>Ga0255353_1000866_pt1 | contig 18258 bp, 8 predicted proteins | sample HBST25metaG_FD_189941 | JGI IMG/M metagenome (GOLD analysis project Ga0255353, IMG submission 189941) | Peat soil microbial communities from Stordalen Mire, Sweden - H.B.S.T25 | ecosystem: Environmental > Terrestrial > Soil > Wetlands > Peat | place: Sweden: Norrbotten County, Stordalen Mire...
CCGAACCACCAGTTCAGTCGGCAGAATCGTCCTTCTCCTCGGAAGCGGCTCCTTTGACCCAAGCCTCTCGAAGAGAATGCGTGCCGCGCAGGCGCCAAGTTCCTCAGTCGGCTGACGCACAACGGTCAATCTCGGTTTGAAAAGCGATGCAAGAGAGAAGTCATCGAATCCAATGATTCCAACCTGCTCTGGAATCGCGACGCCCATTTCCTCAAGGAGCGCCAAGACAACCTCCGTGGTAAGTTGGTTTAGGCTGAATATCGCCCCTCGCTGTTTCTTCCACCGCAATAGCTGTTCAACGGCCTTCCTTGTTGCGGCAAGATCATACGGGTCGGTCAGCACCCTGGATTGTAATCCTGCATTACGCATAGCAGATTCGTAGCCCGCAATCCGCTCTCGGATCGTAAAGAGGCCGGGCCATCCTCCCACGCAAAGGATGTGCTTGAATCCGTGGCCGATCAAATGCTCAACGGCCTCCTGCGAACTCTGCCGATTCTCGATTACCACGGAGTCCGCTACTCCGCTTTCTATCGGCAAATCGATGGCGACCACCGGCACATCGTTTTTCAGGAGATCCTTCAAATAGCGATGCCCTGGATCCGCTGGAATCAGCAGAATTCCGTCCACGTTGTAGCTCAGCAGTTTTTCGATTTCATGCCGTTCGATCTGGGCATCGTTGTTCGATGAAACCATCCAGACCAGGGACCCGTTGCCCCGCGCGGCCGTCTGCACTCCGTCGGCGACGACGGCAAAGAATGGATTTCTCAGTTCCGGTATTACCAGCGCGATGGAATTCGATCGCTGGCCCATGAGCATCCGGGCCGCTTGATTTGGCGAATAGGACAGCTTGGTAATTGCCTCCCGTACCTTCCTCAGTGTCTCAGGCCTGATATGCGGGAACCCGTTAATAACTCGCGAGACTGTCATTGGCGCCACGTCTGCTTCCCGTGCGACATCCGTGATCGTAACGCTCCGTGTTCGACTCTTACTAAGACCCATGTGAATTCCCTGAAAGACAAATGAATATCTACCGCGCACGTCTAATCATGAGCCAACTGAAACACAGCCGCGGAAGATGAAGGTGTGAAGATCGCGTGCGCAAGAGATGTGGCTCTCAGGACTCCCCGCGGTTGCTCGAGGTTGTCTCTTCCCGAAAATTCGATCAGGCGCTTCTCATTTGGGAGGAGATCGAAGTAAATCTTCGGAACCTTAACATCGTCGCCGCCGAAGTTGATGCACACCCCACGTGCCAGAACAGTTGGAGAGAGGCGGACCTTGCGCGTTTCGCCGTCGTTTACAAACTCGGCATGGGTCTGAGGCTTCGGCAAAAGGTATCCAGATGCAAGAGTACAAATATAGCAGATTCTGAGACATAGTGGCGATGTTGCCGGCAGTGAGTTTCGGCATTGTGACGGAGACAGCATCCGAGGCAAATCGAGTCTCCGCAGTCATGGCGATTCTTGAAACTCGATACGCAGCCTAAGCTGCGTATCGAGTCTATCTGTGAAGAGCTGTGAACTTACTGCACAGTTACGGTGAGGGTGAAGGGAATGGAATCGGGGTTCTGGCTGCCCATGATGGTTACCGGCTGTCCTGACGCGGTAGCGACCAGGGTGCCTACCTGCAGCGCAACAACCTGTACTTTGTATGTTCCTGCCGGCGTAGTCAGTACCGCTACCGGAGTCAGGTTTTTCGTCGAACATGCCGTTGAACCGATCAGCGCCGCTCCCAGGAAAAACAGGCAAACCATCGCGGTCATCATGGCGCGCCAGCCTCGCCGCATCTTGCGACTAAGGAAGAGCCCCATCAGGCCGGCTGCCAACATTGTGCCGGTCCTGAACGGCGCCGGCTGTTGGTTCTGGCTGGTGGTGCTGGTACCCACCTCGACGTTGGTGTTGATGGTCACCGTCGCTTCGGCTGGCAGGCAGCTCCGTCCGGTTATTTGGTACGGGTTGGGCAAATCCGGGCCAGTCCCATTCACATCGCAGTCGCTGATATCAAAGGCCGTGGAGAGAGCCGCGTCCGGAATCTTATAGGTGAAGCTGCACGTGGCGTGCGGCGGTAGATTCTCGCAGGTCAGCGAAAGTGGGAAGCTGTAGTTGTTCAGTGACTGGTTGTAGCCGGCAATCCCGTAGCCAAGGACCGAAGTAAGGATCAGCTTCGCGCTGGCCGACGAGCCTGCCGACACAGTAATCGGCGTCGCAAAACTGCTGCTGCCGTCCGTGCTGGAAATCGTGGTCGGCTGTCCGTCGACCGAAGTCACCAGCACAGCAGGGCTGCGCACGGCGGTGAAGGTGAAGGAAGTGGGATATGTGAAGCCGTTGTAATTCAGATCGCCGGCGTAGGACAGCGTGATGACGTGCGAAGAAATGATGGCAGTGTAGGTGAGGTTCGCCGGCATCGGCAGACAGCCCAGATTGAGCGAAGCCGAGCCAGAGGCATCCAGATAGGGTGTCCCCGCACCGCTGCTTGCCGGGCAGGCCACGGAACCGCTGTCTAGATATTCAAGAATGCCAGTCGGAGTTCCAACCTTGGCCGTCACCTGCGCAGGCAGGCTGTAGACCCAGGCCCCCTCCTTGCCGTCGTAGGGGTAACTGTTATTTCCACTTGCCGATGCGTTCTCCAGAACATACTGGGGAATACTATCGGCGGTCGGCAGGATCATTCCCTGCACGTTCGACTTCGCAACTGTGCCCGTGGCCGTCAGGGTGGCCTTGCCGAAGGTACGATCTCCCTGGTAAGAAACGGTGAAAGATGTGTTCCCAGCCGCCACCGGCGCCAGGGTGAACGAAGCTGTTCCGCTGCTGTCCAGGGTTAGCGTCCGGGTCAGGGTCTGGTTGATAGGGTTGTGTTTTGCGTCCGTGGTCAGCGCGGTCGTTGGCGAGGGATAGTAAACCGTCACCTCCCCTGTGGGCATCTCAGATCCGCTGGTGGCCTTCACGGTCACATTCACGGTGGTGTTGATCACCTCAGAACCGCTTGCTACTGTGAAGGTGACACTCGAACTTGCGAGGGGCGCACCGACACCGGTGGTGTTGATGCCTGCCTTGCCGTTGGTGGCATTGTCTTTGATTGTCACAAAACTGGTCAGGGTGCCCTGGTCACCTGGGCCGGGATTGAACTCGACGTTCACTGTGCAGTTGTCCCCCGCGGCAATCGCGGATGCCTCGCAGTTGACGTCCGTCGGAAAGTAGTCGTATTCCGGCGGGAAGTAGCTTGTGGCGGTCGCACTGGGCGCTTTTGTGGCCGTGTAACCGGTGACTGTCAAAGGCGAGTTGCCGGTGTTGATGACGGTGGCGGACAGGGTGTTGGTGGACGTAGTCGTCGGCAATACGCCGAGATCGAGCATGGCCGAAGTCTGCACCTCATGAATATTCAAGGCCGTGGCGTCGGAAAGATAGACATTGCCCAGTCTATCGATTGCAACGCCGGTAGGGTTGGCAACCGTGGGGGCGATCGCAGTTCCGCTGGAATTCAGCGTACCGCCCAAGCTCGAGTAGCGCCACGTTCCGCCCGCTGAGGCAACGTACACTGCGCCCGAGGCATCAACTGCCAAGCCCGTGACATTGCTGAGATTGGACAACAACGTCGAAGTCCCGCTGGGCGAAATCTCAAACAGGTTGGCGCCGTCCGCAACATACAGGTTGTTGCTGGAGTCCACCGCCACCGCGGCAGGAGCCGTGAAGCCAGTAAGTGAAACCACTGACTGAGCCAGGAGTCCGCTTCCGGACGCGCCCAGATTCCACATTCTGACCACACGCCCGTTGCTCGGATCGGCCACATACAGATCGCCCAGGCCGTCCACCGCAAGACTCAGATTGGCGCCTAGTCCGGTAGCGATTTGCACCGGCGCGGCCACGCTCCAAAGTGGTATCTCGTAGACATTTCCGTTATCGGCGACGAAGACATTGCCCGTGCCATCGACAGCGACACCGGAAGGAGCGGTGAACCCCGATCCAACCTTAACCTGCGCACCCGATCCAGCCGCAAACTCCACAACTTTACTCTGGCCGGCGTCCGCCACATAAATGTTGCCCAGCGCATCGACCGCCGGTTCACCAGGAACCTTCAAACCGGATCCTGCGGTCGACTCCATTGCCGGAGTCACGTTTACGTTCGCTCCTAAGCCGGTGCCATGCAACGTGGTCGATGCGACGGCTGTGTAGGTGTATACGCCCGTGGCGGTCGTCCCCAGGGGATGGTCCTTGGAATCAGCTCCTGATCCCGTGACGAGAGGGGTCTGGATTTCGAAGGAAGTCCCGCTCAGTCCATTGCCCAGCACGGCAACAGACTTGCCATTGAGGGCCGCCAATGCGCCGCTCGTTGAAGCTGCAAAGTTCACCAATTCGTAGGGCAGGAAGCCATTCGCGGCCGTGAGGGTGAGAATGCCGTTTGATCCCGAGTAACCCGTAATGGTAGCGCTATAGTCCGCGTCTCCTGAGGAAACGGCCTGCTCCGTCTGCATCAGCAGTTGCGCCGAGATCGAGCCGGAGGCCTGTGGATTCAGAGCCGCCTGCACAAAGCAACTGTCACCCGCCTTGTATTGCGTTCCCAGCGCGCATTGCGGGATTTTGAAGCTGCCGGAGGGAGGCGACAGGTTTACCGATTGGAAATCCTGCGTGGGGAGGACGCCCTCTTCCTGAAAGACGAATTGGGCAGGCGAAACACTCCCTAAAAAGTTGTACCAAACAGACGTGGACCCGGCGGGATACTGGCCCCAGTCCGGCATCGTATAGGACGTGACCTGCGAACCTCCCACGGCAAACGACCCTACGTCTCCCGCGCCATACTTGATGACGGCGTAATAGCCGGCATTCTCCCACATCGATTTGGCAGTGGAGGTTTGCGTGGTCGGTACAATGAGCGTCCCATGGACTCTGTCGATCGCCAACCCGTTGACAGCCGGAACATTGGAGATCAGATAGCTATGGGCCGGGTTCGGAACACCGTTTTCATTGGGTACCACATACACGCCGATATTGGCGTCGGCGACGTACACATTGCCAGCGGCATCAATAGCAACGCCGTTAGCCGCCGTCCCTTTGGGAGCTGAAACCGCGGAACTGCCATTGGTCGTGGAGATGTCCAGTGCCGTTTTGTCCGTAGCTGTGCCCAGCGCAGCGGTAGCGGCCGAAATCCAAAAGACATTCGTCCCCGGAGGGTTGCCGCCTCCTGTGTTTTCCACCCACGCGATATCGCCGACGTCATCGATGGCGATCATCAACACACGCTGCACCGTCTTTGTCACCACAGTAGAAAAGGTTCCACCTGCGCCATTGATCACGGTGTTGAGCGGGACCGTCAAGACTGTGCCGTTCTCATTTCCGAAAGCCAGCACGCCGGAGGCATTGGTTGCTTCGGCATCCATGTGAGTCCAAGTTGCAGTACCCCAATTGATTACCTGAGAGTAATCCCAGGTTCTAGTCGTAGCGTTATACGGGATCAGACACGCATTGCCATTCCAACCATTACATCCGATAATGACGTTGTTATTTGGATCAATGGCGACGCCCATCGCGTTCCAGGCGCCTAGACCTCCGCTGGTGATCGTGATGACAGGCCTGCCGTCGGCCGGAATCTGATACAGGGAGCCGACCGCGAAGTCCTCCACGATGATGTCGCCCTGTTGTGAGATAGCGATATTCCACACTCCAGAGAAGGAGACGCCGTTTTGTGTCGCCGCGTTGAACGGCGCGGCGGTCGTGTTGGAGAGCACTGTCGGCGGCGCGGCCGACTGGCCCGCGGCTCCCACGCACAAGTAAACGCCCAAGAAGAGCATCGTGATTACAAACCCAGCGAACCGGCGTAGAGCGGTGATCGACTCGGTGGCCATAACATTCCTCCCCAGAAACTCTTTTCAAACGTCTCGCGGGCGCCTTGACGTCCCGTGGATTGGGCTTTCTGTTCTCTGTCCTTTGGGGAACAGCCCCATGCTCCCCAAAGGCTCTTTTCTCTCGCAAAATTGCCGGATCTCCGCTACTGAACGGTCACCGGCAAGGTGAAGACGGGTGACGTGAGCGAAGTCTGTTCGTTGGTCTGCTCGTCCAGGGTGACGATCTGCACGTTGTAGGTGCCCGCAGGCGTCTTGACCTTTGGAGCAACAGGAGGCGTGGAGTATCCCGCGTTGGTGCAGGCAGTGATGCTGAGAGCCCCACCCGCCAGCATCAGGGTCAGGCACACCGTCGCCACGTACCGGTTACATCTCCTGCGACCAGCCAGCAATCCCAGCATCCCCAAGCCGAAGACCCCGGCAAGCGACCAGCGCATCGGCTTTGCAAGAGCGGAGGTGTTGGTAACGTTCACCGGCACGTTGGTGCTGATGGTGACCACGATCGACGTCGGCGCGGTTGCATCCCCCGCATTGCGACCGATATAGATGTCCTTGGGGGTGGTGAAGGTGCATTCGGAGTACTGCGGCATCGTGGACGCCACGCACTTCACCGCAGTCGTTATGCTCGTGAACCCGACCAGCGGCTTGAGAGTGAGGGTTGCCTGCCCAGGCGTCCCCGCCGTCAGCGACACAGTGGCCGGCGTCGATGTGATCTGGATGCTGGAAGTGATCACATAGAAGGTGAGAGGCGTTGCGGGGGTCACCGAGCTAAAGTTGGTGTCGCCGCTGTACAGGGCGGTCAAGTTGTACGTGCCAATGGTCAGGTTGTCGGTGTTGAAGACGGCTTGTCCGTTGCCATTTAGCCGCACTGGATCCTGTGAAGAATCGAGCGGCTGGCCGTTCTGCAGGAATCGCACTGTCCCTGTCGGTGATCCGACGCCGGTTGCGGCCACAGTCACGGTGATCGTGTTCGATGTGCCCACGCCTACAAAGTGATTGCCCTGCCAGTCGGACTCCGTTTTGGAACTGCCCACCGGCGTGCCTACTGTCACGGCAGGCGCAAAGGTCGCCACTGTGAACGTTGTGGATTGGCCGCTGGCGGCGAACGATGTACCGGAGCCGGGGTATGCCGCCACGACACGGTATTTTCCGCCGTTCAGAGCCGGAGTGGTGTAGGACGCGGTGCCGCCTGACAGCGTCAACGTCTGGCGCGGCAGGTTGGTGATGGAGAGGGTCACTGTTCCGTCGGGCGTACCGCTGCCGGCCGCCACCGCCACCGTGACGGTTGCCCCGCCGGGATACACCGACGCAGTTTCATTCACCGTCACAGTCGTGGTCGTTGCAGGTCGAGGATCGACCTCCGCATCTCCTGCGCTGGTGATCGTAACGCCGCCGGAGGCATTCACCGCGTTGCTGGTTACCGTCAGCATGGAACTGCTGGGGCCAGTCGTGGTGGCCGTAAGATCGACGTCCAGATAGCAGAACTGCCCCGCCGCGGTCGGAGCGGATGGATCGCAGGCCGGCGTGTCATATTGATCGAGCAGCGAATAGTCGCTTGCGTTTGTCCCGCTAAACACGTCGCCGGACAACGCGTTCAGCGTCAGCGGTTCGTTGCCAACATTGAACAGCTCCGCGCCCACGTAGGACTCCAGGAACGGTGTAACAATGCCCAGGTCCAGTGTGCCCCCGATGGTCACGCGCGTCAGACCGGCCGAGGCGCCCGTGCCATAGGTGGCATAAGCATTTTCCATTCCGTCCAATGCCACGCTGTAAGGCGGCGTCGTCAAGCCGCTGGCTACCTGCACCTCGCCGTTCACGTTGTAAACGCCCGTCGAGCTATTGTAAGGAACCCAGATCAGCCCGCTCGGCTCCGCCAGCCAAAGAGAACCCGACGGATCGACCGCAAGTCCGGTAACCGTTCCACTGAGATTGGCGATGATTTGGCTTGCCCCAAACATGGGCGTCAACTGCCAGATACTCCCGCCATCGGCGACATAGGCGTTGCCGCTATTGTCGGTGGCGATGGCTGTTGGGCCAGTGAACGCGACATTGGCGCCACTGGCGGTATTGACGTAAATCGGTGCAATGGCCGCCGAGGTGGGCGAGTTGTACTCCGTTTGCAGCATTAGATCCGCTGACGGGTTGGCGATCAGAACCACTTGCTTGTTGGCCTGGTCGGCGACGAAGACGTGCCCTCCTCCATCGACGGCGAGGTTGAGTTGGCTACCCAGACCTGTGGCTAAAGCCACCTGCTGTGATGGAGCCAGGGCGCCGTTGACGAATGGAATCTCATAGACAGTGCCCTTGTCGCCGATATAGACATTGCCCACACCGTCGACGGCTACGCCCGTCGGCCCCCCGAGGCCTATCCCGATTCCCACGCCTGAAGCCGAGGTCGATCCAGCCGAAAACTCCTTGACAAACTTCAGTGTCGAATCGGCCACGTACGAGTTGCCCAATGCGTCCGCCGCTACCTGTTGCGGAGCCTGCAATCCGGTGGCGACCGATTGCACGACGGCATTGGCCATCAGCGAGACGTTGGCGCCTTGCCCGATGCCGGTGACGATCGTGTTGCTGCCGGCGATCACGCTGTTCTTCGCGTCCAGGACCTGCAACTCTCCAGAGACGGCCCCGGCCCTGGCGGCGCTGAGCTCCAGATTCAACATGCACCATGAGTTCTTTTGCCCGCCCGCTGTGCTCGCATCGGTAGGGCTGGCTGCCGGGCCATAATTGGCGCCTGCGACACACGGGGGCAGGCCGCTGACCCTTGCGTTCGGGTCGACAGTCCAGAGGCTGGGTACGTCTTGCGTGACAAAGTTGGCGCCGCCTGAACCGGCGAAGGCGAAACCGCCCGGCGTGACCGGTTGATTGAACGAGAAGAAGACTGTCTGCGGCGATCCCGCCGTCGCCACAGGCGACGAGCCGGCGTTAAGGGTGCCCGGCGACCAGAGCACCACCGACTTCTGAACGCACGAATTGTAATTGCCGGTAATCGTGGAGGTGCAGGCCTTGCCGGTCGAAGAGAAGCATCCGCAGGTTTGCGGGGCCAGGTAACCTTCTGGGGCCCAGTTGACCGATGAGTTCACCGGAATCCAGAGGAATCCGCGGCTGTCCGGCAGCGCCGAGAAGCCGGCGCCGACAGGAGACACGATGACACGATCGGCCCACACCAAATTGGGCGTCGTCGGCGTGCCCTCATTGGGCACCATCAGGACCATATCCGAGATGCCGCCATAGGTGTTCCCCTGGTCGAGATCGTCGGAACTGGAAAGGTAGAGGTTGCCGGCTGCGTCGACCGAGATTCCCTTCCAGGATTGGCCTTCACTCAGGTCGTCGACTGTGGCCAGAGTTTTGTCCACCGAGCCGGTCGTATCCCCTACGTACGTTGCGTGGCAGGCAGGGATAATTCGTACCCCATTGACTCGGGTCGAAGGCGCCGAGTAGGCATTCTCGATGAAGTAGATGTTGCCGGCGTGGTCCACAGCAAGCATCGACACATCTGTCATTAATTTCGTGGCCAGGGACACGACCGTCCCATGCGTGCCATCTTGGTTGATCGGGAACTTGACGATATTGCCGGCCGCGGAGTCGCTGACATACATGGTCTCCGCCCCTGCGTTACAGGGGTCGGGAGCGATGGCGATATCCTGCGTACCGCTGCCGGAGTTTCCGGGAACTGCAAAATCCGTGAACCAGTTGGAGCCGGCCGGAAAGACCCCCGAGGTGAAAATCCAGGTGCCCGACGCGGCATCGTAAGGCGCGCGCAGGAAGCGCACGTTGTTGCCGCCGAACCGGTCGCTGACATAGAGGTTGTCCCACTTGTCGATAGCCATGCCGCTGTTGTTCCAGGCCGCGTCCAGCGATCCGCCCGTCGAATTTCCGCCCCCCGACGGAGACTCAATCACGACCACCGGTGCGGCCGTTCCGGGCGTCCACTGGTAGAGTTTGCTGATCGCATAGTCAATGAAGAGAACCGTCCCATTGGAAGACCGCGCCATCCGCGAGACCTGACTCCACGAGCCCGTGGTCCCGTGCGGAAAGGGAATGATCGAACCGGATATTACCGGAACCGGCGCCTGGATGGGCGCCTGGGCTATGCCCGCGCCGCACACGATCAATCCAACGATCAGGACCAGACACGCGGTCCGCGCAATCCGACGTAGAAAAACAGCAGACTCGATGGTCATACCACCCCTCCCAAACAATCTTGTTCCTAGCTCGCTCATCGTTCGGCCCTTTCGCCGGCCAAGCATTTTTTGACGGCACGTCGTTTCCTATCCCGACTTCCACACCCATCAGCCAGCCAATAACCCGAAAAACCCGGGCACTGCCCGCTGCTGGTGCCGGTGGCTTGCGCCGTCAAGGCGCAAGTCCCCGCGTAGATCGCCTAGAATTCAAACTTCGCGCTCAATTCCAGCAGTCTGTTCCCGACCTTGATGTTCGCCACGCCAAAGTCCTGGTGAAGCAGTACGTCCTTCGTGAGGGCCGCTCCTGCTGTGGCGTTCTGGAAGCCCAGCGTCAAGTTGCTGGTGTCTGCATTGTTGAACGAGACCATCGGATGGTTGAGGAAGTTGAACCCAGCCGCCCGCAGCTGCAGAAACTTCTTCTCCCCCAACGGAACGTTCTTCAGGATGCTCAGATCGTGATCGAAGAAGGCCGGCCCGCGAAGGTACGGAAGGCGCAACTGGCCGTTGGTCCCCGGCAGGGGCAGGCCGAATCCGAGTGGATTGATGAACTGATTCTTGGACTTCCCGCCTGTCAATTTGCCTACCACGGTCGGCATCAGTTGCACGTCCGGCGTCCCCAGCCACACCACCGGATTCATGCTGGTCACGCAGAAAGTGTGGCCCCCGGAGTCTACTGGAATGTTGTAGTCGGTGGCGCAGACTGACTCCTCCTCTTCGTTCGTCATCTGTACCCCGTTTGCGACCTGAACGGGCAGTACCTGCCCGTAGCCGAAGCCAAAGTTTTCGCCCTGCACTGAGGCCAGCGGAAAGCCACTCATCAGGGACGAGATGCCGGAGATCTGCCAGTCGTTCGCGACATTGGCGAAAATCCTGTGGCCGCCTTTGTACCGTTTGCCGATGTCGATCAAATAGTGCGCATTGACGGCGTGCGTGCGGTCGTAGGGAACCGGGTTGTAATCGTTGTGCAGATTCACCGGATCCACGATCTGGTTGTTCCACGAAGCCGCCGTGGCCAGGTCCTTGGAGAATGTGTAGTTGGCGCCGAATTGCAACCATCCTATGCTTCTGTTCCAGGTCACCTGCAAACTGTTGTAATTCGAATAGAAGTCGTGTTCCAGTTGATAGATGTGCGCGTAGAACGGATAGGGCCGGAAGAAGTCGGTTTGCGCCGTAGTCAGCGCCGCGATCGAGTTCGTCCCTGCGTTTCCGCAGGTGGTGCAGTTGGCCAGGCTGGTTAGATCGGCATTGAACAGGGAAAATTCCGGAATGCGATTCTGATCCGACGCGCTGTTGTAGGAGCCGTTGTTGTACGTGCTCAGATTCTGGTTCTTGCTGCCGACGAAAGCAACTTCCACCCGCGATCCCCACGGAGTTCGCTGCGAAACGGTGGCGTTGTACTGGTAGTGGATTGGCCGCTTCGTGTCGGTCGGGTCGATCGTGTTGATGCTGTAGTCGAGCGGATTTTGTGGAGTTGTGCTATCGACCTGATCGTAGGTCAGCGTCCCCTGTAGCGAGCTGATCTTGTAGCTCTGTGCCGTAGCCGCCGCCAGCGCATAGGGGTTGAACTCTTCCTGCGCCCGATAGATGCCCCAGCCGCCGCGCAGTACGGTATGAGTATTGCCAAAAAGGTCATAGGCAACACCCAGGCGCGGGGAAGCAAAGACCTTGGGCGGGTTGCTGGCGCTGTTGCTCACCGACCCGTCCAGCCCGTGCCAGCTGATTCCCGGCATGTTCGCACTGCTGCAGATCCGGCCCGTGCCATCCGCACATTGCGTCTTGTAAAGAGACGAAGAAAAAGCCGCAAGGCCGTTATCGTGCTTGTCGGTCCACGGGCCCAGATGCTCGGCCCGCACGCCGAGATTCAATGTCAGACGGCGCAGCTTCCAACTATCCTGCGCAAATCCGGAGATCGTCTGAAACCTCATATCGACGGTGGGCGAGAAGTTAGCCTGGGTGTAGGTGTCCGCATAACCCATGTACATGAGCGCAACCGGGTTCATGCAGCTTCCCAGATAGCTGGTTCCCGACAGTCGTTGCGTGCCCGCTGTATTGGGGCTTGTACAACCGATGTACTGCGTTGACTGACCAACCGAGCTGATGTTCTCAAAATAACTGTTGCCGGAATTGAAGGTGTATTCGCCCTGTGGATAAGCTCCATAATCGGCCAGTCCGTTGAGCGTGCCCATCCCCCAGTAAAAGCCGAACTTGAAGAAGTGGCTGCCCCTCATCCAGCTGAATGCATCCTGAACCGTGGGGACCACCTTCTTCATGCGCACATGGTTGGCATAGAAGCCGCCGGGCATGAGCAGATTGGGGTAGCCATTACCGGCGCCGTTGGCAATCGCAGGTACTGACAAATCTCCGTTGTTCTTGTACATGCCCATGTAGTTGAAGTCGCCATTGCCGCCGTTATAGCTGTCCATGTGATAGCGGCCGGCAGCATTGGGATCGCCCATCTTTCCGGGCAGGGAGACAAAGGACATCGCCGCCGTCAATTCGTTGGTCATCGTCGGCCCAATGATCCGGGTGTAGCCCGCCGACATCGTGCTGGAGACGTCGCCCGTGGTTACAGCGCCCGGATACGGCATTGACGATTGAGGGAAACCACCCAAACTTACCGGTTGCTGATCGATCTCCTTCTGGAATCCGTACGTGACGAACATCTTGTTGTTGTCGTCGATGTTGTAGTCGATCTTGCCGTGGAACTGCGAGCCGTTCTGCTGCTGGGTCAACTGTTGAATGTAGTTGTAGCCGAACTTGTTGGTAAACGGATCTGCATTCGGTGCCGGCATCCAATTGACCAAGGCTTTTCCACCAGCCAGGTCAGGGCCCATGAAGACAGAATCCATCAGCGTCTGTGTCACTTGGTTGTTGGGAACGATGGTGCCATACTCTCCAAAAGGGAGGTAGTTCAACGTGTGACACATCGCCAGGATGGCATTGGGGTTGGCCGCACCATCTGGACGCCCGCCGCATAACTGCGCATCCAGAGTCGCCGAGCTAAAGTCGCCCTGGCGCTCGCCGGCCGTCGGCACCCAGGCCGAGAGAGCCTGCTGATTGGCTTCGAAGCTCTGGTTCCGGTATTCGTATTGGACGAAGAAGAAAACCTTGTTGCGATCTCGGTTAAAGCCGGTAAAGGGGAGCACGAGCGGTCCGCCGAACGTGCCGCCCGGATAGAGATAGCGGCCATCGGGCCGCGACTGCCGCAAGAGGTTGTCATACCAATCGTTGGAGTTCAACGTCGTATCGCGGCCGTAGAAATATACGCTGCCGTGAAACGTTGATCCACCGGACTTGCCCACGGCGTTGATGACCGCTGGCCCCTGCGCGCTGTCAGCGCTAAAGGTCGAACTCGTCGCCTTGATCTCAGCCACCCCGTCGATGTCGATGTTCTGCACCGTCCCCGAGTTGCTGCCGATATCGGTGAGCGATACACCGTCGGAAACGACGGCTATGCCGTTCGTGCCGCTGCCGTTAGCCGAGAAGGAACCGGTCGGACCGCTCAAACCCACCACTGCCGTGTTGTAACCGGGACGGTTGTTCAGTCCCTGGTTGCCCGACGACATTTGAAAGCCGGGCAACGTGCGCACCAACTCCGTCGCATCGCGGCCTACAACGGCCATCGTGTCCATCTCTTTGGCGTCAATCACATCGCTCCGCTCTCCGGAATCGAGGGGAACCTGAGCCTCAGGCTGCGCCTCCACCGTCACCGACTCAGACTGCGATCCCACTTGCAGGCTGATGTTGGCAAAGGGCCGCTCATCGCCGGGAAGCAGGGTGAACATCTGGGATTGCCAGGGACGAAAGGCGGGTGCGGTTACTTCAATGTGATAATTGCCGGGCAAAACCGAAGCGAAGACGAACTTGCCACTGCTGCCGCAGGCGAGCGTGCGCGTGGTACCGTTCCCTTCGTTGGTCAGAATAGCCGTGGCCGTCGGAATAATCGCGCCCGTCGCGTCGGCGACAGTCCCGGTTACACTTCCACTGGTCTGCTGCGCAAAAAGCGGTACCTGCAGCAGCAGGAAACCGGCGATGAGCAGCAGCAGCGCCACTGTCGGCCTGATCCTAAGAAACGAGCTCATAGCGAATACCTCCCGTCGACTATTTTCCATTGACGCAAATCTGCACCCCGAACTCGGCGCGCATGGCTCCGAGTAGAGCTGTGCCGCTTCGAACCTATTTTTCTGCGGGTTTAATCTCGCGGTGGACAGTATCGCTTTGAGTTATTGCGTGTCAAGCAATATTTTCCAAAAAATGTGACCGGTATCATGAATGGCGATGATTAGCCGGAAATCGTGGAGTCGGCACCAGGAATAAGACAGCGCGACCGTAGTCAAACGTTTGACTTTTTACCTCCTGGCCGCGATACGGGTGCACGCAATTGAAGATTGAACGGCCAGTCGGCCCACGGCAAAGGAGTTAATTCTGGTAGCGATACACAAATTAGTCGAGTCCGAAGGGGAATCTTGTTTCCTCAGCACGGAATGCCTTCGGGCAGCAGTCTGAGTCTTGGCACGATCAGTTCAACCGGCCTTTTCGCCAGGCCCCGTCCGGTCCTGGCCAGCGTGACGGTGACGGCTACAAGCATCCAGGACCCAGGCAAAAGCGCCAGCGCGAGTGTCATTTGTGCAGACCCGCTGGCGCGGTTCGCAGGAGCGAATACCGCAACCCCGGACCTGACCGAGAGGGCCCAGGTCTGGCGTGAACTCCGCGCTGAGCAAAGATTTTCTGCTCAGGATTCGAGCCCGTGGACTCAACGAGGAGTGGGAGAATACATTCCGGAGATGATACTTTGCTTTCCGTCCAGGAGTCGATGCGTAAGTCAGCAACGCGGCCTGACACCGGGTTTCTTACGCTCTCGTCGATCAGCATGATCCATAACTCCTAACTGCTCGAGTCCTGTGGAGTACCATGACCTTAGGCATCGGCATGGATTCCAAATTCACGGTTATGGCCGGTGCGGAATTGACCGTCCGACGGGTGATGGAAATGTCAGACTCTCCACAGAAAATGACACCTCTCAGTGCAAAACAGAAGCTCAGCGGACGTGTTGGGCAAAAGAAGCCCACAATGAGCGGCGTCGCCTGATTGGCTCGAGTGGGCACTATGATGGTCTCGCGGGTGACCAACGGAACGGCACATGTTTCGTCGGAGACGGCGCTGCGGGTACAAAACGCAATCGACCAGTTTCAGTATCGGTCCAATGAACTGGCACGCGTTTTTCGCGGGCAGCGAAGCCGGACCATCGGCCGGACTATTCCCTACCTTTACGATCCGTTTTTTTGCTAACTGCGCTCACTCTGCGACCACGGTCGCCAAGGAACATGGCTATTCCGTCGTAATTACAACGTCGAGCGAACATCCGGATACCGAGTATGTCGAGGCTGAACAGATGCTGCAGCGGCACGTGGACGGTCTGGTCGCGATTCCCGCACAGCTGCGCCAATCGCGCCTCACGCGTTCGCTGTTTGGCCGGACTCCGGTTGTGGTATTTGACCGACCTGTCTCCGACCCTTCATTGGATGCCGTGTTGGTGCAAAACACGTCTGGCTCGCGACACGTTGTGGAGCATCTAATTCAGCATGGACACAAACGAATCGACTTCATGGGGCTTAGCCTAAGCCTGTATACAATCAATGCCAGATTTCTGGGCTAGCACCGCGCGATGCAGGAAGCAGGATTGAAACCCAACTCTTTTTTCGGCTGCGAATCCCAGAAAAATACCTATCGGGCCTTGGAGGAAAGATTGCGTCAGGCCAACCAGCCAAGCGCCTTCTTCGGCTCGAATAATCTGGCGACACGCTATGTTTTCGCTGCGCTCTTAACCCTCGGCGTCAAAGTACCGAGCGATCTTGTCCTGGTTGGATTCGACTCGTCAAGTGTTTTGCCCTCCAGACTTACAACGCGCACACTCACTTTGAAGCGCTGTGCATCGCCCAGGTTAATCAGGTCCACAGAGCCGTTCGTCAGATCGAGTTGCGCATGGACCGGCTCGCAGGCTTTCTGCGTGCCGTAAAAACTGGACTGCGTATCGTAATCCGGGCTGAGAAAGTTCCATTCCATACTGGACCACGCGGGCTGCGTCATCCAGATCATGCGCCCGGAGTTAGGCTGCCAAAGGTGCGCAGCGAAGCCCTCAAAAATGGCGCGATGGCCCACGTAGTCCAGCATCTGCGCCTTGCGCTCGAAATCCTCCAAGCTGGTGGCTGCACCGAACTGCGTTTCCATGTGTGCCATGAAGGGCCCAACCGCGCCGTTTCCGCTCTGGTGCCAGTCGTGATAGGCCCACGTATCGCTGATGGGCCACCGGTCGAGCCCGGAAATGAAAGACTCGATACTCTCGAGCGTCGGCACGCTGGGAATGCCGAGTTCCACACTGAAACCGCGATTGATGCGATAGAACGTATCCGGCGTCTGGTGCTGATAGGGGCCAGAGTTGCGCAGGTTCACCTGATTCGAACTGCCGGTGTAATAGCGTGTGTGATCGAGCGTCCGTGTCAGCGCAGCCAGTCCTTCATTGAGGATTGGCTGGGGCACGCCTTCGTTGCGGCCACACCAGATCACAATCGAGGGGTGATGTCGAAAGCGCAAAATGGTGTCCTTCGCATTGGCCAGCCAAAGTCGCGGGTCCTGTGCTTCCAGGTTGTAGCCTTGTGTGGATTCCCAGAAATCGTTCCACACCATCAGGCCGTACTTATCGGCCAGAGCGTAGAAATTCTCTTCCGAATCCTGCCCCATCCAATCGCGAATCATGTTGACGTGCGCATCGCGATGCAGGCGGAAGAAGGGCTCGAGATGTTCGATGCTGACACGCTTGCGGCTGTCGTCCATGCCCCAATTGCCGCCGCGCGCGGCGATCCGCACGCCGTTCACCTTGATGACCAGGTCCGTGCCAGGCCAACCGCCCTCGACGGATTTGATGGAGGGCGAACCCTCCGCGACCGGTTCCAGTGACTGGACCCAGGCATGACGGAACCACTCCGGAATCGGGCCCGGGACCTGATTCGGAGTTTGATCGTCGATCTGGCGAATGCCATCGTGGCTCTCATTGATCAGCGGCAGCGCCTCGTCATGCGTCCGGCTGAGAAGCACTTCCACGCGGCGCAGGTGGCCGCTTGCGTCCAATAGCGATGTTTCGTAACTCAGTTCCCTCATGCCGAAATCGATCTGGCGCTCCGCGCTCTCGATGTCACCGAGGACGATGGCAACCTTGAGCGTGTGCAGCGCGGGATCTCCGTAGCCGTTTGGCCACCAGAGCCGCGGATGCGGCACCGTCAGGCGCATCACATCACGGAAGTCGTCCTCGTTGTCGGCGAATCCTGGGAACTCGCCGTGCTTGGTGGCCTTGGCGAAGCTTCCTGCGGGAGATATTGGCGTAAGCGCCGCGGCCAGTTCAGCCGAAGTCTTGTACGCCATGCCGCCCAGAATCGCCGTCAATGCTGCGGCGACGTTGCGGCCTTCCTCGGAATCGTACGCCAGCCCCATGTTAAGGAGCAGAGCGCCCAGGTTGGCATAGCCGAGCCCAGGCGAGCGAAAATCGTGCGAGTTGAGCGCGATCAGCTCGCTTGGGTAACCGGGCTTGTCTACCAGGATGTCCTGAGCAATGATGAACGTCCGCACCGCAGCCTTGTAAGCCGGGATGTTGAACGTTCCATCTTCACGGAGAAACTTCACCAGATTGAGACTGGCGAGGTTGCAGGCCGTATTGTCGAGGAACATGTATTCCGAGCATGGGTTGCTGGCGTTGATGCGCCCGGTTGCCTTCGACGTGTGCCATTTGTTGATGGTGGTGTCGAACTGCATGCCAGGATCGCCGCAAGTCCAGGTCTCCGCCGTAACACGGTTTAGTAACACGGTTTAGCATATCCGCGGTCTTGACTGTCTTCACAATGCGCCCAGGCGCCACCTTGCTCTATCTGCCGCCCTACTCTCCCGACTTCAACCCCATCGAAAAGTTCTTTTCCAAACTTAAAGCACTGCTCCGCAGAGCAGCCAGACGATCCATCGACGCCCTATGGAAAGAAATCGGCGACCTGCTCGATACCGTTACGGCAGGCGAATGTTCGAACTTCTTCGCCTCATGCGGATATGTAAACACTTAAATCGAAACCGCTCTAGTGTAGTCCGCCACACAGATGGTCATTTATTCAGGACCGCCCGAGCGCGTGTGACTTTTTCCAGGATGTCTGTGGCTTTTGCGGTCCAGATGAAGGGCTTGGGATTCTGATTGTGGCCGTCGAT
>Ga0255353_1000889_pt1 | contig 18084 bp, 15 predicted proteins | sample HBST25metaG_FD_189941 | JGI IMG/M metagenome (GOLD analysis project Ga0255353, IMG submission 189941) | Peat soil microbial communities from Stordalen Mire, Sweden - H.B.S.T25 | ecosystem: Environmental > Terrestrial > Soil > Wetlands > Peat | place: Sweden: Norrbotten County, Stordalen Mire...
GCATGAGACAGACCAGCATTGAGAGCGGAACTGCCAGCAGCACGGCGACTGTCGCGCGGGGGCTTCCGAGAAAGATCAGAATCATCAGCCCGGTTAGCGCCAGACCGATGCTCGCTTCCCGCGTGACGTTGCTGATGGCCATCTTCACAAACACCGACTGGTCGAAGACCACGGCCGTTTTCAGGGAGGCCGGAATGTCGACCAGATGCTTGATGGCGGCCTTCATTCCATTGACGATGGTAATAGTGTTGCTATCGCCGCCTTGTTTGAAGACCGGCACGTAGACTGAGCGCTGCCCATCGATGCGGACAATGTTGTATTGCAGCGCTCCGGAGTCGACCGCCTTGCCAATGTCGCCCACCAGAACCGACGAGTTGCCGACCGACTTGAGCGGCATTTCGTTCATCGAGTTCGCGTCAGGAAACTGGCTATTGGCGTAGATGTTGAAGTCCTTGGAGCCGATGCGCACATCGCCCGCGGGCAAGATCAGGTTTGAGCTATCCACAGCCTTCACCACGTCGTTCATGCTCAGGTTGCGCGCTTCCATCTTCAGCGGGTCCACATAAATCTGTATCTGCCGGTACGTTCCACCATACGGCTGCGGGACTGAGGCGCCTTGCACGTTTGAAATCTGATTGCGCACCTGGAATTGCGCTAGATCCTTGAGTCGGGTTTCGTTCAGTCCTTGTCCTTTCAGGGTTACAAGGCATACCGGCTGCGTCGAGGCATCCATTCCCAGCACAACGGGTGGTAGCGTGCCCGGCGGCAGACGCCGCAAGTCCGCCATTGCAAGGTTGGCTATGTTGCTTAGCGCCGCGTTTGGATCGGTGCCAGGCTTGAAGTAGATCTTGATGAGGCTCACGCCAGTAAGCGAACGCGACTCGCTGTGATCTACGTTGGCGGCAAGCGTAAAGAATCGCTCGAAGGTGTTGGTGATGTCGGCTTCTATCTGCTGTGGAGGCATACCGTTGTAAAACGTCGCCACCACCACCACTGGCATGTCGATCGTGGGAAACAGATCTACCGGCATTCGGACAATCGTCACTACTCCAACCAAAGCCACCATCAGGCAAAGCATGATGATGAAGAAGGGATACGCAAGAGCAAACTTCGGCATTATTTCGTACCTCCGTTGCTCTCTTCTTCTTCTGCCTTCATGTCGATCACGCCGCCGGACTCACGCACTTCTTCCGAGGCTGGTTCCTGAGTAAGGATCGGGGAGATCTGCTCGCCCTCTGTATACTGCTGCTGGCCGCCGAGAATCACACGGTCGCCAGGCTGAAGGCCGCTCTTGATTTCAGCCAGCTTCGATCCGCGAATACCGACTGCCACACTGCGAACATGAACGCGATTGTTGGCATCCAGCGCATACACCGTCTCCTGATTGCCCTTGAGCACGAGCGCTTCGACCGGAACGGTGATTACATTTTCAGCATGCGCCAGTTGCAGTTGCGTATTGGCGTACATTCCAGGTGCGATGGAGAGGTCATGGTTCTCCACATCTACTTCGGTTTCCATCGTCCGAGTCTCGAAGTTTACGTCTCTGGTAAATCGCACAACTTTGCCTGTGAACGTGCGGCCAATGGCGTCCACCCTCACCTGCATCGGGTCGCCGATATGCACATACCGCACATCGTCTTCAGGAACCGGCATGCGCAGGCGCAGCAGGCCGCTCTGCGCGAGTCTGACGATGGGGATGTCCTGTTCGTTGGAGTTTGTGCCGCTCTGGATCAGGGCTCCAGTATCGGCATAGCGCCAGACGATCACGCCGTCCAGCGGAGCCACAACCCGGGTGTAATTTTGCAGTGCCTGTACGCGATCGTTGTCCGCGTGGGCCACTCCCGCGTGCTGCTCAGCCGCGGATGCCGAGGCCTTGGCCGAATCCACCTCAGCTTCTGAGGAAATATCCTTGCCCTGCGCATCGTCCAGTTCCTGCTGTGCGATCAGTCCCGGCTGGGCTTTCGATGTTTCCAGCAGTCGCTCATAGTCGGCGTGCAGCGCCGCGTGGGTTGCCTCTGCGCGTTGGATCTCATGCTGCGCGCGAACCAAGTCGTCTCGGGTCTGTTGCAACTCGTATACAGTGCCTTGCAACTGCGCCCTCAGTTCCGGCACTTCAAGTATCGCCAGGGTTTCACCCTTCCGCACCCGGTCGCCAATATCAACATTGATCTTGACCATGAATCCGGTGACTTTGGGGTGAACATCCACCACCTGGTATGCCTGAAACTGCCCGGCGAGGCTCAACACTTGCTCAATATTTCCTCTTGCGGCGGCGGAGACTCTAGCGGAAGGTTTTTCTGCGGCGTTTGCTTCAGAGTGTTGACTCTTCAAATTGCATGCAACGATGCTGGCCAGAACAGGTAACGCAATTCCTGCGGCGAGAATCAGGGAGGTTCGCTTTCGCATAGATCGAATGCCCCTCATAATGAATCTTCGATTGCCGGGTAGGGTACGGCGGGACTTATCCCCCGGCGGAGAATATGCCCTGCGGCATCCGGTCTTTAAATTCCATCGGATGTGTCAGAATGAGCTGTGGGAAAGCGCTAGAACGAGAGCGGGGGGCGGGCGGACAAAGCGGATGCTCCATGGAGTGCGACGCGGATGCCAAGACGGATTCGAACGATCTGCCAACTGCCCCGATGCTGGCGTATTCAATAAGAGTGGGACTGTGAAGAGAATCAGGAACATGGCGGCAAGCACCGTGTTCGTAACCTTGTCGGTTAGTTTTGCGCGAACTGCGAGCCGGTCTGGCGTGGCTATCGATTGCTCATCTTCGGAGAGTAACTTGGCCTGCACAACCCGATGAGAGACAGCCTGAGGCGGTTCGTAAAGGGATAGCTTGTATTGCAGCCCCCATGTAAATACACAGATGGCCAATCCCAGGAATGTAAGATTCCCAAGAAGATTGCTTGACCGGCTTCTTCTACAAAAATCCACAGTCAAATGTACCTGAATCTGAAGTCTGGACAAATCAGTTGCTGCAACTCTTGGACGCAGCGACCTAAGCAAAGACGTCATCCTCATTGATAGCACAACCGCCCAACGTGCTGCTTGATCGTTGTCAATTTTTCATGATGCAGAGCAGTATGTACCCGAAGGGAAGCGTACTCTTCACTGAGGTTGGATCCTCGCTTCCGCCCCATCTTCTTGCATCCAAGGCGGTTAGTCGCGAATCTGTCTACTCCTGTTCAGCGTGGGTGACCACATGCCTGCGGCAATAGCCCAGGTGCAGTGTCACGGTGTCGTACTTGCTGTGGAACTTGCGTCATTCATGGTCAGCGTCGGCCAGATGAAAGTTCTCAAATGGTCGCGCGCAACAGGATTTCAACGTCGGCCGCAAGCGAAATGGGGAAAATCTTTGCTACAATTGAATCACGGAACGGTGACAGTTTCGTGGTTTGCGATCTTCCGCGACATGCATTTGGTTGGGGTTGATTTTGTACTTTTCATGCAGTCCATAGAACCGGGATTTCGGTGCTTTCCGGTGATAATCATGGTGGCGTGAGCAGTTTTGATCCAGCAAGCCTATTAAATTCTTTAATTTGCGGCGAATATACGCAAATCTAAAGGGGACGTAGCTCAGTTGGTTAGAGCGCTGCCCTGTCACGGCAGAGGTCGCGGGTTCGAGCCCCGTCGTCCCCGCCAGATTCTAAGGGACTTAAAGTCCAATCTGGCATGTGACATCAAGGTACAAAAAGGTACAATAAGAAAATCCAGCCCCCCAGAGGGCAGTTGAAGATCATATTTGATGATAAGAAAAGGCTCCCGACGCGGGAGCCTTTTTCACATGGAAACCCCGATTTAGAATTCAGGCGTCTGCTCGATTGGGATGCGTCGTCGGGTAGTCAAGGCTGGATTTCACAGTCCCCGGCTGGTGCGCCGTCCAGATACCTCTTGAGTAAATACTCTACGTGAGGGCTACACGGCTCGGCCCCGCCGCGCAGGCTCTCGAAGACTTCCTGGTATGTTCTGGAGACGAACGCGATGCCGTCATGCTTCAAGACCTCGCTGAAGGATTCGATCTCCCGACCGTGATCTCCGGCCCCTTCGGCACCTGGCACATCGAACCACAGATAAACAAGAATGAACTTCGTGCCGTGCTGCATCCTCAGTCCGAGAAGATGCTTGATCAGTTGAGCTGCATGGAGGTGCGAGTGGATGAGGTCGCTCGGGCATAGACTCTCAGCAAACGCGCGAAGGTGGGGCCAGCCTTTCCATAGTGTCTTTTGTTGGAGGTATACAGGCATGAGGCCACTCGGATTCCGGTCACCGTATGGTTCACAGAACTTTGCTTCAATGCCGGCGCACTTCCAGCGGTCGGCGGCGAAGGAGATCTGCACGTCCAGGTGAGGAGCCACCTTGAAGTGAGGATTGACGACATTCGCGACCTCGAAGTCGATGTTGCTGGCGAGTAATGCCGGAAGTCCGCAAGCTGCCAAGAGTGATTGGACCGGGGAGCCTGATTTTGAAGGGGCTGCCTCAAGCAGCCGTGACCAATGGTGAAAGAGGTTCACACATAGAGCCGAGGAAGAGTAGACGGCATACATGTTGCCGCTGTGCCCGTCGGGCGCATCGAGTTCTCCACCGGCGCCGGCAATGAACTGCTGCTTGACGCGATTCGACAGCGGCTCGAAGAGATTGTCTTCAAGCGCACTGACGTATCCCGTCGCCCGGCTTGTGGGACTCCCCGGTGGCGCTCCGGTAGGAATGCCGTTGTTCTCAGCCCAGCGAAGTTGCCAATTCTCTATTTGGCTTCTCAGGTTCATAAAATGCATCCTTGCCAAGCCCATTTGAAAACAGGCGTCCCAATCAAACTGGGCATGCGGGTATTCTCATTCATCTGCCACAAACAATTGTCCATGCGGACAAATCTCACTTTGATCTTGAAGGCAGCCTCGATCCGACGGGAAAGCGCTTTCAGCGGCTCTCTCCATGGATCGCGGACCTCCGACTCGTTGCACAGAGCCCAGTACTCAGTTGGCGCCATGATAAGCAAATTGGGGCGCATCGGGCTGAATGCGTGCAGAAGCATTCGCTTCTTGTCGTCACTTTCTCGGCTCAGGTTGCGCATATCGGCATTCAAAGTCGCGCAATAGGCCAACGCTTCAAGAAGAGCCTTCAGCGGTGTTTCTGCACTTTTCTTATCCGCGGAGTGAACTTTCAATTCACAAATCCATGGCTCACCTTCAGCGTCAACGCTGAGAAGGTCGACTTTGCCCAGCCCTGCGTTGGCCTCATCCAGATGAGATTTCAACGGCACTTGGTAATCAACAGGAAACAGAACCTTTCCATCCGGCAGTGCGAAGCCCGCATCACGATAAGCGCGCCAAAGAGCGATGGCAAGATGCTCCTCGCGGCGATTCGTTGATAACCCAGAAGTAGTTTTTCCCGTGTGCCCTTTGAAGTAAGGCTTGTCTCTGTGCTCGCCTCGCAAGGGAGCATTCTTTGCCTGCTCGCCAAACCGGAGAAGAAGCTCAGTATCTGACAGGGAAGATGCAGCTTTCGCCAACGATGCAAAGACGTTGACGTCTGGAGATTTGAACAAGTCGGTCAGGAGATGTCGGCTCATGCGCGCTCGCTCCGCATGAGCCGTTCGAACTTCAGTTGCTTCCAACGAGCGAATTGTCGGCGCCTGTTCCACTACGCCATTGTGATGGCATTCCAGGTATCGAACCAGTTCCGGGATCGACCTGAAGCTCTGGCCGAGCAGCGTCTCCTCCGAGATAGCAGGAGGAGTGAGGCGAACTTTGTAGTCATACTCGCCGTGAATGTTCGCGCTACTGCAAATGTTGACTGTCTGCGATTTTGCGCCCGTCTGTACCTTCACCCTCCTGCCACAAAGCTGAATCATCTTCCGTACCTGGCCGCCTGATTTAAATACAAGGTAGCATATGCGATCTTAGCTCGAACTGTGGCCCACCGTTTTCTGCTTTGCCTTACGATTTCTCCTTTGGGGTTTCAAAGATTCCGGCGACCCGGTTCAGGGCCGAGCGTTTGGCCTCGGTGCTGCCTTGCTGGTAAGTGTCGATTGTGATGCGCGATGTGGCGTGACGAAGGAGTTCCTGCACAGTTTTCACCCCCTCGCCCTGTTGCCCCAAGAAACTCGCCAGGGAATGTCTGAACGTGTGCCATGTGACCCGCTTGGTTATTCCCGCCTCGGCTGCTGCCGGCTTGATGTGGTCCTGCAAAGCAGACTCCGGCCAATATGGGCGCTTTCCGTTCGTGAATGGGGACGCAAAGACCCAGTCGTTCTCCTGGTTGTAAGGAGTATGGTCACGCCATACCAACAAGGCTGCTGCCAATGCAGGCAACATCTCCACTCCCTTGCGGGACGCCCTTGTTTTCATTTTCGTCTGATCCTTCGAGACGTAACCACGCTGAAGATTGAACCAGCAGGCATGAAGGTCAAGGTCGGCCCATTTGAGGCCGCGCACTTCGCTCCGACGAAGTGCAGAGGCAGCAGCAGTGGCAACCATAATCTGAATCGCCGGTTGCTGAATGTTGTTGATGATGGAACGTATCTCGTCAAGCGTCAGGATGTCCGGGTCGTGTTGGCGAACCGCGCTCTGCCGGACGGACGCGATCGGATTCAGCTTGCCGTAGAGCTCGTGCCGAATGCAGTGGGAAAACAACGCGCTCATATGATTGCGGATCTTGGCTTTTGAGGCCGGTGCAAGCGTCAGGCTCCGAAGCCACTTCTCAACGGCTACGGATTTGACATCATCGAGAGCGACGTCTTTCCAGGTGGGAAGAATTCTGGACTTAAAATAGTCGAGATAACTTCTAACGGTTGTGGGAGAACGATCCACGTTGGGGTCACGCAGTTCATTGGCCTGGAAATGGCCCCATGCCTCGCCAACTGTCATGCGCACCGTTTTTGTTGCGGCCGCATTGATCTCGGAGCGGAAACTCTCCACGGCGCGTTTGGCGGCGCCAATGGTTGGGTAAGTCTCAACTGTGCCGATGATCTTGCGCCGATGAATGCGATTCCCATGCTTCGAGGTCTCCCACCAGCGATACGTCCACTGGTCAGACCCATTGACGTGGTGGATGCGCTCAATGTGACCCTCCTGGTATGAGATGGAATGGCGACTGCTTTCCATCGCTAAACCAGAGATCCACTGGGCTCGACGCATGGTTGAATCTGGGTTTCCGCCCACGACCTCAGGTCGCAAGTGCGGAAGCGCCAATGCTTGCCCAGCCTGATCGCTGGGATGCCGTGGCTGCGGGCCAGGCGAAGTGCTGTCTTCGGGTGAATGCGGAGGAGGTCCGCGGCTTCGATCGGTGTCAAGAGGGGTTCCCAGACACGTTGGACCTGAACGTCGTGTGAAGATTCTGTTTCGTGCATGTGTTGATCCTTGATCTGGTCGATTGTTAGACCGAATGATTGAGGGAGCTCCTTCATCGGAGTGGCTTCCGGGTGCCCGGTCCCTTGAGCACACGGGTGTTTTTCGGACATCCATGTGCTCAGATCGAGGCAGACCGGAATGGAGGAATAGGGCTCAGTGGTTCGAGTTGTCAGAATTCCCAGTTAGACCACATGCCGCCTTCCTCGTCCCAATGATCCTCAGACAGAAGATCCTCGATCTCCATTGGCAGGGGACGGGTTCTACGCCGGTCGAAGTCCTGTTGGATGCGAATGAGATGGTAGTCGGGGAAGGCAGCGTCCAGGCGCAAATCCGTGAGCTGCAAGTTGTTCTCGAAATCAACGAATCTCGTCAGCAGCTTGCAATCCTTGCAGCCGACGACACCCTTCGGTGGGCGTTCTGCGTTCCACACCTTGTTCACCTCTGTCAGGCAGCGTGTCAGGCGCTTATAGTCCAGCGGGACGTCGTGACTGCTCAGCGCGAACGGCACGTTGAAGCCCTCACCTGACTGAAGCTTCAACGGGTCCTTGACGAACGAATCGACCTGAATGTCCCCGTAGATGATCCCCGCCGCAGTGACGTTGCCGATCTTCTCAGCGTTGGCAACCCACGAATAGCCGATCACTTGGATCTGATATTGATGCAGGAATTCCTTTCCCCCGCCGTCGGGCTTGGAGGTCTTGAGGTCGATGAGCGTCAACGACCCATCGGGATTGCTGAGGATCATGTCCGGGCGGGCTGAGACGATGACACCAGTCTCTTCATGGAAGTGATGCATGGCGTAGGGGAACTCAACCGAGCCGTTGCATCTGCTGAACGGCTTGAGATGCTTCGGCAGCGACCCAGTTCTGTTGAGATAAGCAATGATGAATGCTTTCTCAACTTGTTCCATGTAGAACATCAAGCCTGGCATTCCGAATGCAAAGGGCATCTTCTTGATCCGCAGAAGATACCAGCAGCAGCGAGGGCAATACTTCTTCAGTTCGACCTGTCCGGCATTACGGGCGCTGATCGTGAGTGGATTGGAGGGTTGTTTCATGTCGTTGTCCTGGGAGAACTCCGCTCTCCAGGGATTTGCTCCTTCGCGCAAGTTGCGCTGATTTGACGGTAGGCTGACTGCTTGATCTACCAAAGGCCCAAGCCTGCGCGAGGGTTTGGCGACCTAATGAAAGCACGCGCTCAGTGCCATCTTCTTCACGATCCAGCGATTGCAGATACCGGAATTCGCGAGGCGAGCGAGGGATGTCAGGCACATCATCTGCGTCGAAATCCGGCCAGTGCTGACGTTTGTGGCGGCGGTTCGTGCCCAGGCATCCGGAAAGTAACTGGGAAAGACATGGTCGGCTATTTCGGATGAGCCTCCCTCTCCTCAAGCCATGACTCCGTGCTGCGGACTCCGCTGGATTCGTTGAAGCTGCTGCCGTATATCCGGATGGTCGTGTTAACGTTCGAATGCCATAGGATTTTCGACAAAGTCAGATAATCTTTCGGGTGCTCCTTGAGCCAAGCAAACGCGAATATGTGTCGGTAGGAATGGGGTGTCACTCGCCTTCCGCCATGCCTTTGAGTCAACGTGGAAACCACCAGGACAAGCTGCGCCGCTGTAATTGCCTTTCCCTCTTGGTTCAGAAAGAGGGTTCCTGGATCAGGACCGTGAAGCAATCGGGGCCGGTATTCTCCGAGATACTCCTCAAGAAGACCAATCAGCGGGCGCGGCAAGAGAGCATGTACGTCAACCTCTGTCTTGGTTTCATTAGGAGTGAAGTGGAACTGCCAGAATTCGGCATCTGGACTCTTCTTTTCTTCCTGCTGGACCCAGTCGGGTTTGTCTATGTCAGAGAAGGGCGGTATCTTGCCCTTGAACAAGTTGGGCGCCGGACCATTGATTCGGCATTCCCTGATATTTCTCTGACGCCATGGCAGGGCGGTCAGCCACTTCATCAAGAGCTCTTCCTTGGCAAGCAGTGCGACTCTGTAAATGCCCTTTTTCGCGACCGCAGGCCTTTCGGCACGGAGTTTTGCCGGTATGGATTCGACTACCTGATAGTCGAGGCACCTTGCCGCTCTTCGCTTCTTCAATTCAGACTCAGGCTCTGTTGGAAGGCTATCCAGCATTGGCTTGAACCAACTCAGGTCCAAGGACGAATATGTTGGATGCTGACGGATCGCTGCGCTCAGCAGACGGAGCGCACACTGCAAAGGGTACCCCTTCACTCTGCGCTCGTTGATGGACCACTCCAAGTAACCACTCAGAATCTGCTTCTCGACAAGCTGTGGCAGGGAAGAGATCCCAGACTCGCCGCGGATGTTAACGACATATCCAAACAGTCCGCAGATCACGTCCTTCAGTTGTTTTGACGTCACATCTCTGTGACGCCCGCCTTTCGGCCTTCCTACTGCAAACTCAACCGTCTTCCACTTCAGCAGTCCAAGCACCTCTCTCTTCAGATTCGATGGAAATTGATCGAGAGGCACGCGGTAGTGCTTCTCTCGAACAATGCATGTTGGAATTTGCTCTGTGCACTGGCAGTCGCGAAGAAGACGCCAAAACCATGTCTTCTTATGCGATGCTCGAGCACAAGAGAGGCCTCGCTGAACTCTCAGCTGAGCCCAGCGGTCAACATCTTCGATGGTGACATCTCTCGGTGTCTTCCTGAGACTAACGAGATGTCTGACAAGGTCTTCGCATTGCTTCTCAGTGGAAAGCGCCATGACGCCTTGCCATTCCTCCGGAATGACCTGGTTGGGCGGCAGCCAACCGAATTCCCGTGCGCAATTCAGAAGGATGCGGACGTGGTTAACATAAGTTCGGACCGAATTCTCCGCGTATTTCCTGCCTTCCAGATAGGGTCGAAAACCCTCTCTTGCTTCATTGACCGAATCAACCAGGATTTTCTCAGGTGGATCATTGAGGTAGGCCACGAGGAGCGCGCTGGTTGTCCGCAGCATTGGGAAGGCACGAGGCGGGTCCTTTGCCAATGCCGCCAGAAGATCAGCAAGTGTTTTGAGTGCCTGCGTCTCAAGTGTGCAGTTCGCAGTAGAATCGCGAACTTCGAGAGCAATTTGCGTACCAGAACGAAGAACTGAGGCCGTCATATATGCATTCCTCGATTGCCTAACAGTAAGAAGTACATTTCAAAAACGCATATAAAATGCGCTGCGATCAGAAGCTCTGCGAAGCTCAGCGCAAACTCGCTCCATATGCGCAGAAGTTGGAGATATAACGAAGAACCTGAAGCCTTTTGGCATGATCCATTGGCGTCATTCTCGTACCGGACAACTGCGCAATCGCAGCCAAGTAGCGGGACCCCGGTCTTCTTGGACGGGGCGTCACCGGCCAATTCGACCGGCGGAATTCCTGTTTGCTTCAATGAGCAAACTCCGAGATGTCGAGCTATATGGGACACCTCGATCCGATGCAGGCATCCATTCGGACGCGATAGGGTGGCGAAGTTTTCTGGAATGGTGGGCACGTTCATCCACTCTTCCGGCTGGCCAGGAGGAAGTCTTCCAGGTCCTGGGTCAAGAACTTCGCCCTTCCGGGTAGGTTACGAGGAATCAGTTGCCCAGAAGCGACACGATTCTGAATTGCCCTGATGGAGACATCGAAGATTCTGGCAAGATCCCCGTTTGTGTAAGTCGCCTGGAGAGGAAGCCCCTTGATTGTGAGGATTTCCTCCAGAAGCCGATACTTGGTCGTCTCTGAATTGCTCATACTGCTCTCCCGTGGGATCCTCATTCAGACACAGTTCAGGCTTGTGCGCCCAAGGTGCACTGATGCGGGCCAATCATTTCTTTACTGAGATAACCGTAAGACGCCCGGCTGAAAATGGGGATAGGGGGAAACAAGTAGCGGCGGTTTATCCCGCACAATAGGCGTGGGCTGGTCGTCGGTTCGCGTTAACCTATTCGGCGAAGTTCCTTTTCAAAAACGCAAACAGCAAGCCCGATGAGCGCCATCACGATCAAATTCCCGATCACGCGTATCATGATCAATCGCATGTTGCACCACCTCCTTTCAACTTTGAAGGTGTCCCTCAGGGTGGGCCTTTGGTAGGAATGCTGGGTAGAGCATGATGAGAGAGTTGGTAGGAGGTCCAATGCCAATCAACCCGGGAGGCCAAATGAAAAACTCATCATCGGCGATAGGCGACCTGATGTCAGTACGAGAAGTCGCCTCATTGAAGGTGGTTACGCCGAAGACGGTTTACGGCTGGACCTACATGAAACGACCATTGCCAGTCCATCGGAACGGCCGCAGGATCTTCGTCTCCAGCGCGGACTTGGACGAATTTCTGAAAACCAGACGGCCCAAATCACAATCGCCGACGCCGGAAGCCGAAGTGGAGAAAGACAACCGGCCTTTCGCGCCAGCAGTTCAGGTAGCGATCCCTGCTGCGCCGGTCACCAGCGATTTGCTTGAACAGCCGACCTCAGGCAGCGGCCAGCGGGAACTGGGCCAGCGGCGGAACGCAGGCGTCCCACGGATCGCGATTCTCACAGGCTTTCAATTCGTGTGACGGGTCTGATGGACTACAGGGATGTCAGGCCTTCGAGCACTAACCCAGGTTCGGAGGTAGTTTGCGTTGATAAAGAGAGCGGAGAGCCAAGAGATTGGGTCGCCTAAGGCAGGGATGGACGCCAAAACGGCGCGGAAGTACAGGTGCCTGGGCCAGTTGCCGAGCGAGTTGCCAGCGGCCGAGCGTGGGCGGACACGTCCAGATCTGTTCATAGATGTCTGGGACGATGTGCAGAAGTAGTTTTGAAGACAACGCAGGGCTTGGCGCCACTAACCTGTTTGGCCACAATCGCGGATTGAGACGAACCTGATCCTTTCGGCCCGATCCCGCGCCACTACAAGTCATCCTGAAGCGAGTATCGAAATGCGGACAAATCTAAGATATTATAAAATGCCGGCAAGTTTGCCGGCGAAGAAATTAGTTGTTGACAGGCGACGAGATCGAGCGTAGAAACGTATTCAAGACTGCTTCATTCAATAGCCGGCAAGTTTGCCGGCAAGACATATGCTCACTTTCGTCACACAAAATATCGACCAGACTCTCGGATTTCGGCTCGGCCAGAAGGGTACTCATTCGAGTCGGACGATGATGCTCGCGGAACTTGCGGCAGTCCTGAGTGCGGTACCCCCAAATGGCACTCGAATGGACTATGCAGATGCCGTAGTGGAAGGCAACTGCTTAAGGAAACCAACGACTTCCACGCGTCGGCTATCCCTCCAAAGACTAAGCGAGCTATACGCTCTCGATCCCGAGATTCCGATCTTTCGTGTTCTACGGAAACTTTGGGACGCCGATCCATCCTCGCGGCCACTCCTTGCTCTTCTTACTGCACTAGCCCGCGATCCGCTCTTGCTAGCAACCGCGCAAGCTATCCTACCGCTTGGCGACGGACTGGAAATGCCGCGCAAGTCGATGGCTGAGGGGCTTCGGACGACGGTCGGTGAACGTCTGAGCGATTCCACCCTCGACAAGGTAATTCGTAACGCTGCAAGTTCGTGGAGCCAATCGGGACATCTCAGCGGGCGGACATTTAAGATTCGGCGAAGAGTCCAGCCGACACCAAGAACTGTGGCTTTTGCTCTATATATTGGAGCGGCTGTCGGCTTCCATGGCGAAGATCTCCTCAGTTCGGGCTGGATCAAGGCGCTGGACTGCACTCCATCGCAGGCCCTCAATCTCGCAATTGAGGCGAAGCGCCTCGGGTTGCTGGATCTACGAGTGGCAGGCGATGTTTTTGACCTGAGCCTGGACCGGCTTGATCCGCGGTCAGAAGGAGATGCTCGATGAGTCGCATTCAACAACTTGCTAAGAGCTATGGCCAACACATCACAACTGCCTGGCAGAGAACCATTGCAGATTCCCAGCGCGTGATTATCATCGTCTACGATAAGGAACTTGAACGTGACATTCTCGCACACAAGGGCGAGTTTGAAATTGTCACCAAGCAAGCGAACCATGACTGGATCGAAGTAAACGTCGCGCCCGCCTTTGCGGAGTGGATTGCAAAAACTGAATACCGCGATGCATATTTTGAATCCCCAGACGATCTCCAACTCAAGCTTGAGTCGGATTTCACGGCCTTCGTTGCCGGCAAAATCCGCGCCGCTTTGACTCAGGCTGACGCTTCCGAAAGCTCTGTTGTCTCGGTATTTGGAGTTGGTAGCTTGTTCGCGTTCACCCGGGTTTCTGAAGTCTTGAAGTTGATTGAATCATCAATCCGTGGCCGCCTTGTCATCTTTTTCCCTGGCCAATACGAACAAAACAACTACCGTCTTCTCGACGCTCGCGACGGCTGGAACTACCTTGCAGTGCCAATCACTCTGGATAGCGTGGGGGTTGCGTAATGCTATTGAAAGACGTTCTTCTTCGTGATCCATCCAAGAATCCGCTTGCAAACAACGGCCAAGCGCGCATTCAAAATGAGGCTGCCGACGAGAAAATGCTGGCGCAGTTGCGTGGTGAACTGTCCAGCTTTGTCTGCAAGGGACAATACGGCGACGGCATGTCGCGAATTCTCGACTCGTTTCTGCGTGGTCAATCCCAGGCGAGCCAAAAAGCAGCGTGGGTGAGCGGCTTCTACGGCAGCGGCAAATCACACCTTCTGAAGATGCTCTGCCATCTTTGGCAGGACACCGTTTTCCAGGACGGCGCAACAGCGCGAAGCCTGGTCCCAGACCTGCCACAGGACATTCGCAGCGCTCTGCGCGAACTCGACATTGCCGGGCGCAAGTCGGGTGGACTGCTAGCCGCCGCCGGCACTTTGCCCTCTGGCACTTCCGATTTGGTGCGCCAATCCGTTCTCGCCATCCTCTTTCGGGCTGTGGGCCTGCCCGACCAGTATCAGTTGGCGCATTTCCAGCTTTGGCTCGAAGAGCAGGGTTTTCTTGCCAGCGTGAAGGGCGCGGTCGAAGCCGCTGGCAGGTCTTGGCAAAGTGAACTGAGCGACTTGTACGTCAGCCCGATTATTCGTGAGGCGCTGCTACAGTGCGACCCTAATCTTGCCTCCAGCAAGGCGCAGGTCGGCGAGACACTGCGGAAGCAGTTCCCGCTCCGCACAACTGATCTGACATCGACGGAATTCCTCTCCACGTTCCAACGAGTGCTCAAACGCCAGAGCAAGGGCGGCAAGCTGCCCTGCACCATTTTCATCTTGGACGAAGTACAGCAATACATTGGCACATCCGTTGACCGTTCGGTCACAATCACCGAGATTGCCGAGGTGCTTTCGAAGCAGCTTGACAGTCAGGTGATGCTCGTCGCCGCCGGCCAGTCCGCTCTGACCGGCCAGGAGCTTCTTGCCAAAATGCTGGATCGTTTTCTGATCCGCGTTCAGCTCTCAGATACCGACGTTGAAGTGGTCACACGTGAGGTACTGCTCCAAAAGCAACCGACAGCGCGTGCGGAAGTCGAGAAGCTGCTCAGCCGGCACGCCGGCGAAGTCTCTCGCCAGTTGCAGGGCACAAAAATAGGGGAACGCAGCAGCGACCACGGCATCATTATTGATGACTACCCTCTGCTTCCGGTGCGGCGCCGTTTCTGGGAAGAGTGTTTCCGCCAGGTCGATGCAGCCGGCACCCAGAGCCAGTTACGCTCTCAGCTCGGCATCATCCATGACTCTCTTGAAGAGCTGGCCGACCGCCCTCTTGGCACGGTTATCACAGCCGATCAACTCTATTCCCTGCTCGCAACCAAGCTCATCGGAACCGGCGTCCTGCCGCGCACAATATACGACCGTATCGCGGCCCTGCCCGACCCGCTTGCACAACGGATCTGTGGCCTGACCTTTTTGATTGGTCAGCTCAAAACAGAATCAGGCGCTGACATCGGTGTTCGCGCGACAGCCGAACATATCTCCGATCTCCTGGTCGAAGACTTGACCGCCGACAACGGCAAGCTGCGCTCTGATGTGGCGACGCACCTCAATTCCATGGCCGATGAGGGCGTCCTCATGCGGGTCGGCAGCGAGTTCCGGATACAAACCGAAGAAGGCCGCGCTTGGGACGACGAGTTCCGCAAGCGTGAAACCAAGTTCAAGAACAACGCTGCGGACTTCGATGAACAACGCGATCAGCTCCTCGGAGCCGAAGTTGACCGTGCCCTAAAGGGAGTGAAGCTGATTCAGGGCCAGGCGAAAGTTAGCCGGTCTCTCGTAACCCATCGTGGCCAGGAACCGCCACAGGTGGCCGGCGACTCCATCCCGGTTTGGATTCGCGACGGCTTCTCCTCCACCGAAAAGGCCATGACCGATGCGGCCATCGCCGCCGGCATGGACTCGCCAACAATCTATGTGTTCATCCCCAAAAAGTCCCGAGAGGAGTTGCTGAGCGCCATCGCGACCTTCGAGGCCGCTAATCAGACCATCCAGGCCAAGGGTGCCCCAGCCACCCAAGAGGGTGAGTTGGCAAAGAGCGCCATGGAGAGTCGGAAGAAGCTTGCCGAGACCGCTCGCAACAGCCTCGTCATCGAGATCGTTGGCGCGGCCAAAGTCTACCGCGGCGGCGGGAGTGAAGTCTTCGGGCTCGCGCTGGACGTAAAACTCAAGTCGGCTGCGGAGGACTCCCTCGTGCGGCTGTTCCCGCAGTTCAGCAAGGCAGACGCCCCTTCAGCAGCATGGGAAAACTGCATCAAACGTGCCCGCGCTGCCCATGAGCAGCCTTTCCAGCCGCTGAAGTACGAGGGGCCAATCGAGCAACATCCGGTCTGCCAGCAGGTGCGGCAGACCATTGGCTCCGGAAAGACCGGCACGCAGATTCGCAAGGAACTCGAAGCCGCGCCATTCGGGTGGCCACGTGACGCCGTGGATGCTGCATTGATTGCGCTTCACAGCAGCCAACAGCTTATCGCCACGCTGAATGGCTCGCCGGTGGAACGCGGACAGTTGGACCAGAACCGTATCCCCAAGGCAGAATTCCGCATTGAGAAGACGAGCATCTCCCTCGACGACCGGCTCAAACTTCGCAAGCTCTTTCAATCGCTTGACCTCAAATGCGGCTCTGGCGAAGAGAGCGAAAGGGCTGCGGACTTTCTACGTGCTGCACTTGCATTGGCCGGCGAGGCCGGCGGCGCTCCGCCACTGCCGGCTCCGCCATCGGTCACAGACATTGAGGACATCCAGAACCAAGTGGGGAATGATCGGCTTGCCGCGCTCCGCGACATTTCGGATTCTCTCATTGCCCGGATCGCGGAGTGGAAGAAGGCCAAGGCGTTAATCGCCCAGCGCCATCCAGCGTGGAAAACGGTGGAAAAGCTGTCCGCCCATACCGCTGATCTTGCAGCGGCTGAGGACGCTCGCAAGCATGTCGCGGCGATCCACGCGCAGCGTCTCCTGACAGATGCTACGGACCCGATACCAGCATTGAGGTCCGGGCTGACTGGCGTGTTGCGGCAGGCGCTCAATGAGGCCCACGCTGCGCATGAGGCCGCTCATAAGGAAGGCATTCAACAGCTTATCGCCAATCCGACCTGGCAAAGACTCACGGCTCCGCAGCAAGAGAAGATACTTCACGATGTCGGCGTCGTGGCACCGGTCAAGCCGGACACAGCAAGCGATGCAACCATTCTTGCCGCGCTCGACACGCGCAACCTCTCTGCGAGGAAGGCCGAGGCGGATGCGGTATCCGGACGTGTAGCCAGCGCTCTCAACGCCGCGGCAATTCTGCTGGAGCCCAAGGTAAAGGCCGTCATCGTTGAAAAGGCGCTGCTCAAGACTGCCGACGATGTGAAGCATTGGGCTGAGCGGCAGCAGAAGGCGCTGCTTGAAGCTGTCGAGAAAGGCCCTGTTCAGGTTCAATAACTATGCCAAGTCTATCTAAAGAGCTTCGCGGCCTGCTCGAACGGACCATCGCCGGCGAGAATGGCGCGCGCCAAATTGCCGAGGCCGCAGCTGAACAGTCTTTGCAGCGCCTGACCGTCGATCGCACGCAAGCCCACAACTCCTTGACTCATGAGGAGAAAGCACTAAGAAATGATCTTTGGGCGCACGCTCGTCAGTTGGGTGACAAGCTCGCACCAGAGCCTGGAATGCGATCGATTCGCCATCTCAAACAGGCAGTGGCTTACGAACACTGGCACCGCCTTCTGTTCGCTCGATTCCTTGCCGAGAACGACCTCCTGATGCATCCCGAGCATGGAGTAGCGCTCTCGCTGGACGAGGTCAAGGAGCTTGCGCTCGGACAAAGACGCGACTGGATTGAGCTAGCAGCGGAGTATGCGCAGCGGATGTTACTGCGAGAGGTCTTCCGTTCAGACGACCCTGCGCTGCGTGTGCCGCTCTCTCCTGAGAAGCGACGCGACTTGGAGGGGAAACTCAACTTGCTTCCAAGAGAAATATTTCTCGCGGATGACAGCTTGGGTTGGGTCTATCAGTTCTGGCAAAGAGATGCAAAGGAAAAGGTGGAAGCGGAACTACAGTCTGGCGAAAAGGCTGATGCGGATCGAATTCCTGCGAAAACACAGCTTTTCACCGAGGACTACATGGTTCTCTTTCTCCTTGAGAACACTCTTGGCGCATGGTGGACGGCCCAGCGTGGAGAAACGGAACTGCCTGGGTACAAGTGGACATATTTGCGGATCAGTGAAAACGGAACTCCTGCCGCAGGCCGATATGATGGCTGGCCAAAGAGTGCGAGAGAGCTAAAGGTCCTCGATCCGTGCATGGGAAGCGGGCACTTCCTCACGTTTGCCTTACCCATCCTTGC
>Ga0255353_1000898_pt1 | contig 17991 bp, 7 predicted proteins | sample HBST25metaG_FD_189941 | JGI IMG/M metagenome (GOLD analysis project Ga0255353, IMG submission 189941) | Peat soil microbial communities from Stordalen Mire, Sweden - H.B.S.T25 | ecosystem: Environmental > Terrestrial > Soil > Wetlands > Peat | place: Sweden: Norrbotten County, Stordalen Mire...
GGCTTGGGCGACTGGTATGTGAACCAGCAGAAATTTCCTCACGGCCTGAAGCCGCTCATCGACCGGGTTCATCAACTGGGAATGGATTTTGGGCTGTGGGTGGAACCGGAGATGGTGAACCCCGGCTCGGACCTCTATCGCCAGCATCCGGATTGGGTGCTGAATTTCCCCGGCCGTCCGCGCTCGGAGGCGCGCAACCAATTGGTGCTAAACCTGGCGCGGCCGGATGTGCACGCCTATGTTCTGAGCTTCCTGGACAAACTGCTTACGGAAAACGATATTGCCTTTCTCAAGTGGGATTACAACCGCAACTGGAGCGAGCCTGGCTGGGATCAGCTTCCCGCGGTGGAACAGAAGCGCGTTTATGTCGAGTTCACGCGAAACCTCTATGCGATCTTGGCGGAGTTGCGGCACAGGCACCCGAATGTGGAGATCGAATCCTGCTCGGGCGGCGGTGGACGAGTTGACCTGGGAATTCTGCGCTACACCGACGAGGTTTGGCCCTCGGACAACACCGATCCATTTGACCGGCTGACGCAGCAGAACGGATTCACTTACGCCTACACGCCGCAGATCATGATGGCCTGGGTCACCGACTCGCCCCACTGGCTGAACCGTCGCAGTACCTCGCTCGCATACCGGATGCTGAGTTCGATGCAGGGCTCGCTGGGGATCGGCGCCAACATCGCCAACTGGACACCAGACGAAAACGCGCTGGCAAAACGGTTGATCGCTGCTTACCATCAGGTGCAGCCGACGATTGTGCAGGGTGAACTTTACCGGCTTATCTCGCCTGCAAATGGCAGCGAGTTCTCGGCAACCCAGACGGTGAGCAAGGATAAGAGCCAGTCGGTGGTCTTCGTCTTCATCCACTCGACCCAAGAGGGGCATCTCTTCCCTCTGTTAAAACTGAAGGGGCTCGACCCGGCCGCCAATTACACGCTCAGTTCCATTGAGGGCAAGACCGGGCAAGGAGAGCCGCAGACGGCCAGCGGCGCCTGGTGGATGAACCACGGGCTGGAAATGGACACAGGATTCCGTGGAGACTTTCAGGCAGCAGCTTTCCGGCTGGACAGGCAGTAGATCGCATTCAGATAGAGTTCCGAGCGCAAAACGCGAGGAGGGCGCTTGCTCTCCTCGCGTTTTGTTTAGCGAGCTAAAGCGATTGCCTCACGCTGTTTCTGATGGAGCGGGCTTGATGTCGAACTCGACGTGCTGGGCGCCGAGGTAGGGATGGTGTGCGGTGAGCCGTGCCTTTCCCGGTACTTCGCCGACGCGGATCCAAATGGCGCCCGTGCCTCCGATGAGCGAGAAGGGATTGTCGCCAATGAGCTGAGCCGGGCCGGTGAGCTCGAAATGGATGGCGTCGCTGGCGAAGGGGCGGATGGCATTGAATTCGTCGGTGACACGCAGAACGACGCGCGTGGTGTCGGCTCCGTCGGCGGCGAGTGTGGTGTCATCGGGCAGCAGAGCGAATTTTTGATCGATGCCCTTGCCGGAGAAACTGCGCGAGATGACCTGCTTGCCTCGGATGAATCCGTCAATGCGCAGATCACCCCAGGGCTTAAAGCTATGGCTCAGATCCGCCGTGAAGGGCGGGTACTTGAGATGCGGGAACTGCTTGCGGTCGGGATCGGCTTTGGCTACCAGCTTGCCGGCGATGTAGAACTTGAGGTGATCGCAGTTGGAGGAGATCAAGGCATTGGTGAAACCAATGCTCTCATCGCCACGCGCCCAGTGGAAGGCAGGCACCAGGACAATCTCCTCGCTTGGGTCGCACTGCGAGCGATAGAAACCGGCGGCGGGCTTGGGCTCGCGAAAGATATCGGTAACGCCGTGGTAGCAGATGCGGTCGCCGGAGCCGAAGTTGGCGTGGGTGTTGTAGTCGAAAGCGCACCATCCGATTCCGCCGGCATATTGCGGACTGGAGGCCAGTTGGTCATGCACGCGCGCGTGGCGCACGGTGTGTTCGCGCAGGCGCTCGATATTGTCGATGGTCTTGGTGGGAAAGGTGTGGCCGACGAATTCGGTATTGAGATAACGGGGATGATTGGGCGCTTGGAGCGGCCAGCCGAAGTCATTCATGGTGAAGACATCTTCGAGAAATTCGGACTCCTGGAAGTAGCGGATGCCGCCGGTTTGGCGCGTAGGGTCGAGTTGGTGGGCCATAGCGTTGGTGCGGGTATAGAAGTCGTGGTTGTCGAGCGACTCGTTGATGCGCACGCCCCAGAGGATGATGGAGGGGTGGTTCCAATCGCGGCGAATCATGCGGCTGACGTTATCGACGGAGATGTCTTGCCAGGACTGATCGCCGATGTGCTGCCAGCCGGGAATCTCTTCGAGGACAAGAAGGCCGATCTCGTCGCAAGCATCGAGGAAGTGGCGCGACTGCGGGTAGTGGGACGTGCGGACAATGTTGCACCGAAGGTTCTTGCGGAGGATGAGGGCGTCCTGGCGCTGCACGCGAGCGGGCATGGCCTGGCCTACCCACGGGAAAGTCTGATGGCGGTCGAGGCCGCGGAGCTTGACGATTTGGCCATTGAGCGAGAAGCCTTGCGGCGTGAAGCGGGCCTCGCGGAAGCCGATGCGGCGCGTGTCGTGGTCGAGCAGATGGCCGCCGCGCAGTATGCGTACTTCAACGCGATAGAGCTTGGGAGAGCGCAGATTCCAGAGATCGATGGCGCCTAGATTGTTGAGATTCACCATGAACGGCTGATTCCAGGTGTCCTCGCCGGATGGAAGTTCCTGAGTGGTCTTGGCGGTCTGGCGTTCACCGTCATACAGCGCCACCTCTACACTCCATCCACTCTCCGGCGACTTCCGCTCGCTTTGCAGCCAGCACTGCACATCAAGCGACCGGTGATCCGTAAGTACGTCCTTGGGCTGCGCAAAAATGTTTTCGATGAAAGAGGGCGAAACGATGCGCAGAGAGACTTCGCGGTAGATGCCGCCGAATGTAAGGTAGTCCACCTCATAGCCAAAGGGGGGAATGTCGGGCCGCTCGCTTGAGTCCACCTCGACGGCCAGAACGTTCTCGCGGTCAAAGTCGATATGCGGAGTGAGTTCAAAGGAGAAGGGCGTGAAGCCGCCCTTGTATTCGCCCAGATACTCGCCGTTGAGCCAGACCTTGGAGGCGACCATCACGCCTTCAAAGTCAACGAAGACGCGGCGGCCGCGCGCGGCGGGGGGCAAGCGAAAGCGGCGACGATAGACGGAGACAAACTCGTAAGACTTTTCGTCGAAGCTGTGCCAAGGCTCGCGAAGATTGGTGTGGGGCACGGTGACGCGCGTAAAGCCCGAGTCGTCGAAGTCGCGGGTATGGGCCGCGTCAGAGGCGGTGGGGCTGAAGCGCCAATTGCGGTTGATGGGCAGCACCATGCGCCCTTCTCCCGCAGAGCCTGATTCGGTTCCATAGCCGGGCAGGCCCGAGGCGACCGTTGCGCCGGCGACAATAGCTCCTGTGGTCTTGAGAAAATCGCGACGATCCATGTGTCTCCTTCATCCTCAAAATGCGTGAACAGAGGCGGTGGCCCAATCAATGCCGTACGGATGGGGCAGCCTTCTCTGTGTAAACAAATTGCTGAACTTCCGCCCGTTCCTTGTCGATTTCGGCCAAGTGTTCCGCACGAAGTTTCTGATAGACCTCGAATTCCTTTTGCGCACGGTCCTTTTGCCCGACGTGAACATAGTCGGTCCCCAGACGGTAATGCGCGTCGGAAAGATTCGCGTCCAGTTCCAGCGCGCGCATATACTCCGGAATTGACTTTTCATACTCATGCTGGTCGGCGTAGATGTTGCCCAACTGCACGTGAGCCTCGGCGAGCTTGTCATCCAGCGCGATCGCTTTTTTCAGAAGCGACTCGACCGCCTGAAGGTCCAGGCTGGCGTCTCCCACGCGCTTTCCCTTCCACAAACTCAGTGCGTAATAATACTGGGCTAGAGCGTTGTTCGGTTTCAGCTCGGCATAACGCTGGAATCTCTTGATTACTTCTCCAGCCTGACTTGGAGAACTGTCATAGGCCTTGGAGAGAAAAAGGTAACAGCGCGCGTCTGAAGGGTCGAGGTCAGCAGCGGCCAGCAGAGCTTTGATCGCCTCGTCGTACTTTCCCCGCTGGTCCAAAGTCATTCCCAAGCCGATCATTAGGCGGGGAGAGCTAGGATAACGCCGGGTTGCTTCCTGGAAGACCTCGATGGCCGGTTCATAGGCTCTGTGAAGGAGCAACTCGCTTCCCCAATCGAAGAGGTTGTCCTCGCTAGGGTCCATGTGAGCCGCGGTCTCAAACTCGTTGGCCGCCGCGATGTACTTTCCGTCTTTCTCTTCAATCTGGCCGAGCAGGTTGTGCAACTCGCCGGCGTTCTTGGCTGGCAGAATGCTCTGCACCAGCTTCCGTGCTTCGGCAAGCCGCCCGGTGAGGAAATAGGCCAGCGCCAGGTCGTAGTCGTTGTCGTAAGACGAGGGGGCAATACGCTGCGCCTCTTCGAGCTTCGGGCACGCTTCCGCAATCTTTCCCGACTGAATATAGAACTCGCCCAGATTATGGTTGGCGTCGAAATTCTTAGGTTCCAGTTCGAGGGCCTTGCGGAACTGCTCGCCGGCCAATGAGGCTTTTCCCGCGTGAAAGAGTGTCGTCGCCAGATTGGTCCGGGCAACCGCCGAGCCGGGCTGCAAGCGTACCGCGGTCTGCAGGTGTTCGATGGCTTTGGCATTCTGAGAGAGCGAGGCGTAAACCAGTCCCATCAGTTCGTGAAGGGCAAAGCTGTTGGGCACGTGAGGCAATAGTTCTTCTAACTGAGATAGCGCCTGCGCGTATTGGCCGGCTTCGTATTGCGATACCGCCGATTGATACTGGCGATCGAGTTTCTGCTTCTGGCTGTCCTGGGACTCGGCAAGGGCGGCACAGGTAAGAAGAGCGGCAAGAATCGCAAATCGAATTCGAGGCCTCTGGTTCACTATGCTACCTATGGCAGAAATACCGTTGCATTGGCAGAAGAAAGCCCTGGGAAGACGCCCGAAAGGCGCGTCTTCCCAAGGCTTCTTCATCTTAACTCAGTAGTACAACTTCATAGCAAATTGAATCTGTCTCGGATCGTAGGGTGCATCGCGAGTGGATCCGACTTCGCCAAAGTGCGTCGTGTCGTTGATGCTTCCCGAGCCGCTGATCGAGACCACACCGTTGCCACCGAAATTCGGAGCGTTGAAGTTCGGATGGTTGAGGATGTTGAAGAACTCGCTTCGGAACTGCATCGAGAAGCGCTCGTTGATCTTGAAGTTCTTGAACAACGAGAAATCGAAACGATGGAATCCTGGCGTAACCGTCTCCCCGCCATAGGAAGATCCCAAGGCGGCACTGCCCTGCAATTGGATGCATCCTTTAGGCGAGTCGGGAATCGGACCGCTTGCTCCCAACTTGCAAGGTTGATTGAATGCGGCCGCGTTTCCGATCCAGAACGGCCGGAGGACGCCGTTGACGGGTTTGGACTTGATTCCAAGCTGCGGGCTTTGTCCAGAAACCCGGACAACATTGCAGTTTGTTCCGGCGGTTGTCGCGCTCGGGCAAGTGAAGTTGAGAGGTTGACCGCCCTGGAGCGTGACGATCCAGTTTGTGCTCCATCCGCCGAGAATCGCATTGGTGAGTCCGCCCTGGTTCAGAAAGCGCTTTTCTCTGCCGAAAGGGAGATCATATTCGCCGCTGAAATGGACAACCTGGCGAATATCGAAATCTGCTAGTCCCCAATCGAACTTGGGACCGAGTCCCGGTACCGACGCCGCGCGGTATCCGCCGTTATTGCCGCCGTTCAACAAGTCGCCGGCATCACTCATGGTTTTGGAGAAGGTGTAAGTCAGAAGGAAAGCAAACCCGCTGGAGAACTGCTGCTCAAGTTTGGTTTGCAGTCCGTGGTATTTGCTGTTTCCAATCGTGGCCTGGTAACTGCCCCCCCCGAAATCTGGGAAGGGAACGGTGCCTCCGGCGCCTGGGGTGTCGTGGAGGTTTGTGGACGATCCCGCAGGAAGGATAGCGGTCACATTGTTTGGTCCAATGCCCGCTTGAAGATCCTGGCCATCGGTGAAAACATACGAGGCCTGCGCGGACAAGGTGCGCGTCAGGGAATACTGAACGGTGAGGTTGGCACTGTAGGTGCGGGGGGTCTGGTAGTTGAACTGGAGACCCTGCAGGTTCAAATTCTCCGCATCCGACAAAGCTGGATCGAACTTGATGCACAATGCGCCGGACTCAAGGCTCGATGTTCCGCCGGGACCCGCGCAGCCATTTCCACCTACCTGTTTAGGCCCGTTGCCGGAAAACGGCGTACCGTAGCTGATCGGGGCAACCTGGATGGACGGATCCGTAGATGAAGAAACCTGCGGGAGTTCGGTGAAGGAGAACTGGAACGGATAATTCTCACCGATATTGGGTCCATATCCCTGGTTCTCAAACGAATTGAAGAACAGGCCAAATCCTCCGCGAATCACCAGCTTCGGGTTGAACTGGTAAGCGGCGCCTACGCGAGGGGCATAATTGTTCTTCTGCGTCTGCAGGAGTCCCTGACCGTATTCGTTGGTCCGCGCGAGCGTAATGCCATCGTGATTCAGCAGTTCCTCGAAGCCCCAGCAGCCGGGGTTTGCACAGGTGCCAGCGGTGTTGGTACTTGGATTCCCAGTTGACACCGTCCTGACGTCCTTGCCTGAGGCAGGCAGCAGGAACGTGGGCTTGCCGAAGTAGTTGGGAACGAAGTTGGCCTGTCCGCCGTTGGTTTCTTCGATGGGACCAAAGTAGTCCCAGCGCAGGCCGAGGTTGATGGTCAGTTTCGGGGTCAACTTCCAATCGTCCTGCAGGTAAAGAGCGGTGTAGGTCTTCAGGTCGTAGGTCTTGCCGATGTTCGAAATCCACAACTGGTCAAGCCCGCCGGAATAACTGTAGCCCCCATTCGCCGCTGAAACTGTGGAGGGTCCGGCGCCCAGCAACATTTGCGCCATTCCACCAGTGCTGGTGTCCTTTTCACTGTTCGCGTTGCCGTAGAAGCCGGGAATGTCTGTATAGAGTCCGTGCCAGTGGAACTCTCCGTGCGAACTGGCTGGCTGCAATGTCGAGAACTTCACGCGCTGCACTTCAATGCCGGCCTTGAAGCTGTGCTTGCCCCAGATCTTCGTAATGTCGTCGGTCACCTGGAGGGTCTGGCTCACTTCGTCCGAAGGCAGATAATCGTTGCTGCCCAAGGTATTGAGGCCGGAGATGTCGAGGGCGGGAAGACCGCCGTTCTCGGCTGCCTTCGGGATACCTTGGATCCCATACAGCAGCGGGATACCGTCAACGGTGCCTTCCGGTCCGAATCGTGTGGTGTGAAGGTGAGCGAATCCGCCGCGTAACTGGTTGACGGTGTTGGAAGTAATCACGTGAGTCCATCCAGCGACGGCCTGGTCAGATTTCGCTGTCTGGATGCCCTGCTGGAAGGCTCCGCCATCCGCGACGCCGCCAAAGATTCCCGGAATGAACTGTGGGTCATCCGCATAGCTGAAGCGGAAAAAAACCTGATCCTTTTGCTCGGGGTTATAGTCGAACCGCATATCGTAGGCGTTGCGGTGCTCGAAGAGGCTGGGACTGTTGGAATAGTGATCCAACCCGGAGTTAGGCGCCGGATAGAGATCTAACAGGCTTTTCGCATTCGAATCAAGCCGGGCAACGTCGGCGCCGGTGATCTGGTTAAGATTGGGGCAGTTGACCAAGTCGATGGTTCCTGTTCCTGCTGCGCAGCCGAAAGGATCACGAACATAACCGCCTGCCCCGGTGGTATTCGTTAAGCCCGAAACGGGGTCCACTGCTCCCGCAGCCACGAACCTCGTTGTCGCAGGATCCAAAATCACGCCTTTTTGAATTTCCCTTTTCAGAATGTCTGACCGGCAATCATTTGCCGGGTCAGTGGTTGAAGCTACACAAGTGTTGTTGCCGCCTTGCTGCGCGAGGATGTCGGAAAAGTTTGCGTAACGGCTGCTGTGCTCCAGCGCGGTTGGCACAGTTCCCACTTGGCTTGTGCCTTGCACGCGGCGCAGGCCTTCATAATCGCCGAAGAAGAAGATCTTGTTTTTGATAATCGGGCCGCCGCCGGAAGCTCCGAACTGGTTGAGGCGTAGTTCGCCTTTTTTGGTCCCGTTATTGTCTTCAAACCAATCCGCGGCGTCGAGTTTGTCGTTGCGGAAAAACTCCCAGACTGCTCCATGCAGGCTGTTGGTGCCGGATTTGATGGTGGCATTGAGGACAGCACCCGCGGAACGGCCCAACTCAGCGCTGAAGTCCGCGGTCTGGACCTTGAACTCCTGAATCGCGTCCAATGGAGGCAGAATCACGAAGTTGGTGCCGTTGAGGAAGTCGACGGCGTTGGAGTTATTGTCAATGCCGTCCAGCAGGTAGTTATTCTGCGCCGGACGCAGGCCGTTGGCGGAGAAGGCGCCGGAAGCGGCGTTGCCGCGGGTATCGGCCTCGGGCGTTTGCATGCCGGCGCCGAGCTGGGCGAGGAAGGTAAAGTTGCGTCCGTTGAGAGGCAGGCTGTTGACGGCCTGCGCATTGACGACCTGACCGACCGAAGCTTCTTCGGTCTGCAGCAGCGGCGGAGCGGTGGTGACCTCGACGGTCTCCGACGCGGCGCCCGGCTTGAGTTGAATGTTGACTAGCAAGTGCTGCGCAATCATCACCGTCAGATTTTCCTGGGTGGTCTTTGCAAAACCTTTTGCGGTGACGGTAACGGTGTAGTGTCCGATTCTGACTGGCGAGAAGAAGTACTCGCCGCTGTTGTTCGATCTGGTTTCCGCGGTAATACCCTGGTCCGTGTTCAAAAGCGTCACTTGCGCATTAGCAATAACCGCGCCAGAGGCGTCCATAACCGTACCAGTGACCGATCCTTCGTCCACCTGACCAAATGCGTACCGGCTTGGGAGCAGGAGGAGACATAAAGCAGCGAGGGTCAAGCAACCCAATGCTCGAACACACTTGACTGCGTTGCGTTCAAGGGCCATCCGAATATCCTCCGTTCACTTCAGTGAGCCTTCGGGATTCTCTCGGGAACTTCCACCCTCTGAAATAGTCAGTGGGAATCCGTTCCCATTGAGCCGCCGGGGGAACGTTTACAGGGGAAGCTGTAAACGATTACATTGGCGACGGAGAGACCATAGCCCATTCGTCTGATTTTTGTCAACCAAAAGTTGTAGACGATTTTTTGGCGTCGATCAGAAGTCTGCAAAACACGGAGCAGATGCGTGGTCCGGAGCTCCTGTTCTGTGGAAAACATGAACAGAATCAGCAATTTGCGTGAAAACACTGAGCGGGTCGAGTGCGAGCGTTACGTTGATAATCGTTTGGCGCAAGCATATAATGCGCCCAGCCCGGCTTGACCGATCGGAAGCCAGGTGGGGCACCGGGATTTTTCCGTTGTGAGGTATGCCCATGGAGATCGAAATCTGTCCAGGCGCGGAGATCAGCTCGGGGCTGGATGCCGATGCCGGATCGCCGACAGATCTCTCCAAGCGGACCTTCTTGCGCGCTGCGAGCCTGCTGGCGGCCGGTTTGCTTCTGCCTCAAGTGAGAGCGGAGGAAACCGCTTACACCGTGGCCGGTTCCGGTCACAAAGTTCTCTTGGTCATTGTGGGAGGAGTGCGCCACGACGAGAGTTTCTCGCCCGATGGGATGGTAAACATTCCCCACCTCTCGGCGGATCTTCTGCCGCAATCGCTCTTTTACCAACATGTGCGCAACGAGGGGGTGACCGCGCACTTCAACGCGATTTCAAGCATACTGACCGGCAACTGGCAGCATGTGGACGACTGGGGCAAACTAGCCCCGACCACGCCAACGGTCTTTGAGCAATTCCGCAAGGGACTGGGCGCGGACAAGAGCGACACCTGGGTGGTGGCCAGCAACAAGGCGCTGACCAGCCTGATCGGCGCCAGTTCGGATTCCAATTACGGCCCAGGATATGGCGCCAACGTGGTCTTTCCCAAGCAACTGATGCTCACCGCTGTCGTGGACGCGCTCCGCGGCGGGCGTACCGCAAACATGGCTGACCGAAGCAAGGTGGAGGCCGAGTTGGAGAGCGCCATGGCCGGGAGCAACTATGAGGGGCTGGGCTGGAACGTCTTCGACGCCGCCGACCGGCTCGACCCCCGCGTGCGTAGCACGATCCAGAGCGCAATTGCCAATTTTGTGCGCGGCGGCGGGCCGACCTCCGGCGACGAACTCACGTTTTTCATGAGCCGCGAGGTGATGCGCAAGTTTGCCCCGCAAGTGCTGGTGGTGGTTTTTTCTGACGTGGAAGTTGCGCACTTCGGCTCTTATGCCATGCACATGGCGGGCATTCGCACGGCAGACCGGCTTGCCTATCAACTTTGGCAGGAGGTGGAAGCCAACCCGGAATACAAGGGGAAGACGACCATGGCGATCCTGCCGGAGTTCGGGCGTGACCCCGACGGCTCATCGACCAACGGATTCTTCAATCACCGCGCCAACTCGGATTCAACCCGTGACACATGGATGGTCGCGCTGGGCGCGGGCATCGACAAGCCTCAGATCATCGAACGCCCGATTCACCACATCGATGTGTGTCCCACGCTCGCCGGCCTGCTCGGCTGCACGCAGATGGATGAGCAAGGCCGCGCGATTGCGGAGATTCGCAGTTAGCGCAATAAGTCCGCGTAGGACGGAGGCATAGGAAGGAAGTATGCGGGATAAAGAGAAGCTGCCGGAGAATCTTCAGAGTGCTCTGAGCAATGGCTTGCTCAAGCGCCTGCCGATCACCTTTCTTCCTTTTGTCAATCAGCAACTCAACCAATGGGATCATCTATTTCCCAACGAGCGGCAGTCGATCGAGCAGCTTTTGATTTATGTTGCGGGCTTGACCCCGGGGCAATCTGCCGATCTCTTCCGCGATGTGGTTGAAATCGAAGAGAAGATGGGGGTACGCAAGTGGGAGTTCTCGACTAACGAGCAGACTATCCAAAATTCTTCGTTACTGGCCCGTTCGCCGTACTTTCAGGATTGGCGACAGGCGGTGCAGGCGGTCTACGATGCGGCCGACAGTCATGCGCTGAAGACCAGCGGCGCGGCAGTCAAGCCGGGAAATCGCTTGGTCCTGCTCGACATTCCTCTGCCTCTGCCCGCCGATGCAGCCACCGTTTGGCGCCGGTGGCAGGGAATCGGGCGGCCAATGAAACTCGATCTCGGACTGTCCAGCGGAAGAGCGAGCGCACTGGAACTGCTTCTTACAGGCATTCCCAATGCGGACAGCGGGCGTTCCGGCGGATTGCTGGATGCTGCCCGGAGCCGCTCCGATGCTTCCTCCGCTGATGTTTGGGTGATCGATGCGGAAAAAAGCCTGGTTGATGCGGCGCTTACGCAAGAGGCTTCCACTGCGAACGCGGCGAGAGCGATCCTGTTGAGCAACGGAAGACTGGACCTCTACCGCCAGAGTTTTTCGCATGAGATGAACACCATGCACAAAGACCTGGCCGACGCGGACGCAGTTTACGACCGCCTGCGCAAAGTCGATGTTACGCCATGGTGTTCTGCGGAAGTGGCCGAGGAACCAGCCGTGCGGGAGTTCTTGCGCTCGCTCTATTTGACCGGCAACGGAGCCGTGATCTATGGCAACTCCTTCGTGGAATGGGCGGCCTCGGAGGCATTCCGCCGTGCCCGGCCCTCTTTTCTGGCAGCGCAATTCGGAGTGCGCAGCAGACCAAAGCCCTTTACCGGCGTGGCCGTCTTCGACAATCCCGACCAGGTGAACCCCTTGCCAGCCGTCGACGACTTGCCGGGCAGCGCCGTGGACGCACAAATGCTGGCGCTCTATGTGTGGTTGGCCGCCTATCGTTACGAGGAGTACCAAAGTTCAACCGTCTGCATCTGTTTAGCCGAGAGCCTCTCTCAAGCCTATGTGGTCGCGCCGCGCGAGTTTACTCTCTGGCAGGAAACGGAACCGGTCGCTCTCGACCGGCTCCTTCACGCATTGCGCGCATGGATTACATAGCCGGATGCGCGGATTGATCGACAATAATCTTGCCAGAATGCTATTCTGCGGACACTTCGCCGGGAGCACGGAATTTACCCGAATGACCTATCACAACAACCACAGTTGCGTTTCCCGGCGGTCCCTACTCAAGAGCATGGGGCTAGCACCGTTGCTATTTCGTTCGGCGCCCTTTTATGGATACTCGTTCCTCTTCGGCGCGCCAAATGCTTTTCCGGCTCTCGATTCCGCATTTCCTTTTTCCGACCCGCGGCTAACTCCCCACTATCCGGCAAAATCTCCTTTGACTGATGTGCTCCGTCTGGTAGCGCCAGGTTCGGATGAGTACATTACCGAAAAGTATGCCTTTGAAATCGAGTCTATCTTCAAAGAATGGAGTCAGGCTCTCAAGTTTTCGGCTCACGATGTTTCAACCTTGGCGAAATTCCTGGACCCCGTGGTCGAAGCCTCTCCGCTGGCCCCCATCGAGGAAATTCCACTCCGCTCCGGATACGGTATCGACGCCGTGCAAAGACGATTTCCCGGCGCCGTAGCTTCAGGCCGCGAGCGGTTTCTTCAGGAAATCCAAGGTTGGCTGGGGCAAATCACACGAGTCGAGACCGCCGAATTTGAAATTTATAGCATTGAAGTGATCGCTTCCGCTCCGCTGACGGTTCGCCTGGAAATCCGCTATGACCTGGTGGCCAGCGGGAATGACGAGCGGCATGAGGAGCGGGTCGGAAGCTGGCGCACAGAGTGCTTTCGCGATGAAGCGCAGATGTGGAAGGCGCGCAAATGGGAAGCTCGAGAAGAAACTCTCAGCGTGATGCACGGGCCGGCGTTCATTGATGTAACTTCTCAGGCTCTTGGCGGAACGGCATCCTATCACAAGCAATTGCTGCGCGGCGTCGATCATTGGCGCACGGTTCTGGACGGCGCAATCGGCACGGACGTATACTCCAACAACGGCGTGGCCGTAGGCGACTTCGACAATGACGGCTTCGACGATTTCTATGTATGCCAGCCGGCTGGTCTTCCCAACCGCCTCTATCGCAATCGTGGCGATGGAACTTTTGAAGACGTGACGGAGAAAGCCGGTGTCGGCGTGCTGGACAACACCGCGTGCGCTCTCTTTGCCGACTTTCAAAACAAGGGACTTCAGGACCTGCTCGTGGTTTGCGGCACTGGCCCTCTGCTCTTTCAGAATCAAGGCAACGGAATCTTCTCGCTCAAACGCGATGCCTTCAAGTTTGCCAGCTCTCCACAGGGCACCTTCACCCATGCGGCAATAGCCGACTATGATCGCGATGGCCGTCTTGATATTTACTTCTGCATGTATATGTACTATCTCGGTCTCGACCAATACCATTATCCAATTCCTTATTACGATGCTCGCAATGGGCCGCCTAACTGTCTGTTTCACAACCAAGGAGATGGAACCTTTGTCGAGACAACTGAAGCAGCGGGATTGAATGTCGATAACGACCGCTATAGTTTCTCTTGCGCATGGGGCGATGCTAACTCCAACGGCCTGCCCGATCTTTTTGTGGTTAACGATTTCGGCAGTTCGCAGTTATATCGCAACAACGGCAACGGGACCTTTACCGTTGTCTCGCACGAAGCTCAGGTGGAGGGTGTGGGCGCCGGAATGAGCTGCGCCTGGTGCGATTTCGATAACGACGGACACCAGGACGTTTACATGCCAAGCATGTGGGAAGCAGTCGGCCAGAGAGTTTCCGGGCAGAAACAATTCCACGAGAAGGCTCCGCAGAATATCCGCGAACTCTATCAGCGGCACGCACGCGGCAATGCGCTTTATCGCAACCAGGGAGACGGAACATTTCAAAACGTCGGGCGGCAAGCTGGCGTGGAGATGGGCCGGTGGTCCTGGTCGTCGGATTTCTGGGACTTTGATCACGACGGCTACTCCGACTTATATGTCTCTAACGGGTATCTTTCCGGATTGGATCGCAACGATCTGGCCAGCTTTTTCTGGCGGCAGGTGGTAGCCAAATCCTCTGAGGACGCTACCGGCGCGCTGGCTTACGAGCGGGGATGGAATGCCATCAACGAACTGGTCCGCTCGGACTCGACTTGGCACGGCTATGCGAGAAATGTGATGTTCTCCAACAACCGCAACGGAACCTTCTCGGAGGTTTCCGGTCCGGCTGGGCTCGATTTCATCGAGGACAGCCGCACATTTGTTCTCGCCGATCTCGATCACGATGGACGGTTGGAAGTTATCCTCAAGAATCGCAATGCTCCGCAGTTGCGGATTTTGCATAACTCAATGAAGGATATTGGCAAGTCGATCGCATTCCGCTTGCGCGGGCATACGAGCAATCGTGATGCGATTGGAACCGCTATCACCGTGGAAACAGGCACTCTCCGTCAGACAAAGTATCTGCAGGCAGGTTCCGGTTTTCTCGCCCAGCACTCCAAGGAACTGTTCTTTGGCCTCGGAAATCCGGAAGGAGCTATCCGGGCAGTTATCCACTGGCCAAGCGGGTCAACTCAGGAATTCAGCGGGTTACCGGCAAACCACCGCATCGAAATCGAAGAGGACTCTGCTGAATTTACAGCCAAACCCTTCGCTGTAACAGTCGCGGCCTATGCCCAGGCAGGCCCTTCACCGGTGGTGGAACCGCTGCCTTCGCAGGTTGGCACCTGGCTCATTGAACCGTTGAAGGCATCAGCGTTTTCTCTGCCCGATCTTGCCGGAAACATGCGGGAACTTCGTTCATTTTACGGCGGTTTCGTGCTGCTCAACTTCTGGGCAACAACGGCTCCAGTCTCCCTCGATCAGTTGCGGTTGCTGAATCGCCGCCGCCAGGCGCTTGCCGCGGGACAGATTACAGTCCTGGCTGTAAACGTTAACGAGACCAGTGACGTTCAAGCTGCGCGGTCATTCGCGACTAAGGAAGCGCTTTTCTTTCCGGCTCTATTTGCCACCGGAGATGTAGCCGGGATTTATAACATCATCTATCACCATCTCTTTGACCGCCGCAGAAATCTGGGAATCCCAACCTCATTTCTGCTGGACAGGGAGGGCAAGATAGTCAAGGCCTATCAAGGAACAATAGATCTTGAGCATCTACTGGAAGACGTGAAATCGATCCCGAACACGGCTGCCGATCGGATGAAGAAGGCGCTTCCATTCAACGGTCAACTATTCCAGGACGCGTTTTCGCGTAACGAATTTACTTACGGCGTTGCGTTTTTCCAGCACGGTTATCTCGACCAGGCAGCGGAGTTCTTTTTAGAAGCCGTTGCCTCCAAGCCGGACGATCCAGACGCATATTACAACCTGGGCACGCTCAGCCTGCGAAGAAACAAGTTCGTTGAGGCGCGCAGCTATCTGGAACAGGCTTTGAAACTGCGCCCGAATTATCCAGAAGCGTGGAACAATTTAGGCATGATGGCCGCGCAGGAGGGTCATCCGGATGAAGCGATTCAGAACTTTCAACAATCGCTGCGTTTGCGGCCAAGATACGCCATCGCACTTCTGAATCTGGGCAATGTCTACAGGCGGCAGCGCGACTTTGATAAGGCTGAGAAATCCCTGAGCGATGCGCTCGATATTCAGCCCGACGACCCTGAAATCTCATATGGCCTCGGTATGCTCTACGCCCGGCGAGATCGGATGCAACGCGCGTCGGAGTATCTGCAAAAGGCGATCGACCTGCGTCCAGACTACCCCGAGGCATTGAACAATCTTGGAGTTCTACTCGTTCGCAGCCATGATTACTCCAGGGCGGAGGAAACATTCAAGACCGGCATACGCGTCGCGCCGGACTACGATCAGTTATATCTTAATCTTGCCCGTCTTTATGCGATGCGAAACAACAAGGATCAAGCAAAAGCAGTGTTATTGGAATTGCTGCGCATTCGTCCACAAGATGAGGGTGCGAGAAAGGTATTGGATACTCTGCAATGACTGTCTTGATGCCGGACAAATGTGCAGCCATGTCGTGCCTTATCCAAGGATTGGAATCGTTAAGACAAGTTCAAGAGCAGCACGATGGTGGCAGTGGTAATCATTGGCCTAAGGTTCTGTTGATTGGTACAAAGTCTAACCATGACGGCGATGTTTGGCGGGTATAATAGCAAACTATGAATATTCCGCGACGACGATTCCTCGGGTCATCTCTTTTCCTGCTCGGGTCGGAGTTGACCGATGCTCTCGCAACTCCGCTTTGGAAGTGGAAGAGTCCTGTTATTGTGGAAGCCGCGGTATCGCGCTCGGCCACGTCGCAGGTTCAGTTTATCGACGTCGCAAAGCAGGCAGGACTGACTACTCCCAATGTGTGGGGCGGCATAGATACTAAGCGTGTCATCATTGAGACCAAAGGAAGCGGGTTGGCGTTTTTCGATTACGACAACGATGGCTGGCTGGATATCTACTTGACCAACGGAAGCCGACTCGATGCGCGTTGGGCGCAGGGGAACGAACCAACCACTCATCTGTACAAGAACAACCGCGACGGAACATTTACCGATGTTACAGATAAGTCGGGACTGGGACGCGCAGGGTGGCAGACCGGCGTTTGCGTTGGCGACTACGACAACGATGGATGGGACGATCTGTTCTGCACATTTTGGGGACATAACATTCTGTTTCATAACAACGGAAACGGAACCTTTACCGACGCTACCCGGAAGGCCGGCCTTACGCAGGAGAAGGGCCGCTGGGGCACAGGCTGCACATTCCTCGATTACGACCGGGACGGATTTCTCGATCTTTTCGTGTGCAACTTCGTCAAGCTTGATCCGGACAAGCCCGTTTCCACCAGCGACATGAGCTTCTGCCAGTGGAAGGGCGTGCCCACCATGTGCGGTCCGCGCGGCCTGCCGGGTGACACGGACACTCTCTACCATAACAACGGAGATGGAACTTTTACCGACGTTTCAGAGAAAGCAGGCATTCTGAAGCCCGGCCCAAGATACTCGATTTCAGCCACTTCGTACGATTTCGATAACGACGGCTGGCCCGACATTTATGTCGCGGTGGATTCGGAACCTAGCATGATGTTCAAGAACAATCACGACGGCACTTTTACTGATATCGCGGTAATCGCAGGGTGTGCCTACAACGAAGACGGTCATGAACAGGCCGGCATGGGCCTTGGAGTTGCCGACTACGACTGCGACGGCTGGTTCGATATCTTCAAGACGAACTTTGCGGACGACACCTGCGACCTCTACCATAACAACGGCGACGGGACCTTCAGCGACTTATCGTTTAATTCGGGCGTCGGAATCAACAACAGTTATGTGGCCTGGGGTTGCGGCTTTATCGATTACGACAACGACGGCTGGGCGGACATTGTTCAAGTGAATGGGCACGTTTATCCGGAGATCGACAAGTATCACTTCGGCGAGAGTTTCAAGAACCCGCGTCTGGTTTACAAGAATCTTGGCAATGGACGCTTCAAGGATGTTTCCTCGGAGATGGGCCCCGGCATCAGCGCGCGTTTCTCCAGCCGTGGCGCGGCATTTGGTGACTATGACAACGACGGCGGCATGGATATTCTGATTCTGAATATGAACGACATGCCCTCGCTGCTTCACAATGTTGGAGGAAACAAACAGAACTGGATCAAGATTAAGCTGGTAGGAACCAAGTGCAATCGCACGGCCATTGGTGCCCGGGCGCGGGTTGCAACAGGCAATCATATTCAGATGGATGAAGTTCACGGCGGTACAAGCGTCATGTCGCAGAGCGATCTCCGCCTTCACTTTGGCGTGGGGAAAGTTGAGACCGTAGACTGGATCGAGATCAAATGGCCGACCTCGCAAAAAATCGAACGATTTACGCAGGTAAAGGCGAATCAGATACTCACTATTCGTGAAGGCGCGGGCATAGTTTCGACCTACAAACCCAAGGCGAGTTAGGGAACCTCTGAAAATTGCTTTGATTCTTATGCCTTTTGAGTAAAGCTATATGTGGAGGCAGATCACGGATGCAGCAGTTAACCTTGGCACAGGCGGCAGAGTTTCAGC
>Ga0255353_1000899_pt1 | contig 17979 bp, 42 predicted proteins | sample HBST25metaG_FD_189941 | JGI IMG/M metagenome (GOLD analysis project Ga0255353, IMG submission 189941) | Peat soil microbial communities from Stordalen Mire, Sweden - H.B.S.T25 | ecosystem: Environmental > Terrestrial > Soil > Wetlands > Peat | place: Sweden: Norrbotten County, Stordalen Mire...
GAGGAGTAGACCCTATTCATGAAATAAATAAACTTTTAGATGAATACAAAGGAAAAGAGGGTGACAAAACAGTATATGAACAACAAGGTACTGGAGAAGGAGAGAATTGATGTACACAAACATTGAGTTGGAAGTTTCTCGTGGTACGCAGGTAGGCGGATCAGCACAAAAAGGTAAATACTCTGTAATATACGGAGGAAATGAAACCGGATTAACGATAACAGGTCCGTACAAAACATTGCGCAAGTTGTTGGTGGAGTCAATCGAGGTGATTGACGAAATGTTTGAAGCGCAAAAGGAAATGAAGAAGTAACGGAGGGGGAGAAGATGGCTGATAAGGTTGTAGTACCGGATGAAATGAAGAAGGCGGCAGGAAGGGCGAGTAATGGATTCGACCCTGACGGGTATTTGTTGTACCATCCACTTGAAGGTGCTCTTAACTGGTTGGATGAAAAACTCACGAGGATGAGGAAGGATAAAGGTTCTCTATGGCGTGAGGGGTACAACACTGCGATTGAAGACGTTCGCCGGATATACCTTAACCCTGAGACGGAAGTGCCGGAGGCGATCAAACACTTTATATTAGATCACCATCAGCACATTTCGGTAGACCGTTTTAACAGCATGGTACTAGAATCCTATCGGCTCGGCCAGAAATCGGTAATCAAATGAGCGAAGAACTAAAGCCGTGTCCGTGGAAACTTTCTACAGATCGTATTCGTGGAGAAAAGCATGAACTACACATTATAGGAGATGGTTCTTATGTTGATAGTGATCCTATGTATGTAGAATGTTCATGCGGAGCACAAGGACCAACGGATTACAGCGTAGATGGTGCGATAGAAGCGTGGAATACACGTTCTCCTAATCCCCTAGTGGCTGTACTGCGTAGTTTGAAGCGCAAGCATAGCGAGTGTGAGGATAGCTGGTACTCGTGTCCTAAATCGGAAAGCGGATGCTCCAACGATGGAGAGGGAGATGAATGCACTTGCGGTGCCGATAAAACGAACACTATGATCGATAAATCGTTAAAGGAGTATAAAAAAGCATGAGCGAACACACAACACTTGAGAAACGGGTTAAATCGAAAGTAAAAAGACTAAGCAACTTTACAGAACGAAAAGTTCCAACACTGTCGAAGCAATGTACTCGTGGAAGAGTAAATAATGGTTGCTCTAATTGCTTCAAGAAGGATTGTCCGTGCGACTGCCATAAGCGCGTGGGGCCGGAAAGGAACTAAAGGGATGAGTTGTAGAGGAGATAGGAGAGAGGAAAAGAATCGGTTTTATGACAAGGTGGACGAGGTACTTGATTTTGGCAGGTACCGTCGTTCTTTGATGGAATTGAAATGGACTATGTGGGAACTTCAGCGGTTGGTTAGTGCGGAGCAAGGGGAGGAATGACGATGTGTGATAGCAGAACAAACGACAAGAAGATTAAAGTCTACAAGGTTACGCGCCCAGATTATCCGGGAAATTCATGCACGTACAAAGATGGAGATACATTGATCGACGGGGAATTTGACGGGGCAGATGTAGGAGATTCAATTATGGTCGCGCTGGTTGAGATGACGGAAGATGAGTTTGAAAACCTTGACGAATTCGAGGGGTGGTAGGAATGCATAACCTAAACAAGACACAAGCGGATGAAATCTATATTGCTGGTCAGCACATGAGCAACTGGATGTACAACGTATCTCAGCGTCCAGAGTTCACCAAGTACGCGGAATCAATGCAGGAGATGGTGCGCGACTGGGATGCGGTGAGCAAACAATTGGTTAAGAAGAGAGTCTTAAGGGGTAAATAGGGAACAATGGACGACCTAAACAAGTCTGCACTGACTCATGACGTTACATCTGCTGTAGCTTTGTGGATGGATGAAAAAGGATTCAAGCCAGTAGAGACTGAAGTTCCGATGCCATATTTGACTAAATCCTTGGACGAAAAAGGATGGATTGCGGACCTAGCAGGAGTGATTTTTCCTACGCAGACAGAACTTATCAATCTGAAATTGATTAAGAAGAGTCCACCTTATAGCTTTCCTATCGACGATCAGGAGAAATGGGAAACTAATCCAGAATACGATGTGTGGGCAGAGGAATTAAAGACGAAGATGCGTCTTATGACGTGTCTAGTGGAGGTAAAGACGACTCGTGGAGACTTCATAGGCGATAGGAAGTGGAAACTACCATTGCCTACGGATATGGCCTTCCTCGCGGTCCCTAAGGGGCTTGTAGCACCGATAGAGTGGCCGTTAGGATGGGGAATACTGGAGTTCCACGAAGGATCGATTCGACAGAAAAGAGCGCCAGTAGTAGGGTCCACAACGGTCGAGCAACAACGGGACGTGATTCTCAACATTGCGGTTCGTAGAGACCACCATACGCGCTATGCAAGGCTGAAAGAATACAGCCAAAGAGACCGTATTGAGGGAAAAAGAGAAAGAGAGACAACCACGTTACGAAGGTTGTCTAGTGCTGTTTTGACAATTGCAAGGGGACAAAGGGAAAGCGTAGAAAATGCTTTGTCATTGCATGGAATACATAAACCGGATGAGATTCTAGTAGATCAATTGAGGGGAATTTGGGGAATAGCGTCAAGGGTGGAGGATAAAAAAGATGCGAATTGAATGTGCGGCTGTAGAGTTGCCTGATTACCCAAAACACAGCAACAGGCTTCCTTTTCTTGGCGTCTTAGGGTTTGTGGATACCCCATCTGACACGGCTCCTAGCGGTGCTAGGGGACACAGGATAATACTGACCAGAGAGGCGGCAGTGAAGGCGCTAGGATCGATTGTAGGGATGGGGTTATGTCGTAGAAGCGACAATTCAGGACATAATGTAGAGAGGAAGATGGGTGTAATAACCAAAGCGTACTTGTTGGGAAACCGAATAATTGTTAAGGGTATAGTATATGCCAAGGATTGTCCTAACGATGTAGATCAATTGCGAAACGGTAAGTTTGGTATGAGCTACGAAATAGGTGATGCAAAAGTTTCTGATATGCGACAAGGGGTATGGGAGTTGTCACGGATAACCTTCACAGGGGCGGCGGTACTGCTGCGGGAGAAGACTGCATACAAAGGAACACGTTTTTGGTTGAGCGCGGATAAGGCGCAGAATCCTCTTGACAAGAACTGCGCATTGTGAGAGAGTGAATGAGTGAAACCTTACTACGAAGAATCCGGGACAAAAATCTACAATTGCGACTGGCGAGAAATATCAGATGACGTGTTGAAATCTGATTTGCTACTCACTGATCCTCCCTATGGGCTTAAAGAGGCGGCAGGAAAGAATGCAGGCAGGAATAAGGCGTTTGGTTCTAAAACGTCTCTCAGCAAGAATCGCGTGATTCAGGCGAAGGACTACGGAGTATCAGATTGGGATAATAATCCACCTTCAGAGGAAGATTTACTTTGCTTGCGTGGTTTGACGAAGTGGCAAATCATCTTTGGAGGAAACTATTTTGTTCTACCGCCGTCAAAGTGCTGGCTGGTTTGGGACAAGGTAAATTCGGGAGACTTTGCGGACTGTGAACTTGCATGGACGAATCTAGACAAAGCGGTGCGCAAGTTTACCTACATGTGGAACGGAATGCTGAAAGAAAATCCAGAGTATCGGAGTCACCCTACCCAAAAACCGCGTGCATTATTCTCCTGGTGCCTTACGCAATCTCCAGATGACATTAAGAGCGTGGTTGATCCTTACGCCGGGGTCTGTACTAATGCGGTTTGTTGTAAGGCGGTAGGAATCAGTTGTATTTGTGTTGATCGGGAAGAGAAATACTGTGAGGATGGGGCGAATAGGCTACGACAAGAGGTATTTCAATGGGAGGAAGTATGACATTTTCACGTAATTGGTTGGAACGCTCTGAAGAGGCTAAGAAACAGGGCGTATGCCACACGAACAAGGAATGCAAACTGATGTATTCAAAGATTCCCCAAGAGCGGAAGGACGCGGCGGTAAAAGCGTTTAGGGAGAGCGACTATGCTCCGTCTTTTCCAGAGATCAGAACTGCAATAGCCAATGATCCTGAAGGATGGAACATCCCTTATCATAGTTTTTGGGGTATGGGAGTAAGGAATTTCTTCCGAGGAAAGGGATTTGGAGAAGATTACTTCGGGATTGACAATTTGGATTGCATTTACGTCCAATTAGTTGAGGATGCCGTTAAAGCATAGGGTTTGAAAGGTAAAAATGAGTAAATCTGTAAATAAATGGTTTGGTCTTGGTAATGTGGGAAAAGACCCTGAGATTCGTACTTCACCTTCAGGAACAGTGGTAGCGAACTTCAGCATAGCGGTATCGGATAGGGAGAAGGACTCGTCTGGTAATTGGACAGACAAGACAACGTGGATAGATTGCGTCTGCTTTAAGAAGACAGCGGAGATTGTGCAGAGTTACGTCACGAAAGGGAGCAAGATATTTGTTGAGGGGAAGATTACAAACCGTTCATGGGACGATAAGAAGACAGGTGAGAAGCGCTACAAGTCGGAAATTATCATCAACGACATAACGCTTCTATCAGGGAAGGAAGAAGCCGGTGGGCGTCAGGAAGAGAGCGCTCCTGCTCCTGCGAAGCGTGCGACGTTTCAAGACGTGCTAGACGATCCTAACGCGATACCTTTTTAGGAGGAATAAATGAGTGACGCATTGGCTATTTCTCTAGTTGTATTGGTCGCATTGCTTGTAATGGCTGTATCAATCTTTTTGGTGCTTCGCTATGAAGATGAAATATATGACTGGAGTATCCATCTTCAGAAGTTTTGCCAAAAAGGGAAGAAAGAAAAAGTTACGTATGGCGTGGCGGAAGTCACTAGGTTTAAGATGAAGAGGGAGGAGTAATGCCAAATCCACAGTACATATCCGGTGAAGAGGCTAAGAATGTTGTGTTAGAGAAGCTGCAACTAGCTTTTTGGGACACAATGCCAGCGATAGGAGAAAATGCAGAAGTAGACATTCGCCAACTGAGCGATTCTTTTGATAGGGTACTACTGTCTGCAAGGAGTTGGATTCTTGATGGTCATAAGGTAGATAGGTTGGACTCTGAATCTATTGATTTTCCTCTAACGCCTTGGAATTTTTTCAAGCAGGAATATGCGCCGAAATGGTTTCTTGAACGTTGGCCAGTAAAGTATAGGACAGAAGTATTTACGAAGGCTATTCACCAGCACTATATGTGTCCTCACATCAATGCAAACGTGGATAGATTTCAACATCTTGAGTGGATGTACAAGAATAGTGGGCAGGACAAATGACAAAAGAACAGCTTCATGTTCTCCAGCACACGCTAGGATGCGATGAATACGGAAGACGTGCAAAGTATGCGTCTGATAGGAACTACTACGTAGGTGGTTCCGAGGAGTGCCATCCATTGGTTACAATGGGATATATGACGGAGCATAAGGGCAGTGAAATAACGGGTGGAGACCCACTGTTCACAGTGACCGATGCGGGGAAGAAGGCGATGAGGGATGAGAGTCCTAGCCCGCCTAAGCTAACGCGCAGTCAGATGCGTTACAGGGAGTATCTGGAGGCTGACGGATGCTTAGGAGAAACTTTTCGTGAATTCCTGAGCAATATTCAGACGCAGTGGTACAAGGATGCGAAAGCGGGAGTACATTCTTCATCGATGGAGGATTACGTTTAAATGCCAAAGTTTGACGACTACCTAAAATCTGAGGCGTGGAAGGACTATTACGTTATTGAGTGTTACCAATATATTGGTGATGAGCAGGAACGTGAGGTAGCAATCGCTGCGGTAGAGGCATCCAAGACGGCAGATGAAGCGAAGGCGGTAATCGCAAGGGCGAAAGGGTGAAGAAAATGGCATTTAAAGATGAATGCAAGATCATGAAAATCAAAGCAACACCGAAAATAAGACGTGCGGCTTCGTTTCTTGAGAGCAAAGGAATGAAGTTCTGCGTAGATTTTGGCTGGGAGAATGCGGAGAGGGTAGCTAAGCGAGAATATGGTTTCCGTGCTGTTGATCCCAGCATTAAAACATTGAACGGGATGGTACTGCGTCTCCTACGCGATCACCAGTGGTGGACACCGTATGATTTGTGCGACCAGATTTTAGCAAAATACGCAATTTTGGTCAGCGATGCCAGTATCACAAGCAGATTACGCGATCTACGTAAGCCTCAATACGGATTCCATTTAATTGAGAAGAGGAGAATTGTGGACTCGAATGCTTATGAGTATCGACTCGGGAAGTGATTAAAGGAAGGATGCGGGGCTGGGGAGGCTGCTTCGATTAGGAAGGTGCTTAGGCTACACAAATCGGTTCCTGCCCCGCAATAAAAATATTGACATAAAAAAGATTCTGTGTCAACATGGAAATGCTTAGGGTACACAACATCATGGATTTAATCATGACGGTTGCTTCTTAGCACAGCTTCCCGAAAAATAAAACAACGGGCTAATCATTTTCAAAGAGTACAGACATAGGCATCTGATGAGATCAAAAGTGGCGAAATCCAGGCAACGGCGATTCTGGTTGATGAGTCGAGAAACCCCTACGCCCTGGTCCAATGGCATATCCGCAAGGATTCAATAAGCCGAACTGTGTTCTCAAGACTCTTTTTGCTGTGTACCTCACGTATTTCCTATATTACAGGCTTAAATGCCGAGGGAAGGGGTGTGTCTACAATCATGAAAAAGGTTATTCAACTCACGGAAGAACAGATCGAAGCTGGTAGATCGCCAAAAGGTGGATGGACAAGAAAACAGCTTGCTGAGTGGGGCGTACCGTGGCCTCCGCCTAAAGGATGGAGACGTGCTTTGACTGTCAATCGCGCAGTGAGAGAAATTCGTCAAGTCAAAAATACTAGTGCCCCCTATATAAAGAACAGGACTAAGGAATATTTTGAGGATATATTTCCCATGGCAAAATATTGGTATGGGAGTAGGAGTAGATCGTAAATTCCTCCAAAAACCACTTGACAAACTGCGCCGAAGCGCATAATTTCTATGCAAGGGAGAAGATATGCGTAAGATTCAAGATTCACCAGCAGTACAGTTGATTGAACACCTTTGGAACCATCGGCAAGAGGCCACAGGGCATTCGTGGCTGCGGATGAATCAAGGTCTACACCAGGGGCTGATGCTTGCGGTAAAACTCGGCCTAACGTTCGAGGAAGGCGACATCAACACGATTGCTGAACGTTTCCGTGGAGGGTATTGGTTCGGCGATAATTTTGAGTCTTTTTATACCTGTGCTGTAGTCTATGGCAACCGTTCTGCATGGAAGGCGTATGAGGCGCATAGGAATAGAACGCCATTTATTTGGACTCCTGCACGTCTAAGTGAAACATGGGGAGGTGGAGGACAGGGAATCAACAATCCTCCGCGCCTTACGGTTGGTTGCGAATTCCAATGGAAGGGTGAAAGAGTTAAAGTCACATCTTTCAACGACGACAAGGAATATCTTGTAGCGCAATCGTACAAATGGAACGAGACTAAGAATTGTGAGAAGTGTGGAAAGGCACTTACATACCCCAAGCAGTCTATCGTGCATAGATATACCATCACTCACGAAGATTTGAAAGAAGCCAAAAAGGCTATTAAGGCTAAGGAGAAAGAAAATGCCAAAGGTTGATAATCCAAACACACTTGCCGAGAAAATCGTGAATGCGATCCTTGAAGATCAAAACGTTCGTAGCGGTTTCGACAATAACTGGGACTCCATTGATAAAGAAATCAAGAAGGAGTGCATTTCTGATTGAGTAGAGGTCGTTCAAAAGGAGATCGATGCCGAGATTGAAGTCGCTTGAACTTGTGCAGTTGATGCGCGAGGCAAAATCACCAGACATTCCAGACGGGACAATCTACGAGGACGAGCAAATTAGCGTGGATAAGAAGAACGGTAAGATTCTGCTTACGGGTAAGCCAATCAAGAATCCAATCATCTACGGGGAGGAAAAATGATATTACACATTTTCAAGTCTAAATCTGAAGGAAAGTTAATCGGATACACGCACATGAGAAAAAATCTAGCTGGTTCTTGGTACTGGCAGTTTTGGATTGGAAATATTTTCTTGACATTTTGGGATGGGAAGGAATAGGGAGAGAAAATGGGAAATGATTATAGGCAACTTGAGAACGGTACTTATGTTCCTTCTATACCTGAGCCGTTCTGGCTTGGAGGAGGAATCCTAAGTTTGTTTCGATGGAAACCAGGATGCTACTCATGCAGAATAAAGTTCAAGAATATGAAGGAGTATGAAGAACACTGGATTAAGTACCATTCGGAGGATAATAAATGAGTAAATGGAGAGTAAGTATTCCGTCGTGGGAAACGGAAGTCGAAGCCGATGGAGAAGGAGATGCTCTTGTACAAGCAAGCATGGAGCATGATTTTATGGATGACGCAAGTGCCGAGGAAATTGTTCCCGATAACGAGGAGTAAAAATGGGAAACGCTAAGGAAGAAAAAGTAGTGATGTTTGACAGTCCCGAAGCAGCACGTCGGGTTGAGCAGTGGGGATGGAAGTCGAGAGACGGTATTTTCTATCCTGGTGACAATCCAAGCAGTGAGCATGGAGCGCGGTGGTCTGGTTGCACGCATCAGACGTGCGAGTGCGGAAATACGTATGTCAAAGGTCACGTCCGGTGCGATTCCTGCCAATCGAAAAAGGACACAGATGAATATCTTGCTCTTCCAATAGAGGAATGGGATGGAGAGGGACCAGTCTGTACATATAAGGATGACAGATTTTTCTTTGATGAAGAGTCGTTGCTTGAATGGATGAGCGATTTGGAATTTGATGCAAAAGAGATGGGAGAAGGACGCCCGACTGTTCAGCTTGTCAAATGTGAATCACGCGGGCTTTCCATAGTCGATGAGGATCACTGGTGTGATGAACTTCCCGAAGAGGGAGAGTTGCCTGACGACATTGCAGTGGCTCTTGACCAATTGAATAAGGTGATTAATGATTCTACGTATAAGGTTTGGTGGCCAGGAAAGGTAAGGATAGATGTGGACGCCCTGTGGAAGGAACTGGACGACAGAGAGGCAGAGGAGATTGATAAGGCATCGGAGGGAATTCAATGACAGATAGGGAGCAACAACAGTTCAACCAGATGTATGAGTCTCTGCTTCGTATATCTAAAGGATATGTTTCTGTAGCGCAGATACCACGAAATGCGGATAGGACAGGATTGACTCCTCAAGAATTCATGGAGTACGCATACGAAAACATCCAGCAAGAAGCTAAGAATGGTTTGCACGGAATACGTCGTCCTAAAAGTGTAGTATTTATTACTGCTGGTTCTGGTCCTCCGATTGGGACAAAGAAATGAGCAATCCTGTTCAATGGACTAACGCCGATCTTCGCAAGGAGTTCGATAGGATCAAGAAACTATATTTTGATGATACGATGCCAAACCCAAGGACCATTCGATTTGAGCCGATAGACGGGTTAGGTCGCACGTTCAGGTATAGGAATCCGGGAAAACGTAGGAGTAAAGACGATGATTTTGGAATACAAATCAGCATCAAGTTGAGGTATTCACGGCGTTTGTGGCTAGGAACGCTGGTTCACGAAATGGTTCATCTGGAACAGCGAAACAAGTATAGTTGCGGAATCAGGGGAAAGCGGTTTAATGGAAGGATGCGTCAGTTGGCGTTGATGGGGGTTTTCGATGGCATCTGGTAAATTGGAGGATTGAGATGAACGCGAAGGAACTAGCAGAGAAGCTGACAGGAATAGAGTATCCATGCGGTATTCCTACCGAGTTGACGAAGGCAGCAAAGGCGTCAGGACTTGTAATCGTTTATGGTGGCTCTGACGATTTGATGGAGTTTGAGGGAGCAATTAACGATGAACTAGGAGCCTACGGAGGAACCACGGTAAAGGTATACTCTGGCGGTCTATTGCCTGATTTTGAACAAATCGCGGACAATAAGGACAAAGACCTGCTTAGGGAGTATTTCCTGCACGAAAACGACGCTAAAGAGATTGAAGCGTTGTGGTGCAATGAAGGCGATTATTCGTGGACGTATAATACGGATATTCCTCACAACACATTTGAAATTGTTGAGGATGGGGAGCCGTACTGCCGAGGAATCGTGTTTGCATTGAAAGATTGCGCATAAAAATAGCGCAGAAAGTTCTTGACATGGCGCAGGAAAAGTTTAATATGGAGGGATAGATGAACAGTACACCACTAATGCGAAGCATCGAATCCGAGGACAGATTTAGAGAGAAAGCGGCTTCCCACGTTCCTCCAATTCCTATGGAGGCAATAGACATGCACATACAGTTGTTGGAATCGGAGCGGCGCAAGACCTTTGCGGCGGCGGTGTCTATCTACGCAGGAGTGATGTTGCAAACTATGGATAGGAAAGAGGGTATGGAAAATGCCAAAGAGTAAACCTACGGAAGACGAGCTAGAGGAACGAATTGCACGCGCACAGGAGTGGGGGAAATTTCGCCAAGAATTTGGGTTTACGCAGAAATCGTTAGCTGATACACTCAAAAGTATCGATACGGACAAGACTGTAAGGTTTCCGGGAATAAGCCGCCGAACAATACAAATGATCGAGGCTGGTCTTATCAAGCCGCATAAGCATACGCTTGATTTGTTTATCGAGTTGAAACGTAGGCATGAAAGCAATAAGGATCGTTAGAGAAAGGTAACAATTGGAGGAAATCGATGAGTGAGAAGATTGCGGTACCTGAAGGGATGCTAGAAGCGGGAAGAGAGGCATGGAAAAACGGACTTAATTCTGACATTCCTAGTACGTTGGTGAGGCATATACTCGAAGCGGCTCTACGCTATCAGTCAAATAACCCGGCTATGCCAACCGTGGATCAGATGGAGAAAATGACGGGATGGAGTAAGATCAATGATGATCTTAAAATTCATCAATGCCTTATTGTTATATTAGCATGGCAACGCCGGATGTACGATGCTCCTGAACCGGAAGTACCAGAGGAGATAAGGAGTCTTCAACGTATCCGTCTTGACTGGGTGAAAGACCAAGACGATCTTAATCGATTGGTAACTGAATTAAATGTTGAATCTTTCCGGCGTGGACAGGAATCAACCAAGTAACTAACGCAACAAAAGGAGATGTAAATGTCTGGAAATACAGTGGTTACAGGTTTGAGCGGGACGGAAGTTATCGAAGACTTTCTGAATCATTTGCGCACTCAACTTCGGCGTGATTGCAATTTGCGCGATTCGGACTCGTATACGAGAGGATACAGCGCTACGGCAAGCTACAAGCTGAAGCTGTACGGAGTAGATGTGACTGAAGTTGAATCCGAAGTCGCGGTAGGATTCGATAACCCTGCTGAGACGGAAAAGGTTGAGGTTGAGGATGTAGTCGAAATTCCGCAGGAGTTGGAACTGAACGCGGTTCGTGAGCGGTCAGGACAAGAAGAGCCGGTCATGACGATTGACACGGAAGGTCGTCCAGCAATCAAAAAGAGGAAATATCAGAGGCGTATCGTTTCAGAAGCTCCTCCAGAGGGACTGAGTGGCGGTGCTGTGGAAATAGACGAGTAAGATTGTTCTCCGGGGAGAACATCAACTTCCTGCCGCTCCTAAGTAAAGGTGGAAGCCAAGCTCAGGGCAACGCCAATGAGTCCGATGTGGCACTTGGCAAGCGGCAGGACATAACAATTGAGGGGAGAAGAAAATGCCAAAGTATGAAGTGAAGATTGAAGATGCAACAGTGGAAACAGTTGAAGCTGAGACAGTTGGTCAGTTTGGAGACTTTGTTTCCTTTTCTAACGGAAAAGACGCAGATGCTCAAGTGATTGCGTTGTATCCCATTCAGGATGTAAAATCCATCAAGAAGGTAGTTGAAGCTCCGGTTGAGGTGAATACCAAGAAGCCGCGCAAGAAGAGGAATCTGACAGACGAGGCGCGTAAGGCGATCTCGGACGCTCAGAAGGCGCGTTGGGCGGTAAAGAAGGCCGCAGCAACGGCTTCGGTGGAGGCGTAATGCAACCGACAATCGGTAGGACATTGATTTTCAAGATCACAGAGGAACAGGCGCAGCATATCAACCGGCGTAGGACAACTGGGGAATCAATTGCTGCACGAATACAGAACAATGGTCAAATTGCAACCGATGGCGCAGTAATCGGTGAGCAGTGGCCTATTGGCGCTCAGGCTCATATTGGGAACTTTGTTTATGAGGGAAATTCATATCCTCTCATTGTGACTAATGTGTGGCCTGACGAATTTGGTGCTGGAAAACCGGGGGTTAACGGTCAAGTTATTCTTGACGGAAATGATTCTCTTTGGGTGACCAGTGCCGGTGAGGGAGAAGAAAACGGTCAATGGCAATGGCCTGAAAAAGTTTAGGTTCTCCCGCAAGGAGAAGGCGCGGTGTCGGCCTAGCACGCTGCAATGTTCCTAGTGAACGCACCTGCAAATAGACAACAGACTACATTGGCGATAGTCTGCCGCGCCTTAAAGTTTGGAGAAGGAGAAAAGGAATGAAGACACTTAAATCTGGTTCAAGGTATTTAGTTGTGGTTAACCGTGATAATACGGATGTTAGTATTATAGATCAAAAACTTAAAGATGCTGGAATTTCTGCAACTGTATTTGGAATATGGCATGCTAAGGAAAATATTGACATCTACGAAATTAAACTTCCACTCTGGAAGAGATGGTTTTAAGATGAAAAACGAATTAACAGACGAAGAGAAGAAAAAGGAATGCGAACGCATATGCGGTGATTCAGGTAAGCGTGGCGTGCATCGGACGGCCCCTGTAATGTGCCCTATTTTGGAGGAACAATGGAAGAATCCGAAGAAACCACCCCAGTATTAGACGAACCTATTGATCGCAAGGACGCGATTTCACGTTTGGCAGAGGCGTTTGAACGTATCGCTGTGGCGTTGGAAGGATTAGATGGAACAGGAAGAACAGCAATCACTAAACTCTGGCCAGAACCAGCAGGACAAAGGGAAGTCATCGTCTCCAAGGTCGAAACTGAAGACGAGCGTGTCGCAAGAGAGCAAGGTAAAGCAATTCCCAAGTCAGGACTCAACGAGTGGCTTGCCGAAGATTTTGGAGGAGAAGACGAACTTGTTGGAGATCGAGAACGAGAATTCCTCCAGCGTCAAAGAGAAAAACTTGACGCCAAACTCTCTACCGGTTCCCAAGGCTCTAAAGTCGGTGGACCGGCAGAGGGAAGCGTTGAAGAGACTTCAGGTGAAGGCGGAGGACTTGGAGAAGGCCCCCAAGATAACCAACCTACTCAAGAAGGCTAAAGGCGGATTAAAGGCAACACTAGCTGCTATGCGCTTCGTTCAAGGAGACGAAGTGGTAGCAGCTTTTTTGTCTAAATACGACTCTATTCCTAAAGGTGACAGGGACCATTTGCCTTGGGAGGCGATAGGATTATCGGCGGAATTGGATTTGAGGGCATTGTTAGGCTCTGCTGCGCTTGCGATTACAAATTATTGTGGAAATGAGTCTAGGATTATTGCAGTCACGAACCACCCTTCAATCACAAGAGCTAGAGTAAGGTTTGGAAAGACGCTGGTAGGGGCAGAGAAGGACAGGACGGCACTGGACATGATGGTAGGTGCGTTACCGTCACCGAAGGGTCCGACGTTCATTGGCAAGGCTATATTCGGATCAGGAAGCGCACAGAGTACGCCTAGTACGAGCAGCGATTCAGACGATGGAGAGCCAACAGAGATGTTTGGCGCAGAGGATGATTTGGATAGGCTGTTTCCTCCTGCAAACGCAATGCAAGAAAAACTGATTGGAATTAGGCAGAAACTGCTAACGGCAGATAATGGCGAATAATATACGAAACATGTGCTATACTAGGGCTGTCGAGTGTAGAAGCACCCGGCTCACGCCTAATCGTCAAGGAGGACGACCATGACAGCCCCTAAAGAAAGTTTAGCACCATTGACGAAGGAACAAGAAAACATATTTTGGTCGAAAGTAGACAAGAACGGACCAATCGTTCGTGAGGGGTTGACGCCGTGCTGGGTTTGGACGGGATACGTGAACCACGGCTACGGAAGCATGATGATAAAGGGGAAGAATTACAGAACCCACAGGCTATCACTCTTTATCATTAAAGGAATTGATGTACATGAAGGAGAAGCGTGCCACAAATGCGATAATCGCGCCTGTGTGAATCCTGATCATATAGAGATTGCAGATAGAAAATATAATATGGAGGAATGCGTAAGCAGGGGAAGAGCAAAATACAAATACAGTTGTGGCATATTCCATCACAGCGCAAAACTGACAGATGAGATTGTGTCTTATATACGTAAAGATTCAGATGGTGGAGTAAGCAGAGGAAAACTAGCAGAAAAGTGGGGCGTTAGTCTAGGTACAATTAAGGATATTGTGCATTACAGGACATGGAAAAATGATTCAACTGAGGGGGTTAGGTTATCTATTCCGAAAAAATAATATCGGAGCGTCTAGAGATGTTTGCTCGGCAGGAAGGGTGGATGCCACAGCCACACACTTTCGCTGAGGTTTCAGAGTTTACTGCGTATGTGGACTCTCTGATTACTAAAGAGACAAACACAAAGAACACTTACCTTACTTTGAAGAAACCCCTCACAGGTAAGCGCCAGAAGGAGATTCAGCACTTTATTGAAAACGAGCAGGCAATGTGCGCTTTATCGAGCGAATACTGGGAGAGTCGCTTCGGTTATGTGTGCGACGAGAAGGGTCAAATATTCAAGTTTAAGAATCGTAAGTCACAGGAGGTATTTGACTCAGTAATCGCGGACTTTGACGAAAAACAAGTATCAATAGAACTTATTATACTTAAAGGACGTCAGGTCGGAATAACAACCAAGGTAGCATTGAAGTTTATTCAACGTATGTTGTTTATTCCCCATACGCAAGCTGTAATGGCTAGTGTCCAAAGGGATAAGTCGGACTTGGTAGAGCGTATGTTGAACACGGCATACAATCGTTGCCCATGGTGGTTAGTTCCTCGTAGACTACCAAAGAAGTCGTTTGATAATGGGTCTATTCTGTCCATCCAGTCAGGTATGCAAGCTACTGGTATTGCACAGGGGTGGACGCCGACCTTGATCCATATTTCTGAAATTTCATTGATTCCTAATCCAAAGGAAACAATTGAGGAAGGACTGCTGCCAGCCACACACTCCTCACCTAGTCTTTTCATGGTATTTGAAGGGACCGGATCGGGGAATGTTGGTTGGTTTCCCTGACTTCTTCCGAGATTCAAAGAAGAACTGGCCTTTGGGTAAGTCCCGCATGTGCCCGGTATTTATTCCGTGGCCTATGGCTACCGATCTATACCCAGAAGAGGCATGGCTGAGGAAGTTCCCTGTTCCGGGAGGATTTGAGAATGAGAAACTAGCGGCGACTAGGAAACATGTAGCGCGTTGCGAATCGTTCATTCGTAACACGTCTTACCTATCTAAGGTAGTAGGTAAGGATTACATAATGCCGATTGAGCAGCAATGGTTTTGGGAATTCGAGTACAGACAGGCGAAAGAGAGACATACGTTACAGAAGTTCGCAGCGCGTATGCCTGCGGACGACTTTGAAGCGCTAACAGGTGTTCATGATAGCGTATTTGACATTGAGACTACCGAAAGAATCGACACTGATATTTATGAAGTAATAGAGTCAAGCGATTTCGGAGAAGACAAAAAAGTACGTAAGGCCCCACTTCTAGCCTACGGAATCACTGGCCATTCGATACAAGAGAAGTTTAATCCTGACCCGTCTATAATTGATTGGGATAGGGAAGCGATACGAATTACGTGGGTATCGAATAGAGATGAGCGGTACGACTGGGAAATGATTCCTCTCCTACCCGTCAATGAGGATGTAGAAGCGGAGACGATGGATAAGCTCCTAGTGTATGAGGAGCCTAAGGAGGGGGAAGAATACTCGTGCGGAATCGATACAGCGCACGGTCTAGGAAAAGAAGACGAAGATAGGACTTGCATATCATTAACCAAGAAAGGAATAAATGCTGGTTACGACGAGCAGGTAGCAGAGTATACCAGTAATAAGTTAAGCCCCGCACAGACGGTTCCTTTTGCTGCATGTATAGCAGCATGGTACGGAAAGAAGAATAAAGACCCTAGAGGGGTCAAGTTTGCGATTGAGCAGACAATGGGTCCGGGAGATATTTGCCAGAACCAATTGAAGATTATGGGATTCAACCACCATATAAAGAGTTTTCGTTTGTACGCAAAGAAGATTAAGGATGAGCAGAAGAATCGTGAAGGTTTCTACTCTAATAGTGTAACTGTTCCTATTCTGATGGACTTTTACACGGAAGCGGTTGATGGAGGATGGTACAAGCCGAAATCCAAGTGGCATATTGAAGAACTGAAGACTCTTGAGCGTCATATTAAAGATGGTGGTAAGGACCGGATGGAGCACCGTCAAGGTCAGCATGATGACAGGGTTAGGGCTGCTGCGATGAGCTACGTGGCGTTCCATACGTATGATGATTTAGCGGCACGGTCACAAAGGCGATACGATGCCCCACAAGGAAAAAAATCATTAAGTAAGGGAATTTGCACGGCAAATTCTGTTACAATTGGCGAAGGATGGGACGAGTAAAGGGGAGAATATATGGGCAGACTAACATCTAAATTACGTCGTTTTATAGCGGACGCAGGACTAGCTGTATCCTCCATAATTGCTCCAACGTCAATGCACGCTGAGCCAGTCCAACCTGAAAAGAGGAGAAAAGCTCCATCCAATAGAGACGGCGTTAGGTCTTCAGATTTCATGGAGGATTCAAAATGGGAAGGAATAAAGTATTTTGATGATCGCTTGGCAGTGTATACCGTTCTGGATGAAATGGTAAACTTTCAAGACCCCGATAAGGAAGGTCACTTCTGGAAGTCCGTTACCTATAAAATCGAAGTGGACGGAGAAGTTCCGTATTGTGTTCTGAAGGGGAAGAGAAACGATGGAGAAATTGTTTCAGTGAAGTCAAAGATTGAAAATGAATGTAACATGCAGGAACTGTTTGAGGGATTGTGCAAGGATTTGAATGGCTGAAATTGGAAGAAGCCTGTATCTAGGATTGTAGGGATAGAAGGGTTTTAGGGGATAATACGATGGACAGAATAGAGATTCTCAGGCAAGAACTCGCCGCAATTAAACAGCAGCGCAAGGCAGACGCTCTAGCGCTCAAGAAGTCAAAACAGTGGGTAAAAGTGAAGAACGCTCTTCCTGACGCGAACACAAAACGCGCAATTGTGTGGTCGAATAGGAAGATGTATCCATGTTGGTTCTCAGATGGCAAGTGGTACACCTTCAATGGAACGTGGATGCTGACTAAGGATGACGTTATTGAGGTTGTCAGCCATTGGATGGGTACCGACTGGATGAACGCTCCTTACTGGCCTCAGTGTGGTCCAGGAGTCGTTAACCGTTTGCGCTATTTGTGGCAGAGGGTTACTGATAAGGCGTCGGACATGACGATTGACCTACGACCGGATGGATGGGGAAGAAAGGCTCAACTGGGTAGGAAGCCGGTATTCTATGTGACGGGTTCTGGTGAAATTACTTCGGGAATGCCAGAGAATATTCCTGTTCCGCGAGGATACGAGAAGGTGGTTTGCAATAGTGTCCAAGAGGCAGAGCATTGGAGTGACAGGCAGAGGCAGTGGGAGAGGGTGAAGCACGGTAAGATTCAAGAAGATCGGCAGCGTATTGAAGAGCCAATTCATCAAGAAATCAGAAGTGAAATGCACAATAGGATGAGTAATGCGAGGAATAACATAAACAGGGAATTCATGCGACGGGCGATTGAAACGAGTGATGGTAAGCCTAGTCCGTGGAAGTACGATAGGGAATCGTATCTGCACAGCGAGGCGTTTGAAGATAAGCGTTAAGGAGGAAATCGATGAGTGAGAAGATTGCGGTACCTGAAGGGATGCTAGAAGCGGGAAGAGAGGCATGGAAAAACGGACTTAATTCTGACATTCCTAGTACGTTGGTGAGGCATATACTCGAAGCGGC
>Ga0255353_1000913_pt1 | contig 17763 bp, 15 predicted proteins | sample HBST25metaG_FD_189941 | JGI IMG/M metagenome (GOLD analysis project Ga0255353, IMG submission 189941) | Peat soil microbial communities from Stordalen Mire, Sweden - H.B.S.T25 | ecosystem: Environmental > Terrestrial > Soil > Wetlands > Peat | place: Sweden: Norrbotten County, Stordalen Mire...
CATCACAGCCTATTTGCTCTTCCCCAACTGGCACGCCTTATGTTCGGCTATGGTTCAGGGAAATGCGCCCCCGACCTAAATAGCACAGTCGTTACTGATCGGATTCCGACAGTTAGAACTGCTGGTGGGCAGGCTCGAGAGAGGAAATGTCCTTCCCCGGTACATCACTCTCGTGCGGCTCGCAGCCTGCCTGGGTGTTACCCCTGCGGAACTCGTACGCACCGAAGCCCGAGCGGATTGTAACGGCACGAATGAGCTTTAATAGGCTCATTCGTGCGTTTTACGCCGGTTCTGCACCCCGGTTTCGTGGCATTCTTGGAATTGCTTTGGAGGGGCATGCATCATGGATGACACGACTGACTCGGCTGAGAACAAAGAATGCAAGGAGCCGGAAGAAGGTAACGGCAAGCCTCCCGCTTCGATCAGTACAGAGGAATTGGAGACGGAGCTTTTCAACGAAATCCAATACGCATCGTCTGCATGCGATGGAGACATGGAGGCTTACGCGGAGGTTGATGAGGATTTGAGCAGCGTGGAAGACTACGAGGACGACGACGAGCGGAAATGCTCGGTACTACGGATTCTCGCAACCATGCGCTCGTAACTGGCAGATTTCCTCGCAGCGCAGTTCGACGAAGTGCGGAACGGGACTGTCACTTCGGTAGGACTGGCAGCGGCGATGACCTGATGGAACATAGGTCTGGCCACGATAACACCCGTTTGGCATAGGCAGCAGACCGCGACCAAGATTGCGGCTGTTCTCCGACTGGCGGCCTCCCTTTTTCGGCATTGGAGAGGCCGCCGCTTTTTACTAGGAGCGTTGACCCACCCGGGGTTGCGTGTCGGGTAAAATTTCCGACTCCACATCGAAAAAGAACGGAATGTATGAACACTGACTTTGCAAATACGGTAAGTAGAGGCTCGCGTATGTTTTGGCATTTCGAAAAGAAGCACCTCAGCGAGCGACTGAAAGCGATCAGCAACGGGAGGCTTGTCGATATGCAGCTTCCGCCGTTTCGGCAGTTTAATCAGATACTGAACAACGATTACCCCATGGTGATGACCAAAGCGGCGTATCAGGCGTGTGTGCAACTTTCTGGCGAAGTGATGAAGAAGGCCGAAGTGCCCGCAAACGCTCGCTGGGGGATTGTCTATTTCAGTTTCATGGAGAAGTTTCAGCATCGTGACGACGACCCGCACGAGGGCACCTTCGACGTGAGCGTTTTGATGCCTGATGGGTTTCAAGTGCCAAAAACCGTGAAGGTTGTTGTGGATGGTGATTTCGACGGGGCAGACGCCTTTGTCTTCATGCTGCCGAATGAGTCTTGGCCCGCGTATATTCATTCCGCTGAATAAGACGGCTAGGGATGTGTTCACTGCGGCGGGCCCGTTGGACAAGAGCCAAGCCGACCGATTTCATTTTCCCCAGCGTAAAGCTCGCATTCTAGGGGGAAGAGACCTTTCGCGACAGGGATGACAAGGTCCAGTTCGCGCCTCTTCAAGCCTTGAGTGTCTTCCTCTGGGATTACCTCCGCGCACTCCGGTCCATCATCTATTCGGAATTGGCTAAATGCATCGAAAACTGACACGCCAGCTGGAACGGGTCAGGACCATGGTGGTTGTGTTGGCTCCCTCAGCCTAGAAGTGTATCGTAGGCACGACAATGCCGGCTTTGGTTCTCTTTCCAACGTCCCGGAGGAGCACCAATATTTGGTGTTTTGTGTCAAACGCTTCTGCTATGCATAGCCGTTCATCTCCGTTTCGATCTGTGAACACAACCTCTCTGTCGAATGACATTCTGTTAGCAGGAATGACCGGCAATAAAGGATGGGTGCCGGTTACGGTCGAGCAGAGGACTTTACCGTCATAGAGGGTCTCGAACGATTTCGACATCACGACACGCCGGACTTCTGCTGATCTCAAACCCCGGAAGTCCGTTGTCGGTGGCTCAAGGATCACGACGCAGCATGCATGAGGATTAGTTGTCACATAGCGGCGGAATGTCGAATATTGAGAAGCCCCGAATTTCTTGGCTAAACCCATTGGAACTTTGATGCTGAAGCTCTGTTCATGTGCTTCCTCGGAGAAGACCTCCCCTTGGAATAGAACCTCGGATGCAAATACGTTCGCCTCCCTTTCGAATAGATCCGTGATGTCAGGGTTGATTGTTTCTTCGCAGTCCTGCATCAGTCGATACATCTTCTTCTGGTGCGGTAAGGTGTTGTGGCCTGTCTCGTGAAGCTTGATGAACGGCACACGCAACTTTGGTGTGTTCTTGTCGATGACGACCAGCCCATCGCGCGGGTCTAGCAGCCCCAGCACCTTGCTCAGGGCGGATTTGATAACATCTATCCCCGCTTTGATGCCGGCGCGAGTCTTTCTGGTGAACTGCCGGAGGACGCTCTCGTTCAGTTCCTCGTCATCAACTACTGTCAACTTCGCACTCTCCAACAGGTCGTCGATCGGAGTCGGAAAGCGCCTGATCGCAGACGCCTCCCGCAGCAGGCGGTCGGCGTGCTTTTGAACAGTAGCGAGTTCGTGAGGTTGGAGGAGTGCGTCGTCTGGTCGAGTCACTTTCTCTTTTGCCTTATGAAAGCCAGGTATTCGAGCAGGCTTTGCTCTTCGTCTGGTGTGAGCCCCTGAACAGCAAATGTGGCAACCTTTGCCCGTCTTCGTCCGGACGCATCCTTGTCCGAAGACAAATACCCAGCCCGCCTCATGAGGTCCTCATATGAGGTTTTGTAAATGTCTGCAAGAGCTTCCAAAATGTTCGGAGAAGGCTTAGCTATTTTGTCGTTTTCCAATTGGCTGAGATATGCATTCGATACTTCCTTTCCAGTTTTTTCCTCGACCTGACGTAAGGACAAACCCGCGGCTTTTCGCAACTGTGCAAGGTGCGAGCCGAGGGAAGACTCCGACGACCGACGTTCGCCAGTTTTTGCCATGACTAATCCTCCTGATATTCTGCGGGATGCACTCCCTCTGTAATCTTTGGCCTTTGATGCGTTTCTCGTCAAGCGCTGCTAAGCAAAAAGTATTTACACTGCAGGTTCACGTAGACAGCAAGAGAGCACCAAAAGTCCTGTCCATCCTGCTTGACAAATTTAGCGTCGCGTTGTAAGGTATGCATATTGAAGCCCAGCCACTCAGAAATACGGGCTTCGGAAGGAGCTGGCATGGAAGACATCGACGAAATAAGGCAGGCCGAGGCCGACTTGAAGAAGGCCGAGGCAGAACTCGAAAAGGCTGAGACGGAAGAAAAGGCTGCACTCAAGCACGTCGAAGAAGCTGCGGAGGAACTCAAGGAGGCAGAGCATCACGGCCATGAGATCCACTTCAGCGTTGACGGTGAGGACTGCGCAACCGATCTGCGCGTTCTGACCCCCAATCAGATCATTCGCGATTTTGGAAAGAAGGACCCCGCCACCAACTACCTGGTGAAGATCCAGGGAACGAAAAAAGATAGCTTCCAAGGCAAAGGAGACGAAAGAATCGAGATCCATGAACACGAAGCATTCCAGATCGTTTCGACCGGGCCAACTCCGGTTTCCGATGGAACCGGGCCAGCAGCTTTTGCTGCTGGCCTTCGTGCTCTGGGCTACGAGCCGAGCCTATTGCAGCAGGCTCCGGATCACGTTGTGCTCAACTATTCGGTTGAAGTCGGACGCTTTAAGGGGCAGACCGTCCGCCTAGGCTTTGTAGTGCCGCAGGACTTCCCCAATACGACACCTTCAGGGCCGCACGTCTCCCCCCAGATTCTTCCTTTCCACCCGTCCAATGATGTGCCGCATCCTGCTGGGGGCATACATCAGGGCATGTCTCCGAACTTCACTCAGTTTGCTGGGGGCGGATGGGAATACTGGTCCAGACCCTGCCAAAATTGGGGACAAAGCAAGAAGACTGTGACCTCTTACATGGCCCACATCTGGCGCTTGTGGGAGACTCAATGAGCCGGGCCTCTTATAGTGTGGCGATGACGGGCGAGGTGGCAAGCGAAGCAAGTTCGCACCTGCTCCGGATGGATAGCCAAGAAGACATTTGTTTTGCTCTCTGGCATCCAAGCCGAGGTCGAAGCCGGACCACGGCTCTGGTCTTCAAACTGATCCTGCCCCGGTTGGGGGACCGCAACGTTCATGGAAATGCTAGTTTTGAACCTGCATTCTTTGAGCGAGCGCTCTCAGAGGCTGCGGCGCAAGGGGCCGGTCTTGCCCTTATGCACAGTCATCCCCGTGGAAAAGGATGGCAAGGGATGAGCTTTGACGATGTAAAAGCTGAACAAGGACACGCCGGCGCTGTCTTCGGAGCGACACGTCTACCACTCGTCGGACTGACAATCAGCGGCGACCAGGCGTGGAGCGCTCGGTTTTGGATCAGAACCGCACCCCGAATCTGGTCACGTTACGACTGTGCGACTGTCCGCGTTGTCAGCCCTCGCTTACGGGTCACGTATATGGATAAGCTCGCTCGCTCACCCCGGGCAAACGAAGAGCAGATTCGCACTGTATCGGCTTGGGGAGAGGAGGCGCAGGCTGATTTAGCCCGCCTGCGGGTTGGCCTTGTGGGGGCAGGCAGTGTTGGCGGTCTCATTGGAGATGCTCTGGCCCGCACTGGCTTTGAGGACGTGATGCTGATGGATTTCGATCATGTTGAGAAACACAATCTTGACCGGCTGGCATATGCCACACGAGCGGACATTGGACGGCTCAAGGTTGAGGTACAGGCTGAACACTTAGTAGCTTGCGCAACCGCGGACCCATTTGCAGTCGAGCCTATTATTGCTTCTGTGTATGAGGATGCTGGCTTTCGTGCGGCTTTGGACTGCGATGTTCTATTTGCGTGCGTTGATCGGCCCTGGGGGCGGTATGTCTTAAATCTAATTGCCTACGCACACCTCATTCCTGTGATCGATGGTGGCATTGCTGTCCGCACCAATCGTCATGGAAACCTGGCGGCCGCAGATTGGAAGGCTCATACCGCAACGGCCGGACGTCAGTGTTTGCAATGTCTGGGGCAATATGACCCCGGATTGGTTCAGGCCGAGCGCGAGGGAATGTTCGACGACCCAACTTACATCTCTGGTTTGCCCAAAGAACATCCGATGAAGACGCGGGAAAACGTGTTCGCTTTTTCCATGTCGTGCGCCAGCATGCAAATGCTTCAAATGCTCGCTCTTGCCTTGGCGCCCTTGAACCAACCAAATCCCGGTGCCCAACTTTACCATTTCGTTGGCAATATCACAGAGCTACCAACATACGAAAGCTGCCATCCAGAGTGCCAGTTTCCAGCACTCACTGCTTTGGGTGATGACTGCGGAATTGTAGCCACAGGAATTCGAAAGGTCGTAGGCGAAAAATAATTCTCTCCATCGCGGTCTGGGCATTTCCGGGCGAACACCCATTACGCACCTTCAAGGTGCATTTTCCTCTGCCACCCTGGACCACGCGTCTGAACAGTGTGGCAATTTTTTGTATGGGGGCTGCACACTGATGGCTCTTCCTCCCGGCCAATGCCCAACTCAATCGCCTTCGATCCTTTTCTTTCTCGCAGAGGCTCGTTTTTGCCCTAGCATTTTCTTGGATGCGCGCTCAAAGTCGCTCTCAAAGGTGTGATCCTGGACGACTCTGAAGGATTCGTACTGCTGCTCGGCTAGCTCCTTTGCTACCTCGTGGGAGATCGTGCCGGCGTTCGTTAGAACGTCGTATTCGTTGAACTTGAGGAATGCATCGAGCTTCTCAACCCAGTCGGCCATCTTCATCGGGATTTGCCGCGCGGCCTGGTTTTCGGCGTAGTCCAGATACATGCTGACGATGCGTTCGAGCGATTTCAGTTCGCCCTCCTCCAGATAGTTCTTGGCAACAGTGACGTCGGCCTTCTGAATCCGCCCCTGGGGAGCGTTCTTCCACGTCTTGAGGCCCATGTTGGGCTGATCCGCTTGGGCGCGCTTGGCAATCAGTTCGGCCGCCGTTTTGCCGGTAATGGCCCAGTGCAGTTTGTTCTGCACAGTCTTGAAGAATGCTTGGGTGATCTCGGCGTTCCGGTTGTAGTCGATGCTGCACTGCTCGTAAATGTCCGTGATCTTGAGATAAAAGCGCCGTTCGCTGGCGCGGATGGAGCGAATCCGCTCCAGCAGTTCATCAAAGTAGTCCTTGCCGAAGCGCTTCCCCTGCTTCAGGCGCTCGTCGTCCATGACGAATCCTTTGATGAGGTACTCGCGCAGCACATTGGTTGACCAGATGCGAAACTGCGTCGCCTCGCGGCTGTTAACCCGGTAGCCCACCGCAATGATCGCGTCCAGGTTGTAGAATTCGACCTCGCGAGCGACCTCGCGTGCGCCTTCGGTTTGAACTATACGATATTTTCGTATAGTTGCCATCTCGCTCAATTCATTAGACTTGTAAATCTCTTGGAGATGATGGTTGATGGTCTGGACCCCGATCCCAAACAGAGCCGCCATCTTCTTCTGGCTTAGCCAAAAGGCCTCTCCTTCAAAAAAAACCTCTACGCGCACAGCTCCATCGGGTGTGGAGTAGAAGATGATCTCGTGATTCGATGGAACCATGTTGTTATTCGGCTCGCTGTGCATTGGAATTGCCTTTCCCGTTTGCCCTTGCCTGCCGCGATTCTTCATCCCCTGTTCCTTGAGGTACGAATGCTCAACTCAGTGCAAGTTTCAGCTGTTGCGTCGTGCGTGGACCATGGCCCTTGGGGGTAAGGAAATGGCTACGCATCCAATCGAGCCATCGCTTCAACAGAGCTGGACTGAATCGCCCTTTCGAGTCATGCCAGTTTTCGCGCACTTCATGGATGATCTCGTCATCGGTCGGTGTCTTTCCGTCGATGAGGAAGTCGTTCCAGGCTGCGAAGAGTGTGGCGATAATCTCTGCTTCCTCAGTGCTCCTATCCGCGAGAAGATTCAGCAGGCGATCAAATTCAGCCTTCTGATTTCCGAGCACGGAGATGGCTTCGGCGGCCTTGGCATTCAGGGCCTTCTTTGGGGAGTACTCGATCTTGCTGTGGCCGTTGTTGAGGGCCTTTTCGCTCACAGTGAACCAGTCGCTGCGTGTACCCAAGGACTCGAAGTCTTCTATCCATGGATCCCAAGGTCCCGCAGCTTGGCGCATGGGTTGCCAGCCGAATGGAAGTCCCAGGTGCGTCTCAGAGAGGTAGCAGGCCTTCATCAACATCGTGCGGCCGAAGCTCGGATTCCGTGCAAGGTATTCAATTGCGTAACAGCCGATTGCTGCACGCTGTGAGGAGCGGTCAGATTCACTACGTGGAAACTCGACAACATCAGCAGTGGAATGCAGCAGTTCATGAACCACGGCATCGAGCAGTTCTTTGGCTGTCGTTTCGGATGCCGCAAGCTGCGCTTCCAGTTGATCCACCAAGCCCATCAGTTGATCGACTTTAGCAACAATCCGACATTGCTCGGCGAAGGGTGGAATTGGAATAAGAAAATCACGCAGGAGACCAAGATTCAGGCCCTCATAAGCGATACCACGAAGATTCCCATTGACCTTGTCCTGGAAGTAAGGCGATGCGACAACATTAAGCAAGAAGGCTGCATTCATTTCAGAATGGACCGGAACAACGGCAACCTCTCTGGCTATATTGAAGCCTTTGAGAGAGAAAGGGACAAGAGCGCATCCACCAAGCGTTCCGCGAACGTTAATCAGAACCTCGCCTCCACGTAGTATGGTGCGCCCATACTCCTCAGAGAGTTCGTGAGTGACCTTCCGCATCCCGTTGAGATCGAGCCGACGAAATCGGACGTTGCTACATCTAAGAATGTTTACTCCACCATTTTGGGGCTCAGGTCCGAGTTTGATTACGCCGTAGGAAATTCCTCTTGTGGGTTGGAGAATTGAGCCCAGTCTCGCAACTGACCAACCTAGAGGAAGTTTGAAGGGTACTGCCGTAGAGTCGTCCCGCGTGATCGATTGAACCTTCGCGAATCTCTGTTTGGACGAATCGCGGACAATCTTTTGAAGAAGCGGGGCACCAGATTCTTCGTCGGGGTCCTGATAGGCAATTTTGCCTTGGACGGCAAGACTGAGGATGGACTTGCGGAGATCCGCGGGAGTAACGGAGTATGAGGGGTGGAAGAGAAAGTTGAGATTGGCCGGAGTGGGAGCATCGTCAAAGCGAGCGATAGATGCACGGTTAAGCGCGGTATGCCGCGCCTCCCGTTCCTTTTGCTGTGCCTCAAGCCGATCACATAGAGCCATCAATTCATCCACTCTTGAAATAACCGAAATCTGTTCGGAAGTCGCGGGCAGAGGAATTTCGAATTCCTCGATCATTCGCTTTGTGAGAGCCTCGCGTGTTGCACCGACCTGGACACCGTCGATCAAGCTCTGAAATGTTGGGCTCGCGAGGACAATCTCCAAGAAGCGAGGAAACAATTCGTGCTTGGTGCGTATGATTGCAACATGCTGGTTGACTCTTGCACCGGCCATATCTTCTGGAGCTGTAGTTACGCGGCCGATTGAAGCACCGGTAATGTTCAGGAGAACGTCATTTGGCTCAACAATGACATTGCTTAGTGCTGACGCCTGCACGTCGTCTATAAAAGCTAGACCATCACGAACGAACTTCCTGAAATGAACATTCATCGACCGAATGAGAGGCGTACCGTTCACGTGGTAAGAGTTCTTGCCACCGTGCGGAGTTGAGCCACTCCCAATCTTGGTAGTGAGGTCCTTCAGTCGCTTTATAGGCCAACCATTCTCGTCTGCGCTATTCCCTTGATTAAGCTTCCCATGTACCGCCAGTTCCAGGACGATCTCGCGCATTCTCGTCACCGCGTCCGGAGCGTTGGCGAACTGATCGAATTTCTCGAAGAATGTTTCCAGCTTCATGCGTCCTTCCCAACAGTGGCAGTGAGCGCACGATGCAGTTCTTGCTTCAGTGCAGCACGAGTTTCCGCGATCTGCGAGAGAAGCTTTTCGTATGCAGGCAAGAGGTGATCCACATCGCCTGGCCCCTCTTCAAGCGTATTCGGATTCTTGAGGTCGAGGTTGTAGTTCCCCTCCTTGATCTGATCGAGGGAGACACGCCAAGCCTGCTCACTCTCGACGCGCTTCTTCCACCACTTTCTTTCTGACTCGAATTCTTCAATGCGAATCGGCTTGCCCTTGTTGTAGCTCTTTGCTCCAGCCGGATAGGGGTGCTCGTAGTACCATATCTCGGTCGTGGGCTGGCCCTTGGTGAAGAAAAGGAGATTGGTACGAATGCCGGTGTAGGGATTGAAGACGCCATTCGGTAGACGGACGATGGTGTGCAGGTTGCACTCAGCGAGGAGAGCTTCCTTGATACGTGTTTTCACGCCCTCACCGAAAAGCGTGCCATCCGGCAGCACAAGGCCGGCACGACCGCCCGGCTTGAGGATCTTCATGATCAGCACAAGGAAGAGATCGGCAGTCTCACGCGTGCGAAAATCGGAAGGAAAATTTGATTCGATGCCATCCTCTTCCATGCCGCCAAAGGGCGGATTGGTGACGATGACGTCTACGCGCTCCTTGGGCGACCAATCACGGAGCGGCCGCGCGAGGGTGTTGTCGTGATGAACATTCGAGGGTACATCGATGCCATGCAGCAGCAGATTTGTCATGCACAGCACGTGCGGGAGATGTTTCTTCTCAATGCCAGAGAAGCAGTCCTGGATGTAGCTTTCGTCTTCGGCGGTCTTGACCTGCTTGCGCAGGTGTTCGATGACGCAGGTCAGGAAGCCTCCGGTGCCGCAAGCCGGGTCCAGAATTGTCTCGTGTTTGCTGAGGCGCGGGTTGACCTGTTCCACAATGAACTGGGTGACGGCGCGCGGGGTGTAGAACTCACCAGCATTGCCGGCGGACTGAAGATCCTTGAGCAGCTTCTCATAGATGTCGCCGAACATGTGGCGGTCATCGGAGGCGTTGAAATCAAGACCATTGATCTTGTTGATCACCTGCCGCATGAGGGTGCCATTCTTCATGTAGTTATTGGCATCGTCGAAGGTCATGCGGATGAGGCCAGCGATCTTGTCCGTTCCTCCCGTGAGCGATTTCAGCTTTGGAAGCAGTGTGTTGTTGACGAAGTCGAGAAGCCCGTCGCCGGTCACGCCCTCTTCGTCTGAAGCCCAGTTGCACCAGCGCAGATGCTTTGGCAAAGGGGACCTGTAGTTGTCACGGAGGACTTCGAGCTCTTTTTCGCGGTCATCAAAGATTTTGAGGAAAAACATCCACCCAAGCTGTTCAAGGCGTTGCGCGGCGCCGTAGGTGCCGGCGTCCTTGCGCATGATGTCCTGGATGGTCTTCACGATGTTTGAAACATTCGGCATTGACTAGGCTACTTCCTGATAGATTTGTGTTTCGAGTTCATGGATCGCGGCAAGGTAGAACGGCTTGCCGCCAAAGAGTTGGATGATTTCGATGGGAGTCCCAAATTTCGTGAGCGGATCGACTTTGAGAATGTCCATCGACTCCAGACTGTTCAGTCCACCGTCGGCGAACTTCTCCAAGAGTGAATCCAGAATGGCGCGAGCATACTCGCCATACTTTGCGAACACGTTCCGCTTGCGCACTCGGTCGACGCGCTCCCTTCGGGTGAGCGGCGGTTGATCGAAGGCTACATGGCAAATGAGGTCGAAGGCGTCCAAGTCGTCGCCGACCTGGTCTGCAAGTTCATCCAGAAACACTCCGCGATTTGCAAGCTCCTCCACAATGGCGTGCTTGCGATCCGCGTCATTCCATTTTGTGAGAAAGGCATCCAGAGACTGGTATTCCTTTCGAACCGTCTTTCGTGTGTAGTCCTTGAGAGATTCAGTGATGAGCTTTCCGTCTGCGCCAAGATACTGCACACGTTCGGTGGCAACAACGACCTCAACGTCATCGACGTAGTACTTGGTTGGCCTTATGGGTTCGTCATCCATGCCGGCATCGATTGGGTCGAGCATCACGTCTTCCGGTAGCAGGGGATCTCCGGCTTCGGGAGGATCGTCTGGAGGCGTGGGAGGATCAGCCGGACCCGGTTCGTAGATTTGAACGGGATCACCATCGAAATCTGGATCGGCAAAAAGTGCCGTCGCTCGTTTGAAATCCATGATGGTGAAGAAGAGTTTGTTGTAGTCCTCATTGATGCGCGTGCCGCGTCCGATGATTTGTTTAAACTCGGTCATTGAGGCTATGCGACGGTCGAGCACAATCAGTTTGCACGTCTGGGCATCCACACCCGTGGTCATGAGGCGCGAGGTTGTCGCTATTACTGGGAATGTGGATTCAGGATCAATGAAGTTGTCTAGTTGAGCCTTGCCTTCTTCGTTGTCCCCGGTGATGCGCATGATGTACTTGTTGTTTGCGGCAGCGAGATCCGCATTGGCGTTCACCAAGGCTTGGCGCATGCGCTCCGCGTGATCGATGTTTTCGCAGAAAACAATGGTCTTGGAGAACCGGTCGTTTGCCTTGAGAAACTGAGTGACCTTGGCTGCGACGAGTTCCGTTCTCTTCTCCAGAATCAGGCTCCTGTCAAAATCGAGATCGTTGTATTCGCGGTCTTCGATTACCTGTCCGTATTTGTCCGTCTGGCCATTCTCGGGCCGCCAGCCGTCGAGATCCTTGTCAATGCCGATGCGCACGACTTTATAGGGCGCGAGGTAGCCATCGTCGATCCCCTGTTTCAGGGAATACGTATAGAGCGGGTCGCCAAAGTACTCAATGTTCGAGACGTGTTCGGTCTCCTTGGGTGTCGCTGTCATGCCGATCTGCGTAGCTGACGAGAAGTAGGTGAGCACCTTGCGCCATGCGGCGTCATCCGCCGCGCTTCCACGGTGGCATTCGTCCACCACAATCAGGTCGAAAAAGTCAGGCGAGAATTGCTTGTAGATGTTCTGATCTTCCTCGGTTCCGGTGACAGCCTGGTAGAGTGCCAAGTAGATTTCGAATGCTTTGTCTGCTGTGCGGTTCGTGATTTTGGTCATCGCTTGACCAAACGGCTTAAAGTCGTTCGTCTTGGTTTGGTCGGCGAGGATATTCCGATCTACGAGGAACAGAATGCGCTTTTTCGCTCCGGACTTCCAAAGACGCCAGATGATCTGAAATGCGGTGTACGTCTTGCCTGTGCCCGTGGCCATGACCAGGAGAATTCGATCTTCGCCCTGAGCGATGGCCTCGACCGTTCGATTAATGGCGTTGAGCTGGTAATAGCGCGGCGTCTTTTCGGAACCGTCATCGTAGTACGCTTGTTTTGCCACGGATTCCTGCGCCGGGGAAAATCCCTTCGCCGCGCTGTATCGTTCCCAAAGTTCTTCGGCTGTTGGAAATTGGTCCAGGGGAATCTCTCGTTCAATCGGATCGCTCGTTCCCGTGCGATCGTGTTCAAGGAATCCGTCTCCGTTGGAACTATATGCAAATGGAATATCAAGCAGTTCGGCATAGTCGAGGGCTTGCTGCATGCCATCGCCTACAGCGTGGTTGTTGTCCTTGGCCTCAATGACAGCGATGGGAATATTGGGCTTGTAGTAAAGCAGATAATCGACCTTCTTGGCTTCGCCGCGCCTTACGCTCTTTCCCCTTACGATCACTCGCCCCTTGGTAAAGTAAAACTCCTCACGGACCTGCGTCATCGAATCCCATTTCGAATTGTCTGGGCCGAGGACAGCAGGAGTGATGAATTTTGTTCGGATGTCCGCTTCGGTGAGTTCTTTCTTGTTCACAGTAGGGCTCCTGGGGTTTGGGTGATCCTCCGACGCTTTGCGGCATCGGGTTCAGCGAATTGGCTCCGTCCCTTCGTTCAGGATGGCCAGATATTTGTCATAGACGAAAAGCCTGTGCCGTTCACGGCCGGTCACCTCGTGCAGAATCCCCAGCGAGATCATGTGGCCCAGCGATTTCGCGACGGTGGGTGCCGAGATGCCAATCTTCTTGGCCGTGGTCGGGATCGCAACAATGGGATTTCGCTGCATGTGCTGGAACACGCGCAGCACAGAAGCTGCCGGCCGCCCTAGGCTCTCGATCTTCCTCTGATCTTGCTCGAAAAGTGTAAGGATGCGGCGGGCAGCGTTTGCCGCCTGGTCGGCGGTATCCCGGACACCAATGAGAAAGAAATCAAGCCATGCTTCCCAATCGCCCCGCGTACGAACCCTGTCTAGGAGTTCGTAGTAGGCTGCGCGATTGGCTTTGAAGTACAAGCTGAGGTAGAGAATCGGCTCCCGCAGAACGCCTTGGGCACAAAGCAAAAAGGTGATCAGTAGGCGTCCTAACCTGCCGTTGCCATCCAGAAATGGATGGATCGTCTCGAATTGCACATGGATGATTCCGGCCTTGACGATGATGGGAAGATTCGGGCTCTCATCATGGAGAAAACGCTCCAGGTCGCTCATGCATTCGAGCACCAATTCCGGGGGCGGCGGAACATAGGCTGCGTTTCCGGGCCGACTGCCGCCGATCCAATTCTGGCTTTGCCGGAACTCTCCTGGTTGCTTGCCACTGCCACGGCCCTTCGACAACAGGATCTCGTGGATCTCGCGAATGAGCCGCAGCGAAAGCGGAAAGCCGGAACGTATTCGCTCAAGGCCGTGATTCATGGCCGCAACATAGTTCGACACTTCCTGAACGTCTTCGACCGGAACTCCGGGAGCTTCTTCGTTTTCGAACAGAAGCAAATCTGAGAGAGAGGACTGTGTCCCTTCAATCTGCGAGGAAAGGACGGCCTCTTTGCGCACGTATGTATAGATGAAGAGGGAGACATCTGGAAGTACTGAAGCCAGTCCGTCTAGGCGGCCGATTGCTTGGTTTGCCTGTTCCAAGAGATGTTGAAGCCCATCAAGCCGCAGCGGCGGGTCTGGAGGAAGAGGGGGAGGGACGAAGGACCGCACCACCTCCGTGCCGAAGGTTTTGGCTACATACGACCCCAACCGTTTCCCTACCTCCTGAGGCACCAGTGATCCTTTCGTTAACCGGATAGATAACGAAAGGATACGCCGCATTCATTTCGTTGGGAAGAATAAAGTAGTGCTACTGCTGCCAGCGGGCATTGAAACCCAAATACCACACAAATCAGGATTTCTTCTTGTCCATTGGGGTTTTCCAAGGTACCTCCAAATGTCGGCGGGGAATGTCTTCCGGTTCGGGCTCAGTTCCGGTGCTGGCTGCTCTTCTTCTGGAGTGGCGCAGACAATCGCCGTACCCAAAAGGCGACGACTGGGTCTTTCCGAGTCTGAAGTTGAAGGGTGCCAAGCCGAGGTCGGCATCGCTTGCGGCCCAGGATTATTTATGTCCTGCCGCAGTCTATGCCGGGTTCATCGATGCTGGTTCTTCCAAGCGGGTTGGTTGGCGTAACTTAAGCCACCCGCTTTCCGGATTCTTGGCAGGGCAAGTCGATCCGCTGGTCAACTATGAAGACGCTTCGGCACAAACGCCGCTCCACAATCGCGGAGAAATACACTCACCACGTGACGCAGCAGCAGGACGCTCAGGCCCATTCCTCAAGGCGATTAGCAAGACTGAGCGCCGGACGAAGCGCAAAAGGAGGGAAAAGAGCGATCACGGGTTGGATCGCGGGTTGAAGCTATACTGATAAAACGCTCTAAGTTGCTGATAAATATGGTAGGCACGACTGGATTCGAACCAGCGACCTCTTCCGTGTCAAGGAAGCGCTCTAACCAACTGAGCTACGCGCCTGTGGAGCAATATTTTGTAGTTTATCAGGATTGGGGCTGCGGGGGAAGGCGGGGGACATGCCGCATCCGCGGGGTATGCTGTACCATCGTTGACTAGCGAAGGAATCTTTTCCGTCTGCGAATTGCGTGGCGGCATTTCCAGAGACGGTATGACCTCTCAATGAGGCTTCCGTTACTTGAGATGGCACCGAAAAAATCGCACTGGGTAGGGGTTTGGCGCTTCATTCTTACTGCTTTTTGAATCCGTTATGCCCGACGATTCGAGAGTACGGCTCAACATATTCCGCACCACGCCCAACCTGCTTACGCTGTCGCGTATCTGTCTGGCGCCATTTCTGGTGTCCGCCATTCTGGAAGGCAGATTTGCGCTGAGCTTTGTCCTGTTTATCGTGGCGGGACTGACCGATGCGCTGGATGGCGCGCTGGCTCGGCTGCTAAAACAGCGTTCCGTGCTGGGCCAATACCTTGATCCGGTGGCCGACAAACTGCTGCTGAGCACAATGTTCCTCGTGCTCACTCACCAGAATTTGATTCCGGCCCAGGTGACGGTGCTGGTTTTTGGCCGGGATGTGGGAATCCTGCTGGTGGCGGCCATTCTGTATGCGGCTGTGGGACGGCGGGAGTTCGCGCCCAGCATTTTCGGCAAAGCCAACACCTTTGCCCAAGTCAGCGCAGTAGCAGCCGTGCTGCTGCATCAACTGACCGCAGCCAACTGGGTATCCTGCATACGCACGCTCGCGCTGGGCGCCACGATGGTGCTGACCGTGGTCTCCGGCCTGCATTACGCATGGGTTGTATCGCGCAGGAGTCCAGCAGCCAACAAACCTGCTGGCGCCAACGGTTCCGTCAGCAAATGAAGCGCGCTTAATGTGGTTTCAGGTGTCTTCTTTATCGTCTCCCTTTACGTCTTTTGATTCAGCGGATTCTTCAATCTCCATGTCGTGAAACTCGTCGGAGTCAAAGACCTCGCCACAATCCAGACACTCGACAAACTCGCTGTCTTCGTGCCGGGAAACGATACGTACTCTGGGATGTTTACAGGCGGTTGCCATCGCTCGTGATATCGATTGGAATAAATACTCTTTCCGACCGATTGTAGCGATATTACCTGCAATTTCGGAAAAGAATCTGTTGAATCTTTTGGTCCACAGTGAAGATTTTTTCCATAAGGGAAAGGGGTAAGCCCAGGTTGTTTGTTCTGGCTTGAATACCGACAGAAACGGTCGTATACTAAATGCGGACTTAAGAAGTCGGATATTGACATGCTGAAGCTGACCAAAAAGGCGGATTACGGATTGATGGCCCTCAAGTACTTGGCCGAGCATCCGGAGATGCCTGCGCTGAGCGCCAAAGACGTGGCAGACGCCTATGGAATCCCCGCGCAATTGTTGGCCAAGATTCTGCAGTTGCTGACCAAACAAGGTCTGCTTCGCTCCCATGCCGGGATGAACGGCGGCTATGCGCTGGCCCGGGATGCACGAGAGATTTCGGCCTACGAAGTGATTCACGCCATCGACGGGCCTTTTTTCATCACCTCCTGCACCAAGGGCAGCAAGGGCTGCGAACTGACCCCGAGCTGCACCATCAAGGCGCCGCTGGCGCGGGTGAACGAAACCATTGCCGGAGTTCTGAGGAGCATCAGCATTCAGGATCTGGCAGAGCACGAACCACCAGCCGTACAAGCGCTCAAGGAGCAGGGGTTGGTGGGGTTAACGCTGTAATGGAACGCACGTTGTAACGAAATTTTCCCCTCCGCGCCAAGCGGAAAGGCATTGATGAGGATGGAAACGAAGATGAATACAGTTGACAGCCACGTTGAAGCACCCGCAGGCGTCAGTTTGCCGATTTATATGGACAATCACGCCACCACCCCGCTGGACCCGCGCGTTCTGGAAGCGATGATGCCGTACTTCACCACCAAGTTTGGCAATGCGGCCAGCCGCAACCACTCCTTTGGATGGGAAGCGGAAAAGGCCGTGGAGACGGCGCGCGAGCAGATAGCCAAGCTCATCGGCGCCACCGCTAAAGAGATTATTTTTACCTCCGGCGCCACCGAAAGCGACAACCTGGCCATCAAGGGCATTGCCGAGATGTATCGCGAGCACGGCAACCACATCATCACCCAGGCCACCGAGCACAAGGCCGTTCTGGACTCCTGTAAACGGCTGGAAAAGAACGGCTACCGCGTTACTTATCTTCCGGTAAAGGCCGACGGCATCATCGACCTCGAAGACCTGAAACGGGCCATGGACGACCAAACCATCCTGGTCACGATCATGGCCGCCAACAATGAAATCGGCGTTTTGCAGCCCATCCGCGAAATCGGCAAGCTCTGCCATGAGAAGGGCGTCATCTTCCATACCGACGCGGTGCAGGCTGTGGGCAAGGTTCCGGTCGACGTTATCGCCGACAACATCGACCTGCTGTCAATCTCCGGGCACAAAATATACGGTCCCAAGGGCGTGGGCGCGCTTTATGTTCGCCGGCGCAATCCGCGGGTGCAGATCGCCGCGCAGATTGACGGCGGCGGCCACGAGCGCGGCATGAGATCCGGCACCCTGAACGTGCCCGGCATCGTCGGCCTGGGCAAGGCCTGCGAGCTTGCTCAAGCTGAAATGCAGGAAGAGGGTCGCCGTCTGCAAGGCTTGCGCGACCGTCTGAAGACGAAGCTCGAAGCCGAGTTGGACTACGTCCACGTGAACGGCTCCATGGAGCACCGTCTGCCCGGCAACCTGAACATGAGCTTCCTCTATGTCGAGGGCGAGTCGCTGCTGATGGGCATCAACGACGTGGCGGTCTCCAGCGGTTCGGCCTGCACTTCGGCCACGCTTGAACCTTCCTACGTATTAAAGGCTCTGGGACTTGGCGACGATGTAGCTCACAGTTCCATTCGGTTCGGGCTGGGCCGCTTTAACACCCAGGCCGAAGTGGACTACGTTGCCGATAAGGTAATTGACGTAGTGAGAAAGCTGCGCGAGCTTTCGCCGCTCTACGAGATGGCGAAAGACGGCGTCGACCTGAGCAAGGTCGAGTGGGCGGCGCACTAAAAGCGAGTCGACAGGCAAGGCTGCCGAATCAAATGAATAGTTGAGCGGCTTCCCCCCGCACAA
>Ga0255353_1000924_pt1 | contig 17664 bp, 17 predicted proteins | sample HBST25metaG_FD_189941 | JGI IMG/M metagenome (GOLD analysis project Ga0255353, IMG submission 189941) | Peat soil microbial communities from Stordalen Mire, Sweden - H.B.S.T25 | ecosystem: Environmental > Terrestrial > Soil > Wetlands > Peat | place: Sweden: Norrbotten County, Stordalen Mire...
GACGGACGGGAAGGGCTCCATCTCTGAGTTCCGCAGTGACAAGGAATTTCACTACGGCGCGGATCGCAAACTCTGGCCGTTTTACATCCAGCCTGTTTTCGAGCATATGTATAGCGAGGGATGGGCGCTCACAACCCCACGGGCCTGGATCGTGAAGGTCGAGGATCTGAAGCGCGACATTGCGGGTGATAAGCCGCCCGAAGCTCCTGTATTCAGACGATCCTCGGCGGGCATTCCCTTGTTTCCACCCGACCCCGAGAATCGCAAAACCACGTCAGAAATGGTCAGGACAGCCGAGGAGGATGCGCGGATCACGTCGCAAGAGTGGCGCCGAAAAGCTCTCGCCGGTTTGAACGATAAGACATTGCCGCTCCCGAAAGTCTGGTAAGGTGGCAGACTAGTGTTCAACGTTCCCGTTTTCGATCCGCCCCTTAAGTAAGACAGGAAAGAGGAAAGAAGGATGAACATCGACGTTTCCGCCCCTCAGAAAGCCGCTCTTGAACGTCTGATTGCCATCGCTCAGGGCAATACAGGGCAGAGCCGCCGCGTAGCCGACTTCCTTCTGGCATGGTGGAACGCGGGGGAATGCGGCAGCTTCGATCTGACGAACCTTTGGGGTGTGGATAGCGACATTGCTTCGGATATGGCCGAAGTCTTCGCGCTCATCGCCCGTGTCCATAAATACCCTGACACCCTGGGTTATGGCGAGCAGTTCCAGCAAATTGTCGCGGAGTGGCATCCGGAATTGACGCTCAAGAAGGTCTAAACCCAAGATTGGCTATTTGGCATTTTCGGCCAGCCCCTTGCTTTCCGCTTCTCTTGCGGCTCTGAGCCTCTTATTTCGTCTGCGTCGTTCGGCTCTCTTGGCGCACTGGGGCGAGCAATAACGGCTTCTCTGATGTTGGGGTTTGAGGCGCAGTGGAACGGAGAACCGGGTTAAGCAAGCTCAGAACCCAGACAGCGTATCTGTATGCGTTTCGACTGCGAACCTTCGGTGCTGTCGTGGTTTGTCCATGGGTGATTTCCGTCTATGCCAGAGGTGTTGCGTTTCGCTCCTATTTTTACCATTTCGGGGGTTGGGCAAAAATCGCTGCCCACAGCGTCACCTGCTGACTCAGCACCGCTCTATCTAATCAGCATCCTCTCGCACGGCGCTTATTTGACGCCTTCTTTTCATGGCCCGGCTGCAGGTATACGAACATGTCTGAGTCTCGCAGCCGCACTGGATGGATTGCAATTGACGTTCCAGGGCAATCGGACCGCCGCACCGTACGCAAAGCTTCCTTCCATACAGGTCGAGAGAAACCGGTCGGATGTGCGGCCACTTTTGGGCCAGCTCGTTCCATTTCACAAGCTCCGGCAGCGTCGGCATTCTGTCAGCCTTTCGCTGGTTGCAACGCATGCAGGCGAGTACCATGTTGCTGAAATCATCGCGCCCCTCAAGAGCCAGGGGGAAGAAGTGATCGAGCGTGGCGCAGCGCGGATCAGTGGATCGCTTCACCATGGTAATTGTCGCCTTACAGTAAAAGCATCTTTGCCCCTGAACGGCATGAAGCTGATTTATGCGTCTGCGTTCGATTTGCCACAGGATGCTGGTTTCCCGCATGCCGAAATCTGTTTCCCCCACTTTCTTCTGCAGAACGCGAAGAGAAGATCGCGTCGCGTGAAAGCTATAATATCCGATTTTGGGTTATTCTATCTTGGGATTTTACAAAGGGACGTACATGAGGCACGCCCTTTGAATATGCTCGCCTATCAAAAGGCCTACACGAGCTTCCGCAAACGCCTGAAACAGGCTCGTCAACAAGCTGGCCTGACGCAGGCGGCGGTTGCCAAGGCTATCGGTCAGCCACAATCGTTCGTCTCGAAGTGCGAATCCGGCGAGCGTCGGGTCGATTATGTGGAGTTGAAGGAACTGGCGCGTCTATACCAAGTGCCGCTTAGTTTCTTTGAGAGTTAGCTCTGGCTCGATCTCGACGACGATGGGCGGATGGAGCTGGTTGCCCCGCAATGCGGCGCAGTTCACAAAGCAAGTGCCGTTGGGACCCTCTTCCCTGCCCCGACCTCCGTGGACATGGCCGAAGACGTGCAGCCTGGGCCGGACTTTTTGTACGGCTTTGTTGAGTTGCACGCATCCCATGTGCTCTCTCCAAATGTCTTCCTTGTCGAGGATGCCGAAGGGTGGGCCGTGGGTGATGAGCACGTCGGTTTGAGCCGGAATTTTGTCCCAGAACTTGGCGGCGTCGCCGCGCGCTACGGCGAAAGCCATGGACGGCAGCACTGGCGTCACTGGACATCCCCAGAAGCGGAGACCTTCGATCATGACGGCGGATTGTTCGAGGTAAATGGCCGCCGAGAGCAGGGCCCTGGCCAGCTCGGGTTGAATTTCAAAGAGTTTGTCGTGGTTGCCAGCCACGACGATTTTGTGGCGGTGCGGCAGGCAACCAAGCCAATTGTTGAAGTCATCGAGTTCCTTAATTGTGGCGCGGGGCGTAGAAAAATCGCCGGCGTAAATCAGGATATTGGCTTCGGGCACGTCGATCTGACGATGGAAGCCGTGCGTGTCGCTGATGCACACCAGCCGCATGGCTCAATTTTATCGTTTTTGCGCGGTTAGAACTCTTTCCTTACAAGCAGGATATCGGGGCAAAGCAAATTTGCGCGCCCCCTGTTTAGAACCACGGATTCATAACCCCAATGTCGAGTCTGGAACCGTTGTTTGTAATCAGGAGGTTATTGGCGGTAGAGGGCTGGAATGTTTTGGGTGACACCGGGACTATGGCGAAGGCCTGCCTGTTCGTCCTGGGGGCTTTCTGTTTGAAGCAGCACGACTCTACTGTTGGGCTCAAAAGCCAGACCGACCCAACCTTAGACAGGCAGGTTTTGTTTTTTGTTCTTGCGCGGGGTGGGTGCGGGAGGGGCGCTAGCGCCCTCCCGCTGTATGCGAGCTAAAGCTCGCTGGTTCGCCTCGTAGAGGCGCTCCTTTAAGAGTTGGGGTGGGTTTGGGAGGGGGTTCCCTCCCAATGAAAGCGAGCGGACGAGCGAGCAGGTCTTTACGAAGTAAACACCGTATTGAATACCCGGCCCCATTGTGAAGTTTTTGTGGGATAAGAAAGGGATAACGGGACTGCCTGATGCATCGATGTGGTACGAGGCTCACGGCTAATAGGAAGGTTAATTTATAAGGATAAAAGGATATACAACCGCAACACGATGAAAATAAATGAGATAATTGGAAGATCCGCGACCTATACCTACCGAAACCGCTGCACTCGCGACCTATACCTACCACTTTTTGGCCAACCCGCGACCTATACCTACCGGCTGACCGGGCCGCATACTGTGGATAAACCCCAACCCGCGACCTATTCCTACCGCTTTTTGGCCAACCCGCGACCTATACCTACCAGCTGACCCATGCAAAAAGCGCTGGCCGCGACCTATACCTACCGTGACCCGCGACCTATACCTACCGGCTTTTGCCCTGACCCGCGACCTATTCCTACCGCTTTCTCGCTGTCCATCTGCCGGCGGTTGGCGGCTTTGGTTTCACGGACAAAATCCATGTGCGGATGAACGGTAAAGATGACATCGAGCTTTTTGCCCCGCAGTCCGGTTACGTCTTCCCGCTTGAAATCGAGGATGACGCGGCGATCCTTGAGCTCAGCGAACGCCTTCTCGACCTTTTCTATGCTGTCTCGCTCGCGCTTGTATTCATCGAGCAGCCCGCTATCGCGCTTAATGGTGCTGTAACGCATCTCGAACGGCCGCATCATCTCGGCAAAGGTGAATTTAAGAACAAGCTGCTTATGGAGCCAACGGGCAAGCTGCGTGCTGTGGCTCATCATCAGGTGGTAGTTGAACTGACGGTAAGTCACCTTGTCGATGCTGCCCGTAACCAAAGGATGGAAAGAGACGACCCAGCGGGCGTCGGGATCGCTGCGTAACTGCGCTCGCGATACGGCAGCCAGGGAGGGCAGGAATGTAGCTTCGATCTTGGCCTCCCCTTCCCCATGGGGGACGATTTCGATACTGCTTCGGGAAAGAATGGTAAGCGAGTCCACTATTTCGTAATAGGAACGCGCGTGGCCGCGTTTTTTCAATTCTTCGCGCAGGGCGTAGAGCGTGAAGACAACGCCACTTGTGTAGTTCGGCAGGTCAAAATACCCGGATAGCTGCTCGGTCGCGATCTTGCGCAACGCATCCTCGACAAGTTCCTCTGACGCGCTTGGGTAGTAATCTCGTTCCTTGCCAGCCGCGTCGGTGATGCGGGCCGGATAGATAGTGCGCGTGTAGGTTTTGCCGCGATGCTGGAAGGTCAATTGGTGCTTACGCAGAAATTCGCCGTTGATGCGCGTCTTCGTCATGGCCTGCCGACTGACGCTGTAGCGGGGAACGCTATCCCAAAGGTCGATGGCGTTGGAAAGGGTGTCGCGCTGCTCATCCGTGTTGGCCAGGAACTTCTGGAAGAGATTGAGCTGGGTATTCTCGTAGGCGGTCGGCGCCGCTGGTGGCGATAAATCCGGGCGAGTATCCTGCAAGATCAGCGCGCCGTTTTTATCTTTCAGCTTTTTCGGGACGATGCCCGGCAGGAGCTCGGACATGGGCGTCAGGTTTGATGTTCGTCGCTCGGTCAATGTGTCCCTTCCCTTCCCCATGCGCGCTATGCCGTGGCTCTGACTGGCGTTTCCTCGGGCTTCCGTTCGTGAGCCTCGAAGATATCGGTCATGATGTCAAATGCGCGCCGCGCCGCATTGCGCGTCGGCGATGATGGATTATCGAGCGTTGCGCCAAGAAGCTCTTTCGCAGAGTTCACGAAGTAGAGGGGGGACAGGATGACGCGATGCGGGAACGCAATAGCCAAGGCGTCGATGTAGTGTTGCGCGGCCTGTCTGGCTTTCTCGTTGGTGGGCCATGCACAGGGCCACGCAAGGGCGTGCGGGTAGTCGTGCAGATCGCGCGTGACCGCCTCCAGATCCTCTTCGCTGTCACGAAACGGAAGAATGACAAGATCGACCTGGCGCGCCATCTCCGCGTCGAACGCCGGGCGGTTGCCACCGCCGTCGAAGATCCACCAGCCGTTCCGGTGCGCATCAATCGCGCCGAGAACTTTCGCCAGTTCCTTAGGCTCCCGGCCATCAAGGACGCTATAGGGCCGTCCCTCTTCCTTTAACTGCCGGTTCGGGTCCGTAAGGACATAGGCGGCGGGCTGCCGGTGCAGAATCGAACCTAAGCAAATGAGATGAGATGTGGTGGTCTTAGTCGAGCCGCCCTTCTGGCCGCCAATATAAACGCTGTGGCTCATTCGTTTTTCTCCAGCCGGTCGAGGATCACCTGTTGTACCGTCACGCCCCTGCCCGTCGCCTTGGTCCTGCGGACGGCTTCTCTGTCGTATTCCTCGTACAACGTATTAGACATGCGGAGGAACACCGGAACCGTGCCACGATTCGGCGCTTTCTTGCGTGGCTTCTGCGGTATCGGAGGCTGCTCTGCCGCCGCGCTGCTGGCTGGGGCCACAGAGGCAGCGGGAATAGGAGAATGGACTACTAGCGGCGTCGAAGCTGCACTGGCCAGCCGAATCGCAAGATCGGCAACATCCTTTGGTTTCTTCATGATGGCTCTCCTGGCCAGCCTGCAATGTGGCTAGCCACCTTGATGGCTAGCACGTAAACAATTACGATTGTTGCACTGATTGCAGGCTATCGGAATATCAAAATAGCGGGATAGCCAAACTAGTTAACAAGCCAGCTAGGTGGCTATCCAGCAAGCGCAAAAGCATGATATCGAGATACCTTAATAGCTAGATGCGGTAGGAACGGGAGGAAGGGCGGTATGTATCTCACTGATTGGCGAGCCATTCTCGTATGAAGGCGGCGTCGGCTCTTTCCCTCTCATCTTCGTCGGTTTTCCCGGCGTCTGTTTTCCGCGCAGGCTCGTATCGTGCAGCAAACCCATCCAAATCTTCCTGGAGGAGGCCAGCCATGCGCCACAAAGAGGACGTAAGCTCCTCGACGGTAGTAAAGCGCACGGTCAAGGAACCCGGTTCAAGAGCGACGTTGGGAGGTAGTTACGTCCGCCTGGCATCGATATCCCGCGGAACCAGGTCGCGCAGCTTCCGCCGGACCGGGCGCGGATTCCCCTGGGCGCGAATCGACGCCAGTTCGGCGGCTGGACCGTCTTTTCATGGCATAACTGCGTTGACGAGACATGGTTACAGCCGTGTGGAGGCGGCCTTTCTAATGACAGAGTGTAAACAAGAGAGTTTCTCTTTTTAAACCCATTTTTCGCGGGCTAGCGGCTAGACAATTCAGACATCTCAGGCCTCTACTACCTGCTTAACGTACTCTGCGATCCGTTTCCTGAAACGACCCCAACTAGATTCATTTTTTGATAAATTCCACTTATTAAGTGTTGACATTCAGTGTGGATGCTGGCATAAATAGCTTCACTGTGCAGTTGAAGTGCCCGAAGTACCTGAAGTGCCCAATACTTCTCGACTGAAGGAAAAGCGTCCATGGCTAATCTTCTAACTGTTCAACGTCGAATTCTCCTCTTTGTAACAGCAGCAATCTTCACAGCTTTCATCCGACTAATATCGGCAGGGAGCAGTCTGCGTGATGGACGAAGTGCACTTGTTGTGTCTGACAGGGGCCAGATGAAGCAAGTCGCGCTTAGAGTTACGAGGGTCCGTGGCGGGATTCTTCCCGTCACGCTTGGGATCCACGATGCGACTGCAAGTACTTCCTATCTGCTACGCATTGCAAATTCTTCCCCCTTCATCAAGATTGACAATCTTAGCCTGCATGGCAATGCATCTCTGCAAGTCACCTCTACGCCTCCCGTAGTCGCGGATTGTAGCGATGGCGACGGGGATGGCGACGGAGATGGTCTCTGTGACGGTAGTTGCACGCTGTAGGTGGTATTTAGACGACCAGATCGTTGATTGGGTTGCTGAACATTTCATTTCGGCAACATATGCCGAGCACTCCATAGCCTGGAGGATTCTGATGATCCTAGCGAACACTTTTTCAGATAACTCAAAAACAGGAGTTATTCTGCTTTCTATTCTGATAGTGATGGCTGGTCGAGTGCATTTGGTCGCGCAACCCGATAAGGCTCAAGTTGGAGAAAGTGTTCCCGCATTGTCGCCTCCATCTAAGTCCGTCATCTATTCTGATGAAAAACCAAAGGGGGCTTCTATTCCATTTTTTGATCATGGCTACTTGATTGAGTTCGTGCATAGAACCACTTCACCGGAACAACCAAACATATACCTATGGAATGCGTCCGGCACCCTAGAACATCAGCTTGCGGTACAACCGGACCACTCAGCCAACCTGTACCTCAACTCCGTGGATGTTAGCGCCAACAAGCAATTAGTCTTTGCGGGTTCCGCCGAAAATGAAGGTGCCGGACGGATTGGCTTCATCGCGATATCTGACCTTGATGGAACCCATCCACGCGTTTTCCGCACAGGAGACTATGTTCCGGCACGGGTGATTCAAGCAGATGACGGTTCGATCTGGAGCGTAGGCGCGGAGAGGGCATCTAAGGGAACGAATGGGCATTTCTACTGGAACAACTATCATGCTCTTCATCACTACAGCGCTCGCGGAGCACTTTTAGAGCAATTCCTGCCGCGCTGGGACAGCGGTGTTGCCTATGTGGAATCTTCAACCGGCGATGCCCTCAATGGCTACGATTCTCAGGGAAAATTAATTGTGAACTATACAGGCCCATTTTGGGGTACCAGACCGAGTTATGTTAATGTCTCACAATCTGATCGGCAGGTTTACTTACGTTCATCAGGAGCCATTACAGTCTTACTTGATGGTCTCTCTAATCAAGTCTGCACACATTCTTCCGTTTCAAAAACATTTTCATGCCAGAAGATAGCAAAGAATGATTCCCAAGCGATGATGAATCTGACGGGTGCCGCACTTCTAGCGGACGGAAGCTTTCTCGCCAGCATGCAATCATGGTGGCCCGCTTCCGAAGCTAGACATGCGCTATTCATCCTGACCCCGGGACACGCCAACGCAGCTTCTGAATGGAGGGCTGTGTCCACGACGAGTAACGACCAGGATACAAGCAACTCATTCGGGTATCTCTTGGGGGCAGATGATCAATCCCTCGTATACAGGCCCTCTAGTCAGGGTCATACCCCCGCAGTTGTTTATACGTCAACATGGTAGAACCCAACGTGCATTTTGTGGTTAAGAATAGGAGAGTGCTAATGCCTAGTAACTTTGTAAGAATGGCAATGACTTGTGGGGTACTTGGATGCACGCTGATCGGAGGTGCTTTGGTGGGTTGGGCGCAGTCGTGTCCGGCGAGCAGCGGGACTGGCGAATACTCCACAGAGCAGAATGAGGGTGCCTGTGAGACCGTCTGTGGCATTAATACGGAAGCCTGTTACAAGGTGCGATGCTTCACATGCTCGACGCCCGGCTTTGTATATCACCAGGCTTGCTACGACACGCTAAGCGGAGGAGGTAGCGCATGCGAAGGGTGCTAGGGGCAGTTGTCAAAGCGCAAAAGCGCATCCTTCTTGTGGGCGTCCCAAGCGTTTTCTGCATAGCCTACCTTGTGGCGCATGAAGCGTCTTCTGCCGAGATGGCTACAACTTCTGTTCGGCCTTTTATGCTTCGGCAGATTCAGTACAAGAAGACAGAAATGGGAGAACAGCTCTTAGAACGGGATGAGGTTGTGCGACGTCAAGACGGAGCGCGGGTAATTTTGAGGCAATTCCTCAGCCCCTCCGGAACTGTAGCGCGAGAAGCCAAACATTATGAATTCCCCGACGGAAGATCTATCGAAGCTTCGCCTGCCGCGAAAGCTAAAACAACTTATACGCGGTCAGTCAGCGAGATTAAATCCGTTGGAAGGCTCATAAATAGCGACTCCCTTTGCATCCTCCCGGTTGAGACCTTGCTTGCTAAGAGCACGTTCTTTTCCAGAGCAACATTGGTAGTAAGCTATGTCCATACAGATGATCCTTTGCAGCGAGATCTTGATGTGAGACTGCCCGATTTTAAATGTCAAATCGTCGATCACCAAGAGCAGTATCGAAAAGATGCCAACTCTCCTTGGCAGACACGAGTTGGGACACGAGTTGAAGATTTTCAAGAAAAGGCTCCTCCTGACGACTGGTTTACTGATGAGAATGGATTTGCCGAAATGAAACCTTCTGAAGAGCGTCGTCAAGCGTTGATTGCAGCGCACGCAGATCCCAACCAGTGTTCTTCATGCATTCGGGGAATGACCGCTGCAGATGAGCGCTATGCAAAAAACCATCGATCGAACAACTGAGCATTCTCGATAGTTCGTTCGAGATGTGTGCTAAAAGAGAGCGGTGATGCTAATGCTTGGAGACGCGTTTAGCCCGGCTCATTTTCTGGTACTCGGCGTTTGTTTCTTATTCGTTATTCTGCCTTTCTGGCAGATTTATAAGAAAGCTGGCTTCAGCCCCTTGCTGGCTTTTCTAATGGTAGTGCCAGGTGTCAATGTTGTATTGTTGTATATTCTTGCTTTCTCGAGATGGCCTGTATCATCCGGAAACAGCCTCTAAGTACAGAATTTGCTTTGTGTATTGTCGGACCGTTGCGTTGCTTTACCTGGCATAAATCAGGCACGCTCGCAGGCAATTACGGCTCCACTGATTGTGGAAACATAAAACCTATTGCGTTCGGCGTCACAGATGATGTCGTTAGTAATCTTGTCGTCGAAGAAATGCTTGCCGCTTATCGTCTGCACCAATAAGTCAAACTCGTATACGACGCCGCTGGTTGACCCAAAATAGAGACGATTGCCAATTAGATTAGGTGACGAGAATAGTTTTGACCCCGCATAGAAGCGGGACTCTTCTGAACCGTCTGTTACCCGAAGGACGTACAAATGTTTGTCGGTTGAACAAAGGTACACTTTATCGGAAGCGACTAGAGGTTCCGAATAGACTATACCCTCGGTACAAGCCTTCCAGACTAGGGCGCCGGTATCAGCAGCCCACGCATAGAGCGCTTGAGGATGTCCCAGCTGTAGTTGAAAGTTGAGCGGCGGTTCAGCCTGATTCCTTAGAATCGGGTTGCCAAACCTTGAAGGGAGAACCGCCGTGAAGAAAAAGTACCATACGATACGCAAGCAAGGGAAAGTCAACGAGCAGGAACTGGCCGCGTTCCTCACCAAGAACGGGCAGGGGCTGCTTCCGATGGTGGGCCTGATCGAGCAGAGCCGGATGGCCTGCGATCAACTCATCGATGTCACAGGACGTGCCGTGCTTCAGGCCGTGTTGCAACTGTCCGCCGCGCAGGTGGCTGGAGGTCCGCAGCAGCAAGGCAAACGCCGTTCGGCAAGCGTGGTCTTCTATGGCCGGCAAGCGGGCCAGGTGATGCTGAGCGACCGCAAGCTGCAGGTGGAGCGGCCGCGACTGCGCACCAAGGGCCAGGGCCGCAGTAAAGAAGTAGAAATTCCGGCCTACACCGCCATGCAGGACCAGTCGCCGCTGGGCGAGCGCATGCTGGACACGCTGTTGCGCGGCGTTTCCACGCGCAACTATAAGGACGTGATTCCAGAGATGGCAGAGACGGTCGGGGTGTCGAAGTCCAGCGTGAGCCGTCAGGCGATCGAAGCCTCGGAGGCGGAGTTGGAAGCGCTGCTCAGCCGCCGCTTCGACGAGCTGAAAATTCTCGTCGTCTACATTGATGGCGTGGTCTTCGGCGAACATACGATGATCGGCGCGGTGGGTGTGGATGTGGAAGGACGCAAGCATGTGCTTGGCATCCGCGAGGGAGCCACGGAGAACGCCACCGTGGTCATGGAGTTGTTGCAGGACATCGTGGCGCGGGGCGTCGATCCGAAGCAAAAACGCTTATTCGTCATTGATGGCTCGAAGGCTCTGCGGGCCGCGATCAACGCGGTCTTCGGCGCCGGACCCGGAGGGTGCCCCCCGGTGCAGCGCTGCCGCGCTCATAAGCTGCGCAACGTGCTCGATCACCTTCCCGAAGAGCAGAAAGAACAGGTGAAGAGCCTGATGCGGGCAGCCTGGAAGATGGAAGCCAAGGCGGGCATGGCGCGTATTCGCAAGCTGGCCGAGTGGCTGGAGCGAGAGTATCCTTCGGCTGCGGCCAGCCTGCTGGAAGGGTTGGAGGAATGCTTCACTATCAACCGGTTGGGCTTGCCGCCCTCGCTGCAACGCTGCCTGGCTACAACGAACATCATCGAAAGCCCGCACGCCGGAGTGCGCATCCGGACCCGCCGCGTCACAAACTGGCAAAATGGCTCAATGGCCAGGCGCTGGATGGCTTCAGCCTTTCTGAGGACAGAGAAGAACTTCCGCAGGATCATGGGCTATCGTGAACTCTGGACTCTGGAGGCGATTCTGTGCGAATCGCAGTGCGCCACTCAAAAGGCAGTGGCGTAGTAACATCAACCCAACCGCCGCGCTCGACTTTCAACTATGCGCGGGACATCCTCGAGCGCTTTGTCAAACGAGCCAGCCAGCACTATGCCGGTTGCTTTGTCATATGCTGGGCGGGACTTGATGGCTCCTTCGGTTTTAAATGACCATCGGATCTGCCCGGAGAGAGCATCAATACAGTACATTGTCCCATCGTTGCTGCCAATCATTACGGCACTGATTTGGTCAACATACAAGGGACTGCTGTGAACCAAGCTTGGTATTGGACATTCCCATTGTCTATCGCCGGTACGCAGATCAATGGATACCAGACCTCCTCGTTGGCTACCAAAAGCGTACTCCAAACCAACATAGAGGCTGTTCATCGCCGATGCGTCGCAGGGCGATGACCCTATCCAGTCTGCCTCCGCGAATTGCCACCTTAACTTTCCGGTATGCTTTTCAAGTGCGTACAGTGCACCATCGTATGCGCCGAAACAAACTGCATCACCCACGATAATGGGAGATGATCGGATTCCCTTTTTTCCTGACACGCCCGCTTTAAATGTCCAGTCTATCTCGCCAGTTATTTGGTTCAATGCGTAGAAGCGCCCGTCATCTGCACCGAAGTAAAGACGCTCATCGTCGAGGACTGGCGTGGACTTAGGGACAATATCAAACGATTTCTCGACTTCAGGATTAAACGTCCAGATTTCGCGGAAGATTTGCGTGGGTATTGATTGTTGAGGAGGCTTTGTGCCTTTAGTGATGCCTAGCTCTTCAAGCTTCATCAGAGATTTCAGGTGAATACCTTGTTGAAGCAACCGTTCCCCGATTGGGGACGTGCCGAAATCAACCAACGCCACGACAAGACTAATATTTCTTTTGTGCATCGAAAGGGCGACGATCGCTCGTTGGATGCTATCTCCAGAATTTAGAATGTCATCTAGGAATACAATTGGGTAGTCATTCAGCACACCTTCAATTTGTCGCTGCCGGCCAGCCGGCTTCCGCTCTTTCCTAATAATGAAACCATTTATCGAATAGCCATTACGCATCGCATATCCCTGAACGCTCATCATGAGCGGAATCCCCGTCAGTTCCAGGCAGCACATCTGAAATGGCATTACCTTCTCGAGATATTCCCAAAAGAGCCCGGCGATTACACCAGACATTTCAGGGTTCAGCAAGGCGATGCGCGTGTCCAATAACCATGTCAGAGGCCTACCGTTGGTAGACACAATAGCCTCGTTCTCCCCTTTGACGACTGAATGGTCCCTCATGAAGCTCGCCAATCGTTCTCGAGGGGTCGTCTTTGCCTCGATAATATTAGGGCGCTTTGTGATCAATGAATTGAGCATAAGATGTGAGAGTCACTCCGTGCGTGATGTAATCGCTGCGCAACGTCCAGGTGCCCGTTCCAGAATATATCGAAGGTTAGATCTGCTCATTGCGGACGAACAAGCCGTCTGCTTTGCCGTTCAGGAAACTGGGCTCGGAACGTTAAGAGCTCCAAACTCGAAATCAAAATACTAAAACCCTGCGCTTCGTGGCGGAAGTACATCAAAGACTAGGTGGGTACGCGGAGTAAGTCGTGGATGTCATGATAGATTTTCCCCATGATACGTCGGTTCGTTCGAAGCTGGATTCTGTCGGTATTTGCATGCGTTGCTGGCCTGTCGGGACGAGCATCCATATCCACCCAAAGACTGTAAAGTTATTCATACCCGATTCCGTTCGCTTCCTATTCGCCGTAGAAAACGCGCTCGAATGCTTTTAAATAGAGAGTCGTGCCTTGATTTTCGAAGAGCCAACAGATCAAAAATTAAATGAGTGCGCCACTCCTCCGAAGCATTTTCGCTGTCATGCAGAATCTTATTATCAAACCGCCATAACTCACCATTCCGCATGGTCACTTCTTCCCCCCCGCACCTTAATATCGATCCTCCAGGACTTTCAATAACCAAGTGGTATCGATCTCGAATCGCGTAATAGGATCCATTATCAGTATGAGGGTAGACAACAGAACGTGGGGCGAGTCTGACGTAAAGAGCACGGCATAGAGCAGCGTGACAGCCGTGAGCAATCCTTCGCAAGCACGCCATCGACTGCGGGAATAATGAGGCCGATGAAGTATCTATCGAATCTTGTATTTCACGTACATGAGTGGTGTCACCGGGTAACCGCTTGGCCCCTCGAAGGATGATCGATTGTGTGTGCCGCTGCACGCGGACACTTTTCTGCCGCGTTTCGTTATACAGCCACCGAGCATCATTGAGCGTTAACTCTTGTTTGAGATTGGGAAGTATTTCTGCGATCCACGGAGCGTGAATTTGCTGGAAGTATTTCATCTAGCCTCGCATGTCCTTTTAATGGCGTGTAGCTTCTTACAAAGCCGGCCATGATCAAGCTTTTTTACGGAAACAGCTGCTGCCTCAACGCCCAATCGGCCCAGCTAATCGTTTGCAGTGTGGACACTGCGCCCGGCACGATAACTACATTTCTTTATGATATGGCGGAACAGAAGTGTCAAGACAAATTAAGCTCGGGTAATCTTGTTAACAGTGCAACTGGCGCTGGTAACCCAAGAACAGGGGGGAAGCTGGGGTACGGCTATTGTGCCGCAATTTGTGGATGAACCTCTATGAAAAAGTAGCTACTCTTTGTCTTTGGCTCCTTGTTCGTAATCGGTCGATAGAGCAACGCCCTTTTAAGGCGTGGGGCCTGGGTTCGAGCCCTCCTCGATACGCTCCAGATCGCGAACAAAGGGGGCACCGAGGCCACCTAAGTCCCATTTAACCTCGACCATGATTTGTTGGCCTCCGTCACCGTCCCAGCCTATTTGGCTAACTGTTCCCGTCCAACGCCCCGGACCATCCATGCGTACCCGATCACCCGGTTTCAATCGATCTTCCATTTCTTCCCTCCTGAGTACTGCATACTCCCAATCGAGAAAAATGCACAAATCTACACTCCGGGCCGAGATTTTACAGGTGGCTAGAGCACCGGCCTTCTAAGCCGGGGGTTGTGGACTCCTCTCAGATCACAATCCTCTCCACTTCATCCAGGCTCATCTCGTCGCGCCGGCGATCGTAGAGTTGCGTCGTGCGCGTACTAGCATGGTTCGCCATGGACGCGGCCTTTTCGAGCGTGCCGCCGTTCTTGAGATACGCCGTGATGCCGGTGGCCCGGAAGCTGTGATTACCTATCTTGGTTGCGATGCCGGCCGCAGCAGCACGCCGGCGGATCATAGCGTGCGCGTTGGCCTGGGGCAGGGAAGTACGGGTAAGCTGCCCCGTGCCGCGACCGATCGTCCGGAAGAGCGGTCCCTTGGGATCGGCGGTCAGTCCTGCGCCGTCGATGTACGCGGCCAGGGCCTGTTCGAGATTGTGGTGGCAGGGCATGGCGTGATCTTTGCCGCCCTTCTCGTGTAACCGCACCCACAGCCTCCGGTTCTGGGTAAAAACATCTTCGACCTTCATGGTGAGCGCGGCGCCGATGCGCGCGAACGAATAGACCATCAGCGCAATCAAAGCGCAATCGCGCAGGCCCGCCGGCATTGTGGCGTCGATCGAGTCGAGCAGCATCCGCGCCTCTGCGGGCTCCAGTACCGCGGTTTTGCCGGAACGCACTACATGGCGCGGCCCACGCACCGAGGCTGCAGGGTTTGTAGGCACGACCTGGCCGATGACCAGCCAATCGAACAGGTGGCGGATGGCTGCGAGCTGCTGCTTCACGCTGGGCGCTGCGACCTCACGCCCCTGCAGCTCAATCCAGCTCGCCACATGCAACGGCTCGACCTGGGGCAGGGAAGCGACGCCGATGCTTTCGCACCAGGAGAGAAAGTCGGTCACCGCCCGGGCATAGGCCCGCCGCGTGTGCGGATTGCGGATCTGCGCGGTGAAGAATTCGAGGAAGCGCACGCCGGCACGACGGCCGGAGGCCGCAACCAGGACAGGTAGCGTAGGACGGGACAAGGAAACGAGCTGACTCATAGAAGATGAATCCCCAGCTTCTCCTGCAGGATCTGCTTCGCATAGGCTTTGCCAACCGTCAAAAGCAGCTCGACGCCGGCTCCCCCGATCTTGCTCGCGCCTTCCTTGGTCCTGCGCCAAATCTCCGGATCGCGAACCGTATCAAGAAACTCATGCCCCTGGAATGTGAGCCTTTTCGCTCTCCAGTCATAACAACCCATGTCACTTAGTTCTTCGGCTTCAATGAATCCTGCCTCGTCCAGAAGTTGAACGTGATATGGGTCGCTTCAGAAAACGGACAATAAAGCACGTTAAGCCGGTTGCAGCGATCGTAGCGACCGGAATTTCCCGGCAGCGACTCTGGCGCTGTTGCGCCAGAGATAATCTCCGGTCAGGTTGATGTGCTCCCAGCCAAGTGGCGAGAGGTACTGCAAGAGCGTTTCATCGACCCCTCGATGGCTCTTGCGTATGGCGTTCGTCGCCCTCTCCAAGTAGATGGTGTTCCAGAGCACGATGGCGGCGGTGACCAGATTCAGCCCACTGGCCCGGTAACGCTGCTGCTCGAAACTGCGGTCGCGGATCTCGCCCAGCCGGTTAAAGAAGACCGCACGCGCCAGAGCGTTTCTGGCTTCTCCCTTGTTCAGGCCCGCATGGACGCGGCGACGCAACTCAACATTTTGTAGCCAGTCCAGGATAAACAGGGTGCGCTCGATGCGGCCCAGCTCGCGCAGGGCGACCGCAAGTCCGTTTTGCCGTGGATAGCTGCCGAGTTTGCGTAGCATCAGGGAAGCCGTCACTGTGCCCTGCTTGATCGAGGCGGCGAGCCGCAGGATTTCATCCCAGTGATCTCGGATCTGTTTGAGGTTCAGAGCACCGCCGATCATGGGCTTGAGCGCGGTGTATCCGGCGCTGCGTTTGGGCAGGTAGAGCCTGGTCTCGCCCAGATCGCGGATGCGCGGAGCGAAGCGGAAGCCGAGCAGGTGCATCAGAGCGAAGACATGATCGGTGAAGCCAGCCGTATCGGTGTAGTGCTCCTCGATGCGCAGGTCGGACTCGTGATAAAGCAGACCGTCGAGCACATAGGTCGAGTCGCGAAGACCGACGTTGACAACCTTGGCATGGAATGGCGCGTACTGATCGGAGATGTGGGTATAGAACGTCCGCCCCGGATCGCTGCCGTATTTCGGATTGATGTGCCCAGTGCTCTGAGCCTTGCTGCCTGTCTTGAAATTCTGTCCGTCCGAAGAGGAAGTCGTCCCGTTACCCCAGAACTCTGCGAAGGGCTGCTGGAACTGGGCATTGACCAACTCGGCCAGCGCGGCCGAATAGGTCTCATCGCGGATGTGCCAGGCTTGCAGCCAGGACAGCTTCGAGTAGGTTGCTCCAGGACAGGCCTCGGCCATTTTGGTCAGGCCAAGGTTGATAGCGTCGGCGAGAATCGCCGTCAGCAGCAGGTTCTTGTCCGCGGCCACTTCGCCGTTCTTGAGATGACCGAAGTGGCGGGTGAATCCTGTCCATCGATCAACTTCGAGCAGCAGTTCCGTGATCTTGACGTGCGGAAGCAATTGTGCCGCCTGATCGATCAGCGCCTGCGCGGCGTCGGGAACCGCCGCATCCAGAGGCGTAATCTTCAGTCCTGACTCGGTGATGATGGCATCAGGCAGGTCATTGGCGAGCGCCATGCGGTTGACCGTGGCAAGCTGCCCCTCCAGCATCTCCAGGCGTTCATGCAGGTACCGAGTGCAGTCCGCATTCACGGCCAGAGGCAATTCGCCGCCCTGTCGAAGCGTCGCGAACTTCTTGGAAGGCATCAGATATTCGTCGAAGTCCTTGAACTGGCGAGAGCCCTGCACCCAGATATCGCCGGATCGAAGCGCGTTCTTCAATTCCGACAGTGCGCACAGCTCGTAGTAACGCCGGTCGATGCCGGCAGCGGTCATCACCAACTTCTCCCAGCGCTTGCTGATGAAGCTGGTCGGCGCGTCGGCAGGCACTTTGCGAGCGTTGTCGGCGTTCATCGTGCGCAGCACTTCAATGGCGTCGAGCACATCTTTCGCGGCGGGCGCCGCCCGCAATTTGAGCACATCGAGAAACTCCGGTGCATAACGGCGCAGCGTTGCGTAGCTTTCACCGATGTGATGCAGAAAATCGAAGTCCTCGGGCTGGGCAAGTTTCTGCGCCTCGGTCACGCTCTCGGCAAAGGCATCCCATGACAAGACGGCTTCAATGGCGGCATACGGATCGCGGCCAGATTGCTTGGCCTCCAGCAAGGCCTGGCCGATACGCCCGTACCAA
>Ga0255353_1000926_pt1 | contig 17632 bp, 12 predicted proteins | sample HBST25metaG_FD_189941 | JGI IMG/M metagenome (GOLD analysis project Ga0255353, IMG submission 189941) | Peat soil microbial communities from Stordalen Mire, Sweden - H.B.S.T25 | ecosystem: Environmental > Terrestrial > Soil > Wetlands > Peat | place: Sweden: Norrbotten County, Stordalen Mire...
CTTCAACGGCCGCTTCACGTTATCGGTGGAGATCACCCGGAAGGATTGAAACATGGCCACGGACTTCGAGTTCTTCGACAGGACGTTCAGGAAGTACATCATCCCGGCGACCTGGGTGGAGAAGCTCTACACCGGCACCCGCATCGGCGAGGGCCCCGCCTACTTCGCGGACTTGCGCTGCCTTGTGTGGAGCGACATCCCGAACAGCCAGCTACTCCGATGGGACGAGGAGAGTGGCCGGGTCAGCGTATTCCGCGCGGACTCGAATCATGCGAATGGCAATACGCGTGACCGCCAGGGGCGGCTGGTAACCTGCGAGCACGGCGGCCGTCGTGTCACACGCACCGAGTACGACGGCCGCATCAGCGTGATCGTCGATCGGTACCAGGGCAAGAGGCTCAACTCGCCCAATGACGTGGTGGTCAAATCCGACGGCACGATCTGGTTCACTGATCCGCCGTACGGAATCCTGAATGATTACGAGGGACACAAGGGCGAAAGTGAGATCGGCCGCTGCAACGTCTATCGGTTCGACCCGCGTGATGGCGGCCTGCGGGTGATCACCGATGATTTCGTCAAGCCGAACGGCCTCGCGTTTTCAGCCGATGAGCGAACTCTCTATATTGTGGACTCTGGCTTTTCGCACGATCCAGATGCCCCTCGCCACGTCCGTTCGTTGAGCGTCTCCGAGGAGGGGAACCTTGAACAGAGCCGGATCTTCGTCGAGATCAAGGACGGGATCGCGGACGGTGTTCGTGTCGATGTCGATGGCAATCTGTGGGTAGCAGCAGGCGATGGCGTGCACTGTTATTCAGCGGTGGGGGAACTGCTGGGGAAGGTGCTGATCCCCGAGACGGTCACTAATATTACATTCGGTGGTCCGCACCGGAATCGGCTCTTCATCACAGGAAGAACTTCTCTTTATTCCCTATTCCTCGGAATTAGCGGCGTCTAGACGCCATAGTTGTCTGGTTGTGGCCGGCGGGCGCGCAGAGCAAGCCGTAGACGATCTGCAGCGTGCCCCTGCGGCCATCGCGGCTGTAGCCGCGATGGGCGAGAGGACAGCAGGGGCCTTTCAGATAACTCGACGAGACGTCGTAGAGCAGCGGCGCGCCGGTGCTGAGATGGCGTTTGCTTTGCCACCCGCGCCGGCTACGAGGGGGGCGGCGTTTTCAAGGAGACCGGCTCTGGCGTGAAGGTGGAGCGTGCCGCGTGGCGATCAAGGTGAGGGTCACCCGCCGGAACAACTCGATCTGTCCTCGGCTGGTCGCCTCCCAACCGAACCGTTCCGAATACCGAACGAAAGATGACCGTGCAGGACGGCCAGAACGCACGGAACGTCCCGATTTGACAGATAAGCCGGTGAAGTCGATGCAGGCCGGCGCTATTTTCTAGCCAGAACAGAGAGTTGTACCACCCTGGCAGCCGCTGTGGTCGTGGCGGGGGGTGACGGGAATCAGTTGATTCCCGTCAGGACAGCGGCGGCCCTGAAACAAGGCCATTTTGAGCTCAAAATATGCACGACAAACCCTGTCGGAATGGACCAGTGTGCGGGAACCGTTCCAACAGGGTTTTCCGCACATGCTGGTCGGCTACATGCGCGTGTCGACCGACGGCGCCCGCCAGGGGCTCGACCTGCAGCGTGACGCGCTGCTGACCGCCGGTGTCGATGAGCGTCACCTGTTCGAGGATCGGGTCAGTGGCAGCCGCGGTGACCGTGCCGGTTTGGCCAAGGCGCTCGCTTTCGTCCGACCCGGCGACTGCCTGGTCGTCTGGAAGCTGGACAGGCTGGGACGATCGTTGCCCCACCTGCTCACGACGGTCACCGACCTCAAGGCGCGCGGAATCGCCTTTCGTTCGCTAACCGAGGAGATGGACACCACCACGCCGCAAGGCGAGTTCCTGTTCCATATCTTTGGCGCGCTCGCGCAGTTCGAACGTTCCCTCACTCAAGAGCGAGTGCAAGCTGGATTGGTCGCCGCGCGCCGTCGTGGTCGCCGAGGCGGCCGTCCCGCGACGATCGATGCCGAGAAACTCGCCGCGGTCACCGCAGCGCTCGACGGGGGCGCCACCAAGGCCGCGGTCTGTCGCACGTTCGGGCTCAAGCGCAGTACGCTGCTCGACACCCTGGCGCGAATCGGCTGGTCTGCCGGCGTGGCGGTCCAGGAGGTATGAGTGACGCGACGGCAGCAACTGAGCGAAGCGCAGATCGTGACGTTGTTCGATCCGCCAACGGAGCAGCGGGAACTGGTGCGTCACTACACGCTCTCGGACGCTGATCTCACCGCGATCCGGCGCTCTCGTGGTGATCACAACCGCCTTGGTCAGGCGCTCATGCTTTGCTACCTGCGTTATCCCTGTCGTCCGCTGCGTGCAGGCGAACAGCCGCCGGAACCGCTCGTCATATTCGTTGCTGAACAGATTGGAGTTTTCCCGCAATCGATCGAAGATTATCTGACCACCGAACGGAACCGCCGGTGCCATTCCGCTGGGCTGCAGGGCAGGCTAGGGCTTCGTCCATTCGGGACACGTCCCGCCGCTGAACTGGCGACATGGCTGCTGCCGCAGGCAATTGAGGACGAGCGGCTTGGTCATCTGGCGGAGCTGGTCGTGGGAGAATGCCGGCGGCGAGGAATCGTCCTGCCATGGCCGGCGGCACTCGAACGGCTCTGTGCCGATGTCCGTCATCGAGCCCGGCGGGAGGTGTATCACCGGCTGACCAATGGGCTGTCCGCCGAACAGCGGAAGCGCCTCGATACGATGACGCAACTCCGCGAGGAAAGTGGCCAGAACTGGCTGACCTGGTTGCGGCAGATGCCGCAGGCCGCCAGGCCAACGGCCATGCTCAGTCTGATCGAGCGCCTGAAGCATGTACGGGGGATCGGCATTGGTCCCAGCCATGGACATCTGGTCCATCAAGCACGCCTGGCACAACTCGCCCGTGAGGCTGGCTGTACCACGGTGCAGCATGTCGCCGGCTACGAACGGCAGCGTCGACATGCGACACTGGTTGCCATCAGCCTGGATCTCTGCACTGATCTGACCGATCAGGCCATTGACGTATTCGACCGACTGGTCGGGACGATGTTCCGCAAGGCTGAAGGTCGGCAGGCTCGTGCCTTCCAGGCCGACGCGCGGGCTCTCAACGAGAAGGTCCGTCTCTACGCGCGTGTCGGGGCCGTGCTGATCAAAGCCCATGACGGCAAGCAGGACGCATTTGGCGCAATTGCAACGGTGATCGATTGGGAGCGGTTCCGCACGACCGTTGCCGAAGCCGAGGCGCTGGCGCGGCCGGAGGCGTTCGACGCCTACCAGAAGTTGGGGGAACACTACGGCGCCATCCGGTGCTGGTCGCCTGCCTTCCTCGATGCGTTCACGTTTGAAAGCGTGCCGGCGTCCGCCTCGTTGATGCGCGCGATCGAGGTACTGCGCGAGGCGAACCGTTCGGGGAAATCCTCCATTCCGAAATCCGCTCCGACCGGGTTCGTCCGTCAGCGTTGGGCGCCTCACGTCCTGCCCGGCGGTACCATCGATCACCGATACTACGAACTCTGCGTGTTGTCGGAGCTGCGGGACCGGTTGCGCGCCGGCGACGTCTGGGTGGCCGGCAGCCGGCAATACCGCTCTTTCGAAGAACGTTTGATCTCCGCGCAGACCCTGCGGGAACTCCAGCAGGCAGGCACCCTGCCTGTGGCCGTCGATCCCGATTTCAAGCACTTCATCACCGGCCGTCGTGCCCTGTTGGATGACCGGCTGGCCGCGACCGATGCCCGCGCCGGGGACGGCAAGCTGCCGGGCGTCACGATCGACAAGGGCGTACTGAAGATCACGGCGATCGAGAAGTCGACCCCGCCGGAGGCCGAGGCCCTTGTCGCGCGGCTTTCCGCCATGCTGCCACGCATCCGCATTACCGACCTGCTGGCCGAAGTGGCGGAATGGACGCTGTTCCCGAACTGCTTCACCCACCTGCGTACCGGCGAGGTCGCGGCCGATAGCCGCATCCTGATGGCGGGGCTGCTTGCCGATGGGCTCAATCTGGGGCTGACCCGCATGGCCGAGGCATGCAGCATTGCCAGCCTCAGCCAGCTTGCCTGGACCTCCGACTGGCACATCCGCGAGGAGACCTACGCCCTGGCGCTGCGGCGCCTGGTCAATCAGCAGCAGCGGGAACCGTTCGCGGCGATCTTCGGCAACGGCACCGCTTCATCGTCAGACGGCCAGTTTTTCCAGGCCGCGGGCTTCGGCCGTGATGCCAGCCGTCTCAATGCCCATTATGGACAGCGATCGGGGTTCAAGGTCTATACGCATCTGTCGGATCGTTACGGGCCATTCTTCAGCAAGCTGATCGCGGCCACGGCGAGCGAGGCGCTGCATGTGTTGGATGCGTTGCTCTACCATCAAAGCGAGGTCTCGCCGCGGCGTCACCACACCGATGGCGGCGGCGATTCCGATCATGTCTTTGCCCTGTGTGCCCTGCTTGGCTTCCAGTTTGCGCCACGCATTCCCGATCTAAAGCATCGTCGGCTCTACAGCTTTGACAAGTCCTCCGCCTATCCGACGCTGGAGCCCATGATTGCCGGGCGGATCAACGTGGCGCTCATCCGCGCCCATTGGCCGGAGATCCTGCGCGTCATTGCGTCCATCCGCACCGGCACCGTGACGGCGTCTCTCATCATGCGGCAACTCGCCTCCTATCCGCGACAGAATGGCGTCGCCGCGGCGCTGCGCGAGTTGGGGCGGATAGAGCGTACACTGTTCACGTTGGACTGGATCAACGACCCCGAACTGCGGCGCACAACCGGCCAGGAACTCAACAAGGGCGAGTCCCGCAACAGCCTGGCACGGGCTGTCTTCATCCACCGACTGGGCGAAATCCGAGACCGCACCTACGAGAACCAGCAGCACCGCGCCTGCGGCCTCAATCTTCTCGTCACCGCAGTTATCCTGTGGAACACGCGGTATCTGGAGCGCGCTGTCGCTGCCCTGCGCGAGGCCGAGGATGTCCCCGATCACCTGCTGGCTCATCTCTCCCCCCTCGGCTGGGAGCACGTGAACCTGACCGGCGATTACGTCTGGGGCATCCAGCAAAGTATGTCGGAAAACACTGACGGATTGAGGCCGCTCAGAGCAACACCCGACCTCCCGCGCAAGGCCGCATGATGTTCCCGATCTGTCCCCCTATCTGTCAAATCCGGGCGTTTCGTGCGTTCTGGCCGATGACCGTGCGGTCTCGACCGATTCGTTCTGCTCTTCGAGGTAGGCGAGGAACCGTCGCGCAATGGGTGGATAGTGTCGTCGGACCCCCGCACAATATCCTTCGCCTCGCAGAAAGGCCCTCAGTTGCTCGATTTTCGTGGCGCTGTCGGATTGTTGAGTTGGCATGTGGATCTCCTCGGAAAAATCCGAGGACACACATGCCAGATAATGCGAAGCAGTTCGGCGTCTATGCCGCGGTTCCCGTCCGCCGGACGTACTTCCTTCGTATTATACCGTCCTGCTGATTACCCGATGTGCTGTATGTCGATCACGGCAGCGACTTCACCAGCATGCATCTTGCGCAGGTTGCGGCATCGTTGCGGATCACACTCATCCACTCGACGGTCGGCAGGCCGCAAGGCCGCAAGGCCGCAAGGCCGCGGCAAGATCGAGCGATTCTTCGGCACGATCAACACAGAACTTCTGCCCGAACTCGCCGGGCGCCTGGTAAAGGGACAGCCGGCAAGCCCTCCGGCATTGTCGCTTTCGGAACTTGACGCGGCGATCGCCGCTTTCATCGTCGACGTATACCACGCGCGCCCGCACAGCCAGACCGACGAAACACGAGGACAGAGCGTCGGTTGTCATCTGAACAACGCTTCTGTAACGGGCCTCTCGGTGTCAATCCCTTTTTGAGCGTGATCCTGCCGCCGGTGTCTTGCTTCTGTCCGGGGTCGGCGCTGAGCCGCCACCTGATGGGGTCTGATGAGGATCGGCCAGCCAATCTAAGGAGGCGCGGTCAACCTTGCGGTGCCGCTTCGTTGTTTGCGGCCTGACCTGATCCATCGTCCCGGCGACGGGACCTCGCTCCGGGCGGCTGATGCCTCGACCGCCCGAACTGCCGATTTCCTTTCCCGTTCAGACCGCCGTGGCAGCCTTCTCGGCGACAAAGGACGCGCCGTTGACCAGCATCCTGTGCAGCACCACCGCAAGCTTGCGCGCCAGCGCCACCTTGGCCTTGCGCATCCCCGCCCGCTTCGCCAGCCGCGCCGCCCAGCTCTTCAGCGTCGAGCCCTTCACCGGCCTGGTCAGGATGACGTTGGCCGCTTCATACAGCGCCGTGCGCACGCTGCCGTCGCCGATCTTCGAGATGCGCCCGGTCACGTCGGTTTCGCCGGATTGGTATTTTTTCGGTGTCAGCCCGAAGTGCGCACCCACTGACTTCGAGGAATGGAACCGCTCCGGAACATCGATCGCCGCGACAAAGGTCAGGGCGACGATGACGCCCACGCCGGGCGTCGTCATCAGCAGCCGTGCCCGGGTGTCTCCCCTGGCCAGTGACCTCAGCCGCCTCTCCAGCCCCTGCAACTGTGCTCCCAGCACGTCACGCGCTGCCAACAACGCGTCCGCAATCGCCATCAGGGTCGGGTGGCCATCCACGAGTTCGCGGATCCGTGCCGCGAAACTCCGTGGCGTCGTTCGCCCTACCTTCAGCCCGAAGCCGCGCAGCACCCCCCGCAAGCTCATCTCCACATCGTTTTCCTTCGCCTGCAGCAGTTTGCGCGCCGTCAGCAACGCTCGCGTCTCCTGCGCCGGCAACGATTTGCAATGCACCGGCCGGAACCAGCCAAGGCGCATCAACTGGGCGATCCCGCGGGCATCGTTCCGGTCGGTCTTCACCGGCATCGCTTTGAAGGCATCCCGCACGTGCCGCGTCTCGAGCAACTCCACCGCAAGCCCCGCATCGCGCATCGCTGCATACAGCCACTGCGACAACGGCCCTGCCTCGAGCCCAATCCGCGTCAACTCGATGCCCAGCTTCCGGAACCAGGCAATCAATGCCTCCGGCTCACTGGCGACCTTTGCCTCACGAACGATCCGCCCGGTCGCGTCCACCACGCACACGCTCGCGCTTTCCAGCGACACGTCGATCCCGGCATAGTGCTCCATGGTCGTCCCTCGATGATACTTGGGGTGGGCCTCGCCCAACCCCGCTGTTTGACACACCATCACTCTGCGGGACGGCCACCGCGTCGCCTACCCAGCGACCGGCCCGTTACCCCATCTAAGGGTGAGCGGTTTGGGAATGCGCTCTATCAGACACGGTAAGTCCCTATTATCACGTGTGATGGGGGGAGACCATAATCGGCGAAATGACGGGGCGCTCGCCCCGAGCCAGGGAATGCAGCCGGCGGCGAGTGGTGTCCCCCCGTTGCTCCGCCTGCTTTCTGGGCCTTCTGTTTCCGCAACGCAGGGGAGGCTTCGCCGATGGCCGATCCTGAGCGGCCGGAATCGCCATTCCGCCGTCATTTCCCGCTCGCCCGGACGCGGATGCAAACGCGCGATGGGGCGTGCCTCCCGCAGGGCTACGCTTTCATACGGGAGGGAGCCGGCTTCGGGGCGAATCCCGACGTGAACCGGGTCTTTGTTACGCCAGAGAGGTGGCCGGGGTCTCCCGCTAAAATGAGAACCGCCGGTGGAGCGCAGTTGCGGTGGGACGGAGGGGGCGGTATATGGCCATATTCCTGGCCATGGCGGGCCGACGTAGCTCAGTGGTAGAGCAACTGATTCGTAATCAGTAGGTCCTCGGTTCGAATCCGAGCGTCGGCACCAGCTTTTCAATGGATTACAGGCCAACGCCAGAGTTGAGAGCGATCCTGGGTAGCACCGGGGTAGCACGAGGTGGTTTTTCGGTGCTCGCGCGCTGGTGCCGTGACTGTCGCACGCCACGGGGCGGGCGCTGCCGTTCCGGCACTTCGCGGCGCGCGGTCTGCAGGGGCAGCACATCGACCCGCGGCTGGTCGACGATGGGGGCGGGAGATGGGAACCGGCCCGGCTACCGGGACCACCGGCACACCTGCACGCTAAAATATCCCGTATGATATAGCAACGACCACCACCGTGCTAACGCACTGCGCGACCGGTGGGCGATGAATGTGCCGTGGGTGCAGTTGCTGCAGTGTCTGGGGGCGGTGGGGAACCGCAGAGACGCGGCGAGGGTTGGCGCCGGACTAGGGCCCGAAGCCGCGGCGAGGGACGAGTGACGCGGCGGAATTGTACCGCTGCGCTAGTCGTCCGGCGCTTGACATTTTGCTCCAAATCTGGAACGTTAATTTGAAATGGGTGCCGCAAATTGCATTTGGCGCCGCAAGACATGAATCCCGCCTCGTTGCTCGCGCTGGTTATGTCCGAGCGTGATGTTGCGGTATCGCCATTTCCTTGGCAGCTTCGTCTACTTGATCAGATGCTCTCGGATATCATTCCGGAGCATCTCGATATTGGAACAGGCCTCGGGAAGACGGCCGTTCTGTCAATTTGGCTCGTTGCGCGCGCTTTTAATCATTCGTTGCCGAGCCGGCTGGTCTATGTGGTCGATCGGCGGGCCGTGGTGGATCAAGCGACGAAGGAAGCGGACCGTCTGGCCGCACGCCTGTCCATGGAGGAACTCGTTTCACTCCGGGTTCAGCTCGGCCTGGCCGAGGGACGTCTTCCGGTGTCCACGCTGCGCGGACAGCATCCTGACAACGAACAATGGCGAACCGATCCAAGCCTGCCGGCGATAATCGTCGGCACGGTGGACATGGTCGGCTCCCGCCTGCTGTTCGAGGGCTATGGCGTTTCCCGCCGCATGCGTCCCTATCACGCTGCCCTGCTCGGCCATGACGCACTGGTAGTCCTGGATGAGGCGCATCTGGTGCCGCCATTCGAGGCGCTTATGCGCCAAGTTGCCGCGGGCGCGGCAACCTACGGGCCGAGCGGGCGGAACCTGCCGCGCGCTCCACTGCGCCTGCTGTCGCTGTCGGCGACCGGACGCGGCGGCATCGCGGCCCCGTTCCGGCTCGACCCGACCGATTACGCACATCCCGTCGTGGCCCGGCGACTTCGGGCGCCGAAGGCCATCCACATCCAGCCGGTTCCGGTCGCTCGTGGCGCTCTTGCCGTGGAACTGGCGAAGCTTGCCTGGCAACGGTCGGAAAGTGGTCGTGGGACCGGCCGTATCCTCATCTTCTGCAACAGCCGCGATGTGGCGGGTACAACGGAAACCGAGATCCTTCGGCTCGCCGGCCGGACGCTACCCGTTCAGCTGCTGGTGGGCGAACGCCGGCTGCACGAACGCGAGGAAGCGGCGAAGTGGCTTGCTGTGCATGGCTTCGAGGCGGGCACGGATCGTACCGAAGCCTCCGGTCCCGCCTTTCTGATCGCGACTTCTGCCGGGGAGGTCGGCGTCGATCTCGACGCCGACCACATGGTCTGTGATCTCGTCGCCTGGGAGCGGATGGTGCAACGCCTCGGGCGCGTCAACCGCCGCGGTAGCGGCGCGGCAGTCGTGGACGTGCTGACGGTGGCACCCGAAAAGTCTGATGCACCGACTGACCACGACCACCGAGCGGCGGCCTGTGCCGAGGTTCTGCGTCGCCTGCCCGTGCTGCCGGATGGTGGGCTCGATGGCAGCCCGGGCGCGCTCGCGGTGCTGGCAGCGCGAGGGAATGACGATGCCGAACTGGCGGCTTTGCTGCGGCAGGCGACGACCCCGGTGCCGCTGCGCCCCGCGCTGACGCGGGCGCTGGTGGACGCCTGGTCGCTCACGTCGCTGCGTGAGCACCCTGGTCGCCCGGAGATCGGGCCCTGGCTGCGCGGGTGGGAGGAGCAGGAACCGCAGACCCGCATGATATGGCGGCGCTTCCTGCCCTGGCGTGCGGACGAGCGGGAGCCACGGGCAGCAGAGGTGGACGCGTTCTTCTCGTTCGCCGGTCCCCAACGCATTGAGACGCTGGAGGCCCCTGTCTGGTCAGCGTTGGAGCTGCTGCGCAAGCGCGCCGGGGCCATCATCGCCGAGGTACCGGGCGCGGGTGGCCGGCCCGCGGCGGTCATTCTCTCCTCGGCCGGCGAACGGGACGGAAGCCTGACCTTGGAGCAACTCTTCCTGTTCAAGAACGATGATGCTTTCCGCGATCGGACCCTCGTAGTGGACGCACGGCTCGGAGGGCTGTCGGAGGGCGGGTTGCTCGATGGCTCTTGCGGGCATGAGCCGACGACCATCGACGGTGAAGCCGGTCTTGCAGCGGATCGCCTGCAGATCCTTCTTCACGACGCCGGCGAGCCGGCCCCGGCCGGTTGGACGCGCGCGCATGCGTGGGTGAGCCGGTTTGATGCCGAGGGGGAAGCAACGGAGGAGGTGGTTGTCTACGTCGCCGAGGCGGCGGGCGCTGACCCGGCGTTGGCGCGGCGGAACGCACAGCGGCTCGGTGACCACGCCGCTGCTGTCGAGCGCCATGCCCGCGCCATCGCGGCTCGTCTTGGCCTGGCAGCCGATCAGACGGAAATGCTGGCGTGCGCTGCCCGGCTGCACGATGCTGGAAAGGCGCGAGAGTGCTGGCAGACGGCCTTCGGCGCGCCGGAGGATGGCCGACCCTACGCCAAGACGACGGCGCAGCGGGTGGATCAGTCGGTGCTCGGCGGCTACCGCCACGAATTTGGCTCGCTGGCTGATGCCGAGGCTGATGCCGGTCTTCTGGCGTTGCCGGAGGATCTGCGGCAACTCGCCCTGCATCTGATTGTCGCACACCATGGCCTCGGCCGCCCCTTGGTCCCGTCCATCGACCCGCTGGTGCCGTCTTCCGTAATCCAGGGACGGGCGGGCGAAGTGGCGCTTCGGTTTGCGGCGTTGCAGCGACGCTGGGGCCCGTGGGGGCTGGTGTGGTGGGAGGCATTGCTGCGCGCGGCGGATATCCTGGCGTCCCGCGAGAACGACGGGGAGCAGGTCTGATGGCCGAGGCGCACATCCCCGTCGATCTGTTGAACCCCGGTCAGGTCTTCGCCTGCCTCGGTTTCCTCGAAGCTACCGACGTGGTGCTTGGCGATGCCGAAGGCGGCTTCGACTGGCGCGATGAGGCGGATGTGAAGTTTTGCCTACGGGCTGCGGGCGACCGAAATCCATTCGAAGTCGTCCTGGAGTTTCTGGCGGAAGCGGAACCGAAACGATGTGGACCGGTCGGTTACGCCGATCCCCCTACCAAAAAAGGCAAGAAGGGCGCCGGCGAAGAGGATGAGGATCAAGACGACGCTGAGACCGAAACGGGCGGCACTTCGCTAGAATTGACCGAGACCTTTCCAGCCGGAAAAGGCGACCGGATGGCTCTGCCGATCCGCTTCGGCGGCGGCAACCGTCCGACAGTCGAACTTGGCCACTGGGCCGACGGGTCGAGCCGGGAGAGCTTCAAGCTTTATGCGGGCAATCGCTCGGCTGACAAGATCGCCCGCGCGATGCTGAGGGGCGCGCGCAGGAAGGCGACCGCAAAGCAGAAGACGAAGGGGCAGCTTGGAGAGCTCAAGACGAAGGGCATCGCTCAGCTATGGCAGGAAGAGCGTGCGAACCTCGTCGAACGACCGTTTCACGTCCTGACGCCGATGGGCGGCAGTTTCAATTTCGATCCGCGCGGGGCATGGACTGCCATCGATGCCGGTTATTCGCCGAATAAGCAGAAACATGCCGTGGAGGCCTCGCCCGTGGTTGAATTTCTCGCGGCATGGGGCCTCGAACATGCGCGGCCTGAAGAATTCGGCACCCGGCAGGTCCGATATGGGGTTTGGGGGACGCTGCTTCCGCCGATCCTCGCGCGAGCCGCGCTGACAGGCGCCATACCTTCGCTGCCGATGAAGCATTTCCGCTTCGAACTCGACCTTTCGGGCAAGAACAAAGTCGCCACCTTTTCGCATCCGGAGCAACACCCATGACTGAACCTGGCGCGAACGAACCGATCAAATTGACGAAAGAGATAATCGACCAGTGGGCGGATGATGTGAAAGGACCGGTCGCCCTACACTTGAAGCAAAAGCTCCTGCCCGTGGAGGGCGATGGCGGCGTGATCTTCCCGCCGACCTATGCCGACATCGGCTATAATATTGATGAACTCTCGGATGGAACGAAGGTCGCAACTATCGACAGCGTGGGTTCCCAAGCCAACCGAATGGAACCGATCTTTAAGTACGAGCCCTATTCGGCGCTCGTGCCGCAAATAGAAATTGAGCTTTACACCAAAGAAGACGATAGCAAAAAGTATGTTGAGAAGCGCTCACTTCTGGATCTCGCCCATCGGAGTGCTGACGCCGTCGTTTATTCATCTCCGACGTTAGCACCAGACGTGGCGAAGGCCTTCCGTGCCCTCAAGCAACGTGGGGATGCAGGGCTGCTCTGTCGATTGGCGCCGACCTCTCTCTTGTTCGGTGTATGGGATTCGCGTGGGGGATCGGGCGAGAAGCGCCCGCGTTTGGTTCGTTCGATCATTCGAGCCTGGGATGTTCAGCCTCTGTATGCGGCTGCCCAATTTAACTCTGTCTGGAAGGCACTCGCCCCGGAACAACAGGCCGAGCTGGAAAGAGAGGCCAAAGCCAGGAAAACGAAACTTTCCGAGAAAGGCTTGGCCGATGCTCCAGCAACGTTCCGAAAGGTGAGCCAAACCGCAGCGAAGCAGATGCAAGAATTTCGCAATGGGTCTCCGAATCTTGAGCGTCGCGTTCTCGGCGGTGTGCTCGCGAGCGGCCCGATTGAGCGAGAGATCACTGTCAACCTCGTTGCCCTGCGTGCAATCGGTGGCGCCAATGGAAAAGAGACTATAGAGATCCGACGATATTTGCTGTCGCTCGCGCTGATTGCTGCAACGGCCGATATCGATTTATACCTCCGTGAAGGTTGCCACCTTCGCTTCGCCGATGAAGACGCCTGGGAGGTGGTCCCTCGACGCGGTGGCCCAACGGCTGTTAGCTTGGCGTCGGAGACAGTCCGAAATGAACTTCTCGAGTATGCCGAAGTGGCTGTTGCGCCCTTGAAGGTCGGGTGGCCAAAGATGCTGGTGCACAAGTTTGACTTGAAGGAGGCGAAGAAACTTCTCGCCAAGAAGACCGAAGAAGAGGAAGGCGAGACCTGACAAGGCGACACCTGACATGGTCCGCGCGCTTCTCCTCTCGGTTCGCTTCCATGACGGGCGCTATCACGGCGCCCCCGATTGGCCGCCATCGCCGGCGCGGCTGTTCCAGGCGCTGGTCGCTGGTGCGGCGCGAAGCGGCTCGCTGTCGCCTGAAAGTGGCGCTGCGCTGCAGTGGCTTGAGGGCCTCGCTGCTCCGACGATCGCCGTGCCGTACGCAAAGACTGCCCGGGGCCTGACGACCTACGTTCCCAACAACGATCTCGACGCCGTTGGCGGCGACCTCGGCCGTGTCGCCAAAATCCGCGCCGGCAAGACCATCAGGCCCAGACTGTTCGACGCGGCGGTTCCCCTGCTCTATGCCTGGACCTTCCCGGCGGCGGCCGAGGCGCTCGGTCACGCGGCGATGCTGTGTTCAATCGCCGACCGGCTCTACCAGTTCGGCCGTGGCATCGACATGGCCTGGGCCATCGCCGAGGTGCTCGATGCGTCGGCGGTTGCGCAGCGTCTGGCCGATCATCACGGTCCCGTCCATCGGCCGACCGAGACAGGAGCCGGCGGACACCCTCTGCCCTGTCCTCAACCCGGATCGCTCGACAGTCTGGTCGACCGCCACGCCGCGCAGGCGAAGCGCTTCGTGGCGGGCGGGCGGAAGGGCGCCACGGTGTTCGTGCAGCCACCGAAGCCGCGCTTTCGTATGGTCGGCTACGACTGCCCGACCACCCGTTTCCTGTTCGACCTGCGTGACGGCGATGCGTTCGCCCCTTGGCCGCTGCGCCGCGTGGTGGCCCTGGTCGAGCGCCTGCGTGACCAGGCGGCGGCACGCCTCATTGACGCTCGGCCCGCGTGTGCCGGCGAGATCAAACAGCTTCTGATCGGCCGCGGCGCCGGGCCGTCCGATATCGCGCGGCGCCCCCGCATCCTGCCGCTGCCCTCGATCGGGTTCGTCCACGCCGACCAGGCGATTCGGCGCGTGCTGGTCGAGGTGCCGCCGGAGTGCCCGATTGCGGCCGGTGATCTCCAGTGGGCGTTTTCCGGCCTGGCGCCGGATGTCGCAGTGGAAACCGGGGAGATCCTGTCTGACACCCGCCTCGTTCCCGCGGCGGAGGACGGGATGCTGCGGCATTTCGGACTCGCCGACGCGCCGGCCGCACGGTGCTGGCGAACGGTCACGCCGGTCGCACTGCCCTACCCCCCGCAGCCTGCGGCGCGGCACGACGGCAGTGCCAGGGCGCTGCGTGAATGTGACACGATCGAAGCCGTACGTCATGCGCTGCGGCATATCGGCGAGCCCGCCGAGGTCCCCGCCATCAGGGTCCAGCGCGAGCCCTTCAGCGGCCATGGACAGGGGGCGGACGTGTTCGCCGAGGGCAGCCGCTTCGCCCCCACACGGCTGCATCACGTCGAGTTGCGTTTCGCGGCACCTCGCAACGGGCCGCTGGTGCTGGGCGACGGAAGATGGCTGGGCCTCGGCCTGATGGCGCCGGTGGACGAACTACCGGGCGTGCTTGCGCTGCGGATTGTCGCGGGCTTGGCGCCTGGCGCTGCGCCAGCCAACATTGCCGCTGCGCTGCGGCGCGCGGTGATGGCGCGCGTGCAGAAGAAGATCGGGGCCGCCGTCCTGCCGCCCTTCTTTACCGGCCATTCCGCCGACGGCATGCCGTTGCGTGGCGGCGGTCATGCCCATCTCGTTTGTGCCTTCGATCCCGCGATGCCGCGCCTGCTGATCGTTGCGCCGCATCTGCTTGAGGCGCGCGCCGCCACGCGCGACGAACAGAGGCACCTGACGACGCTGGACGCCGCCCTGACCGGGTTCCGCGATCTGCGTGCCGGCGCTGCCGGACGCCTGCTGCTCGCCCCCACGGAGGTTCTGCCGGTCACTGACCCGCTGCTCGCGGTCGCGCGCGATTGGGTGAGCGTGACGCCGTTCGTGCCGACCCGCTATGCGAAGCGTCTGGCACCTGAGCGTGTGATCGAGGACGATATCCTCCGCGAGTGCCGCCGGCGCGATTGGCCCGAGCCCGCCTTGAGGGATGTCACGGTGCAGGAGGGGCCTCATGGCGGCATCACGGCGACGATGCACCTTGCGTTCGCCGTGGCGCGCGCCGGACCGATCCTGTTCGGTCGCACCGCCCATCAGGGCGGCGGCCTGTTCCGCGCTCTCCGATGATCGACCCCGAGCCGCTCCAGCCCGAACTCGGCCTCGCCTTTCCGCAGGTGGCAGGAGCCGAGCTACCGCTGCTGCCGGCCCGCATGCTGAACGAGTTCGTCTACTGTCCGCGCCTCGCCTACCTCGAATGGGTGCAGGGCGAGTGGGCCGACAACGCCGACACCACCGAGGGTCGCTTCGCCCATCGCGTCGCCGACCGGCCTGGCGGGGCGCTGCCGCCTGCGGAGGACACCGAGCCGGATAGCACCATCCACGCTCGCTCGGTGACGCTGTCGTCGGAGCCGCTCGGCATCATCGCGAAGCTCGACCTGGTGGAGGGCGAGAGTGGCACCGTCCGACCGGTGGACTACAAGCACGGCCACCGGCCACACGTCGAGCAATCTGCTTACCTGCCGGAACGGGTACAAGTCGGCGCGCAGGTGCTGCTGCTGCAGGCGCACGGCTACACCTGCGACGAAGGCATCCTCTATTTCGTCGAGGGCCGCGAACGGGTGCCGGTGGTGCTCGACGACGAGCTGCGCGCGGCGGTCGCCTCGGCGGCGAACGGCCTGCGGCTGATGGCGGCCTCCGGCCACGTGCCGCCGCCGCTGGAGGACAGCCCGAAATGCGTGCGCTGCTCGCTGGTTGGCATCTGCCTGCCCGACGAGGTGGCGTGGCTGCGCGCCGGCCGGATCGAGCCACGCCCGCTCGCGGTGGCGCGGGCCGAGGCACTGCCGTTCGTCGTGCAGGAGAACGGTGCGCGCATCGGCAAGGATGGCGACACGCTGGAGGTGTCGGTCGAAGGCACCAAGGTCGCCACCGGGCGGCTGGCCGAGGTGTCGCAGGTGGCGATCTACGGCAACGCCTATCTGACCACGCCCGCACTGCACGAGCTGATGCGGCGGGAGATTCCGGTCAGCTGGTACAGCTATGGCGGCTGGTTCGTCGGCCACACGGTCGGCCTCGGCCATCACAATGCCGAGCTGCGTGCCCATCAGTGGCGCGGCAGCTTCGATGCGGCCTTCTGCCTGCGCGTGGCGCGCGGTGTGGTGAGCGCCAAGATCCGCAACGGACGGACGTTGCTGCGCCGCAACTGGCGCGCCGCCGGGCCGCCTGACGAGGTGCTCGCCGCCCTCGACGGCGACCGCGCGAATGCCGAGGCGGCGCGCGATCTTCCGACCCTGCTCGGCGTCGAAGGACTGGCGGCGCGGCGCTACTTCGCGGCCTTCGCGCAGTGCTTCGCCGAGGATGCAGCGGGAGTACGACGGTTCGATTGGGAGGGGCGCAACCGTCGTCCGCCGACCGACCCGATAAATGCGCTGCTCTCCTTTACCTACGCCATGCTGGTGCGGGTCTGGACGGTGCAGCTTTCCGCAGTCGGGTTGGATGCGTATCGCGGCTTCTACCACCAGCCGCGCTACGGCCGCCCGGCGCTGGCGCTCGACATGATGGAGCCGTTCCGGCCGCTGGTGGCCGACAGCGCCGTGCTGCTGGCCATCAACAACGGCGAGGTCAAAGGCGGCGATTTCATCGCGCGCGGCGGCGCGGTGGCGCTGACCTCCGCCGGCCGCCACGCGATCATCGCAACCTTCGAACGGCGGCTCGATCAGGAGATAACGCATCCGGTGTTCGGCTACCGGGTGTCCTACCGCCGGCTGTTCGAGGTGCAGGCGCGGCTGTTCGGGAGGTTCCTGGCAGGGGAAATCCCCGAGTTCCCCCACATCACACCGCGATAGTGGTGCTGGCATGGGACCGTCCGACCACCTCTATATCGTCAGCTACGACGTGCGCGATCCGAAACGGTGGCGGCGATTGTTCAAGGTGATGAAGGGGCGCGGGGAGTGGCTGCAGCTCTCGGTCTTCCAGTGCCGCCTGTCCCGGCGCGGCGCGGCGGAACTGACCGAGGCGGTGTCAGCGGTGATTAAGCACGAGGAGGACCACGTGATCGTCCTGGATCTCGGGCCGGCAGATGATGTGAAGCCGCGGGTGTCGAGCCTGGGCAAGCCGTTCGCGGCGGTGACACGGCAGCCTGTGATCGTATGATGCTGCCGTCGTCCCCGCGAGAACTCTGGTGGCGTCGAACCCCCCAGGATCGCTCGCAAAGGTTCTTTCGCATTGTGAATCAGGGAGATAGGCCCACTGCGCAGGGTGCGCACACGAACCCGACGGACCCGATTCAGTCCCGTCCGACGGAGCGCTCGCAAAATGCCTTGCAGCGCGTTGTGATACCCGACAAATTCCGCTCCGCCGTCTTCCCCGGCAGAAATGCTGGGGCCTCATTGAAGCCAGCGTATAGCCTTGTTCGTGCGCGCGGCGCTCCGCGTCTTCCCCGGCAGAAATGCTGGGGCCTCATTGAAGCACGAAT
>Ga0255353_1000929_pt1 | contig 17622 bp, 18 predicted proteins | sample HBST25metaG_FD_189941 | JGI IMG/M metagenome (GOLD analysis project Ga0255353, IMG submission 189941) | Peat soil microbial communities from Stordalen Mire, Sweden - H.B.S.T25 | ecosystem: Environmental > Terrestrial > Soil > Wetlands > Peat | place: Sweden: Norrbotten County, Stordalen Mire...
CGTATTCTCGCACCTCTATTTACCAAGCGACTGATGACCTCAAAGCCGTCGACAGCATCCTTGGAGGACGGTCAGCCTGGAGAGCGCTGCATTTGCCCAGTCTCTCCATATATCCGACCAGTCTGCGCGTTCAAGCATGTCAGTTCTGTGATCGGAGTCACCGTTCCATTACTCCGCAGTTTCCGAGCAGCTGCGGTCGAGTGAAATGCGTGGTGTTCGGGTCGCAGAGGGGCTTCGCGATCAGGTGAAACGCGACTAACTGCCATGAGGCTTGGAACTGCCGACACAGAAGACCTTTTGCGTCGCTTCCGGTGCTCCGCGAAAATTCAACCCGAGTCGCTTATCGTCTGTACAAATCTAAACCACGGTTTCGACTCTGTGCGTGGCACTTGCGTTCCTCCGGAGCGTCCGTTTATCCATACGGCTGTGGACACAATGGGTAAGTTTTGACCCACGACCTCAGCTCCGTGTTTCAAGGAATTGCATAGGTCAAAAGTCAGGGCCTATGGAACCTTGGAGCGCGGCAAGCTTCGCTTCGGTCTGTCCTGGCAGGCGCATGCTTATGCTGATTTGCCTCGGCAGGAGCAGCGGTAGTGCCGATGTGAATGTCAATTCCAGGGACTTCTATAGGATGAGTCTGGATAGAGATGGGGCCAGCCATATGAAGAGCAATCCCCACGGACAGCACGAGAACTATAAAGAGGAACAACGACAAAGGGGGGATCACTGCAAGAGCTTCGATAGATTTCATCAGAGTGGGTGTGCATCCGGACGTGGATTTGGCTTTCGAGCCCGACGGAGCACCTTTCTGAAGAAGGGCGGCGTAGTTCAGATTTGGCGAGAAACATGCGGCCGGACGGTGGCAGCGGTCTCGGCGCCAGAGCTTTCCCTCTCGGGAACTGTCTAGTATAGGAATCACCCGTCGGAAGGTGGACATTAGCGCCCCCGCTTTCCGGAACGATCCCGGATGCTGAGGCTCAGCTCGACCGGTCCAACGATGGCCAAGGCAATGGCGACAACGATGACGGCTCCCAGCCAGGGTACGCCGGCGTTGAGCAGAGCGAGGGCGAAATGAAAGAGCGGTTCCATAACTGATCTATGCCTCAGGTTCGAAAAATCGGGCAAATCTCCACACATGCTGATGGAGTGGCTCCCGTATAGAGCCGGGAAGTTCTGGCACCTGAAAACATCGAGCAAGCATCAATCCTCCCGAACCGGTAAATGTGTCAATCCCAGGGCGCACGCCGAATCTACTCCGGACAGAAGCGCCGCAGGAGAGTACCATTCCCGTTGCGCCGAGCGTCAAATTCAGCCCTGGAATGACCCTCTGGAATGACGGTAGGCTCGGAGCTGCCTCATGCCCATCAGGCGAAACACCTAGTTGCTGCGCAAACATCCCTGAAATTCGGGCGGCCAAGGTCATCGGATCGTAGATGCTCATGCCGTAACGGTAAAGCCGATGCTTTGTGTTACGGGTATCCTAGCGAGTGCTCTTCGGGAAACGAACATTTATAATATGTGATAATGTCCTTTATCAGATGTAGGGGAGAGAAGACGTGAGCACTTGCGCCACCTTGAAATACGAACGCGACCAGACCGCCGGGCGGGAGATTCATCTTTATCTGGATGCCGAGCAGCCGGGCTACGTGCTGCTCGATGTGGAGGGAATTCCCTTCGAGATAGAGGGAGCGGTTCGCCTCTGGACCGCGTATCCGTCCTCGATCTTCATGAGCGTGTCCAAGGAGCGGGCCAGCAAACATGGCTTGCCGCAGAGGCCCTTTGAGCTTTCCTCCGGCGGGCCGACGCGGATCACGCTCAAATTCCCGGAGGAATGGGCGCGCAAACTGGGACTGATCGAGAAGCGTCCAGAAGCGATCGAAGGCGTCCCCGGAACGGAGGAAGGCGCATGAGCCAGCTTGTTTCCCTCGCCCGTCCCGCGCTGCCTGTCCTGGTTGCGGCTTCCGGCCGTCGCGCCGGCCGTCGCTTCCTGGAGTTCTTCACCGCGCAGATCCGCAATCCGCACACGCGGCGTGCCTATGCGCGGGCGGTGGGCGACTTCCTCTTCTGGTGCGAAAGCACAGGCGTCGCTTCCCTGCCCCAGGTCGAGCCGCTGCATGTGGCGAGCTGGATCGAGATGCAAGGGCGCGCGGTTGCAGCGCCCAGCGTGAAGCAGCAGCTCGCGGCCATCCGCCACCTGTTCGATTGGCTGGTCATCGGCCAGGTCGTGCCTGCAAACCCTGCAGCCTCGGTGCGCGGGCCGCGTCACGTAGTGCGTTCCGGTAAGACGGCAGTGTTGGAGCCGGCCGAGGCGCGGGCGCTGCTCGACTCGATCGGTGTCACGACGCCGGCAGGCCTGCGCGATCGCGCTCTGATTGCGCTGATGGTCTATTCGTTCGCGCGCATCGGCGCCGCGCTCACCATGAAGGTCGAAGATGTTTTTACCCAGAACCGCAGGTTGTGGGTGCGGTTACATGAAAAGGGCGGCAAGGATCACGCCATGCCCTGCCACCACAATCTTGAACAGGCCCTTCACGCCTATCTCGAAGGAAACGGGGTCGAGAACGGTCCGAAGGACCCGCTCTTTCGGACTATCGGCCGCGGCACGGGTCAGCTCACCCGCACTTCCCTTCCCCAGGCCAACGCGCACGCGATGATTCGCAGGCGGGCCGAGGCGGCTGGCATCAAGACCAAGATAGGCAATCACAGCTTCCGAGCCACCGGCATCACGGCGTATCTCAAGAATGGCGGCACGCTCGAAAAAGCTGCATCCATGGCCAACCATGCCAGCACGCGCACGACGCAACTCTATGACCGGCGGCGCGACGAGATGTCGCTCGATGAGGTGGAGAGGATTTTAATCTGAGTGCGAGAAGCCTCGGCTTTTGCGATTTGAAAATCAGAAACCGAGGGAGGCGCGGATATCCTGCAACGTGACCACAAGTGTCATGGGTTCATGCGGACATTCAGTAAAGCCAATGGCGAGATAGAATTTGCGCGCGTCATCCGAAATCGCATGGACGACGATTCCACGTACTCCGATGGCCTCCGCCGCCTGAGAGACGCGCATGGCGGCGTCGCGGAACAGCGCGCGGCCAATGCCCTTCCCCTGCCAGGCTTTATCAATCGCCAGACGGCCGAGCAGAACAACAGGAATAGGGTCGGGCATGTTCCGCCGAAAGCGCCCCGGCACAATTGCAGGAGCGATGCATGATGAGGAAAGTGCGTAATAGCCGGTCACCCGGGTTTCCTCGCAGATTACGAAAACGCGACTGGCTCCGCTGGAGAGGTTGGCGCGCGCGCGCCTTTTCAACCATTCATCAAGCGCGGCCTCGCCGGAATTGAATTCGTCCAATTCGTGAATTTCGGCCAACAGCGCCGGTACGGTAAGGGCCACCTATTTTTCCCAGGGCGCGGGAGTTTGCAAAGTCCGGCGCAAGCGCTCGTTTGGCTGCGGGGGCGCGTCTAGCAGTGCCACAAAGGCCATATACGCCTTGTCGTTCACCGAAATAGCTGCGCGATCCAGCAGGGCATTTTGCGCAGCCTGGCGAGCCGCATCGAGAACGAAATCAGTGAGGTTTTTCCCGGTCAATTCCGCTGCGCGGTCGATTAGCAGGCGCGTCTCGGGCAGCACCCGCATGTTGAGTGTTTTCCGGGTGTCCTTTGTCTTCCTGGCTGTCCGCCGGGGCGCGTGTTGAATAATCGCTGTCGCCATTTTTGGGCCTCCTGATCTTATCTGGAGATAGCAGATCGTCACTCCAGATAACCTAGCATAACAAAGCGTAACGCAATTGTCATTACAAAACATAATAACGGTTATCAAACCGTTAATTTAGTTGCGTTTCCGCATGCGCCATCGATCAAACCGAAGACTCTTGGTAGGGGCAGCTTAGAGGGTTAACGATTGATAGTCGTCTAGACGCTTAAGCGGCTAATCTTCATTGCGCCTCGACGCCTAGACGCCTAAACTACGAGCGTCTGAATAATTCGTTTCCAGGACCATCATGATAATTACAGTCACGAGCTTTAAAGGCGGCGTCGGCAAGACCACGACCGCCGTTCATCTTGCCGCCTATCTGCAAACTCTGGCTCCCACGCTCCTGCTCGACGGGGACAAGACGCGCAACGCAACGGCATGGAGCCAGCGGGGGGAGGGATTTCCTTTCCGCGTGGCGTTCGTTGACCAAGCTGCGAAACTCGCCCGCGACTATCAGCACATCGTCATCGATGTTGGACAGCGGCCCGACGAAGCGGACTTGAAAGCGGCAGCCGAGGGTTGCGATCTTCTCGTGATTCCGTCCGTGCCTTCAGCCCTTGACACTGACGGCCTCGGGCAAACATTGCGGGCGCTCCAACATATCGGCGGACCCAAAAACTGGCGCGTCCTGCTGAACAAAGTCACGAAAGACGCCGCGAAGGAGGTTGCCGAGCTGCGGGAACTGCTCGCCGGCATGGGAGTGTCGATCTTTGCTACCGAAATTCCCCGCCTCAAGGCTTTCGAGAAAGCCGCCGCGTCGGGCGAAATAGTAAGCCAGACGAACGATCGGAACTCAGATCGCGCATGGGATGCCTACATTGCAGCAGGAAAGGAGCTGAACGCATGAGTCTTGCAAACGCCCTGAACGGCCTTAAGGAAGCGCAGCATAAGCCCGCGAAAGCTGAAAAGACCGTGCGGGTCAGAAAATCTCCCACCCCTATAGCGGCGGCACCCGTCCGGGAGATCACAATGCGCCGACCTATAGGAAAGAGCGCCAATCCAGATTACGAGAAATTGACCCTGTATGCCCGGAAGGATTTGCGGCGCAGGGCCGAGCGGAAATTCGAAGACGATGGAGGAAAAGATTTTTCAGACCTTCTGGAAGCGTTTTTGACTAAATATCTAGCCGATTGAACGTCTAGGCGCGTAGGCGTCTAAACGATGAGGGAACACATTGACTCGTAAACGCACTGACGATGATAACGGCCTAAGCCCGCTGTCAGCCTTCCTGCCTGGCATCGTCTCGGCTGTTACTGTCGCGTTGCCCCCGAAAGCCAAAACCCTTCAGGGTAAGCACCATTACACGAAGGCGAGGCAGTTCGACGACCTTATGGCCGTCCGCAACGAGCAAGGCCCAGATATGGGCTTTATGACACGCCTGCTGACCCTTTGCACCTTGCCGCGCACCAACCCGGGGAACCGGCTCCAATACAAACGCGAGAACGGCCCGTTCAAACTCGTGATGATTGCCGGCGGCGATAATAAGCTGCCCTTCGGTAATCTGCCGCGTCTGTTGCTGGCGTGGGTTTGCACGGAAGCCGTAAAGACACAGAGCAGAGAACTGATCCTTGGCCATTCGCTATCCGAGTTCATGCGCGAGCTCGGTATGTTCTCGGACAGCGGGGGAAGTCGCGCCGACCGCACGAGGCTACGTGAGCAAATAGACCGCCTCTTTGCCTGCAATATCGAGCTGATCTATCAAACGCAGGATCGCAAGCAGGGCATTTCTTCCCTTATCACCGACGAGCGGGATTTGTGGTGGGACTACAAGGTCCCGGAGCAGGATACGCTCTGGCAGAGCCGTATCAGACTCGGGGAAAAGCTGTTTCAGGAGATCATTGCGCACCCGGTGCCCCTCGATATGCGCATCCTCAAGGCCATGCGGCGGTCATCGCTCGGGCTCGATCTTTACCTTTGGCTTTCGTACAAGACTTTCCGCCTCTATACGGCCAAGGACCAGAAGCCCGAGCGTCTGTCATGGGCGCGCATCTATGCACAATTTGGCAGCGATCCATCGGCGGCAGGCGATCACATCACGGTGCAGGCGTTTCGCAAGGACGTTCTTCGCGAGCTGCGCAAGCTAAAGGTCGCATGGCCTGCCCTCAGCTTTTCATCGCCTAAAGGCTGCCTTGAGGTCAAGGGATGCGAGCCGTCCGTCACTCCTGCCGGTGGACCCTCGCGGGCGCAGATTAGGAATGCCATTGCTGACGTGCAGAACAGGAACAAATGAGGCTCCTAGTGGCCCGACGTCGTTTTGATGCGGCACGGATGAGCCTAAGCGAAAATGGCGCAGAGTTCCTATGATGAGGTGCCGGTGGTTGTGCGGAAGCCTGTGGATTGGCAAACTTATCCCCGCTGAAACACCTCACGTTGCTGGAATCTGGACTGATTTTAACAGTAAACCATCTATTTTCATCTACTTAACCTACCGCTGAAACACCTCACATAGGTTCCCATCCTCGCTGAAACGCCTCACTATTGGACCGCTGAAACACCTCACTATACAAATAAAAGAAACCAATTATTAAAAACACTTAGTAGCCAGTCACCAACTGTGGATTGCGTAACTAAAAAAGGCAGCTCCTTACGGGCGAACCAGCCGCACATACATTACAAAGCGCTGCGTTCCTCAAAACTACACAGCTAAAAGGAGCGCCTCTACGAGGCGAGCCGGCGAGCTAAAGCTCGCATACAGCGGGAGGGCGCTAGCGCCCCTCCCGCACCTTCCCCGCGCAAGAACAAAAACAAAATCTGCCTCTCTAAGGTTGGGTCGGTCTAGCTTCTGAGCTCTACAGTAGAGTCATGCTGCTTCAAACAGAAAGCACCCAAGACGGGCCGGAAGGCCTCCGGCCTAGTCCCCGGTGTCACCCAAAACGTTCCAACCCTGCACTGCCAGTGACCTCCTGATTACAAACGGTTCCAGACTCGACCTTGGGGTTATGAATCCGTGGTTCTAAATTTGGGGCGCCGAAATTTGCTTTGCGCCGACATCCTGCTTGTAAGGCAGGCGCTCTAACCGCGCAAAACGATAAAATTGAACCATGCGGCTGGTGTGTATCAGCGACACGCACGGCTTCCATCGTCAGCTCGATGTGCCCGAGGCCGAGATCCTGATTCACGCCGGCGATTTTTCTACGCCTCGCGCCACGGTTGAGGAACTCGATGACTTTAACGCCTGGCTCGGCGAGCTTCCGCACAGACACAAGATCGTCGTGGCAGGGAATCACGACAAACTCTTTGCAATTCAACCCGAGCTGGCCAGGGCCCGGCTCTCGGCGGCCATCTACCTCGAACAGTCGGCTGTCATGATCGAAGGTCTCCGCTTCTGGGGATGTCCAGTGACGCCAGTGCTGCCGTCCATGGCTTTCGCAGTAGCGCGCGGCGACGCCGCCAAGTTCTGGGACAAAATTCCGGCTCAAACCGATGTGCTCATCACCCACGGCCCACCCTTCGGCATCCTCGACAAGGAAGATATCTGGAGAGAGCACATGGGATGCGTGCAGCTCAACAAAGCCGTACAAAGAGTCCGGCCCAGGCTCCATGTCTTTGGCCATGTCCACGGAGGCCGGGGCAGGGAAGTGGGGCCCAACGGCACCCATTTTGTGAACTGCGCCGCACTACGGAGCAACCTACTCCATCCGCCCATCGTCGTCGAGATCGACGCGGAGATAACTCTCAAAGAAACTAAGCGGCACTTTGTATAGCCGCGCCAGCTCCTTCAACTCCACATAATCGACCCGACGCTCCCCGGATTCGCACTTCGAGACGAACGATTGCGGCTGACCTATCGCCCTGGCCACTGCCGCCTGCGTCAGGCCGGCTTGTTGGCGGGCCTGTTTCAGGCGCTTTCGGAAGATCGTGTAGGCCTTTTGATAGGAGAGCATGTTCAAAGGGCGTGCCTCATGTACGTCCCTTTGTAAAATCCCAAGATAGAATAACCCAAAATCGGATATTATAGCTTCCATGCGAAGCTGTCTTCTCTTCGCGTTCTGGGGGTGTAAGCCCAAACCCTAGAAAATTCCGTCACCCCACCTCGAGCCCAGCTACGATTGCATCGAGATCGATGATCTGCCCGTCGCTGCGAAATGTGTAGTGTCCGTTCAGATGGATGTGGCGCCAGGCCGCTGGCGACATCTTTTTGATTAAGTCCAGCGCTTTGGTATTGCCGCCCGCCTCATACTTTGTGACCAGCCGGGACAGGATGGCGGAGTTGTAGTAGATGATGGCGTTTGCGATGAGTCGTGCGCACTGGTTGCTGATCTCGATCTCAATATCGGTTCTGCCAGTGAGTTCTTTCTTGCCGCCGACCTGTGCGATGGCGGAGCGCAGTTGATGGTAGGACTCGATCCGGTTTTGCGAGCGGTGAACGTTGCGCTGCAACTGCGGGTCGCGCAGGTAGCGCAGGGTGTAGATGCTGCGGATCAGTTTATCAAGCTCGAAGAAGGCCCGCCGTGTGGGATTCGGCTGGGTATAGGTGCATAGCTTGCGGATCAGTGTGCCCTGGGTCATATCCTTGAGGCCCAGCGTGGCAATGATTCGGTCGATATTGGCTTTTTCATCTATGATCGCCTGCCGGTCGATCTGGCCGACGGGACGGACCAGACAGTTTTCGTACAGCGCCGGATCGTCGGCACAGTAAAGATCCTTCAGCCGCTCATCCAGATCGGTGAAGCGCGGCTCGAAGCGCCGCCCAAAGCAATACAGAATGGCAGAGTTGGCCTTGTTGACGCTGTGCATGTCGCCGGTTATCACGGCCGGCACGATGTCCGACGTGTTGCGATACCAGATGTCGAACACATGATGAGCTTCAAACTCGTGCGCACCGATGAGCCATCCTTGCAGCGGCACGTGGTTGCACAGCAGCGTATAGGCGACGACGCCCTTGCCGCGACCGAAATATTTGCGCGAGTGGCGCGCCTTTACGGTCGGCCGTTCCACGCCCAATTTCTGGCCATCGACGCTGCCGTAGAGCACGTCGAGATCGAAGGAATAGTACGGAAAGACGGGCAGGTCGGCAATTGCATTGCTGATTTGGTCATTGGCGGCCTGCAGCGAGGCTTGGCGCAGGTATTGCTGGTAGGTAGCCTCCAACACGTGGTACGGAATATCGCTTGTGCCGGCCATGACGAGGTTGCCATAATTCATCGCCTGGGCGATGATGACCGCCATCAGGCTGTCTGGATCGGCGATCTGTTTGGCGTAGCGTGGCTGCAGCGGCGTCAGCGCCGACAGAAACTGGCACTGTTCGTTCACAAAGCGAAACACGTCGGCGACATCGCAAAAGGACAGTTGCTCATAAAACGAACCTTCGTGTGCGTCGTCGTTGTCGGCCTTTTGCCGATGCATGGAGAGCTTCTTGGTCTCGCTGTTGTAGTCGAGATGTTTCAACTGCCCCAAGCTCAACTCGCGGTTGAATGCCTGCCACTGCTCGTGCAATTCCGCTGTCAGCGCATCGAGTTGAGCATCGATCGGTTGGCGCAACCAGGGAATGTCCATCTGGCTAAGCACGTCAGCCTTTTCCTCAAGAGAGACGAGCTCATCGGTGAAACAGCGGTGTTGCAGGCTATCGTCCAGATAGATTTCGCCGGACTTGAGGCGCTTTTGGAGTTGGCGGTATAGCCAAAACTCGTAGCGGTCGGCGTGTACACCGGTTGGCTTTCCGTCCGCGTCGAATGTCAGCAGGTATGGTCGCAATCTCTTGGGTAAAGTAGGTTCCGGACATTCCGCGAGTGGGCGTTGCGACAGGCGCTGCTGTTTCGCAAATGCGCCTTTTACCCAGGCAAGCGCCGCGAGCCATGGGTTGTCCGGTGTGACCCCGCAAAAATCGAGCACTCCATAGAGCGGGCGCAGGTGGCGCTTGATTCGCTCGGCAAGTCCATCGACCGCCTGCCAGCGCAAGGCCAGCATACTTTCAGGTTTTACGCTCAGGCGTTGGCCGGCGGTTTCGAGCGCGTCCTTGGTCATGATCTTGAATGCCCGCTGGCGCACATCACCAAAAGGCGTGGCATCGGCCACTGTCTCGTCAACAAAGAGCAGCAGCAAGCGCCCAACCTGTGGCGTTTCCTGCTGCCGCCGCACCTGCTCCGCGGCGAAATGCTTGTTCGTTCTTACCTTGCTCTCGTCTTCGAACTGCTTCATGTGGTAACCCGAAGCGTCGACCAGATTGTCGGTGAGCTGTCGATAGCGCTGCCAGGCGTAGCACAGGAGATACAAATGGGTCTGCTCGGACTTGAGACGGCGCAGGTCGTAGACGGTGTAAAAGATAGCCAGGTCCGCGTAATAGTGGAGATTCTGCTGTGAGATTGCCAGCTTGGGCAGCAGTGCCTTGGCTATCCGGTAGAGCAACTCCAGCTTGGCGCGCTTCTCCCGCTCCCGCGCCATCTGCCGCCAACCAAAGTCCTTGGCGTCCTGCTTGAGAGCGGCCAACTCGGATAGAGTGTCGTCACGTACCAGAAGTTGCGCTAGCGCATTCTTGGCTGCTTCGTCCAATACGCCGGCGAGCAGGCTCCCCAAGCGCTGACGCTCTGCAGACAGCGCCTCGCTGATCATCGTCTGCAGGGTCGTGTAGCCGGGGCGGACGATCTTGTGCTCGTTGAGGTAAGCGATCAACTCCACGACGATAAAGCCGGGCGTCACGTCGCGCCGAACGACCTGGTCAGCTTGTTGCCTGACTTGCTGGAGAAAGTCCGCCGACCATGGCTGATAGGCAAACAACTCCGCGATCAGGGCGCGCTGCGTGAAGTACTCGTGCTTGGTGATCGTGTGCGGTTCAAATGCATCACCGTTGAAATAGCGGATCAGGACAAAGGCGCTATCGTCGGGGACATCGTCCCAGGTGAAGCGAAAGAAGGCATGTTTGGCTTTGAAGTAGCCGATCTGCAAAGCGCAATAGACTTGGGTATGGAGGCCAGGACGACTACTGGCGAGCGCCAGTTCCGCTTCAGACAGCGACAGATATTCCAGTCGCTGCCCATCGTCGAAATCAGGCAGGCCATACAGGGCGAACTGTTCGGCGTCCGACAGGATATTCAAGAGCTTGTTCTTGCCGGTCATCGCTGTATAGTTTCCTCGGTGCCCGGCCAGCCAAGCCGCGCGAGCGTCTCGATCAGCGTGGTGCGCTTGACGCCGAAATTGCGGCAAACTGCTGCCTTCGACATGCCTCCTTTCAGTGCTGCAATGACCGCTTCCAACTTCTCGCCGGCTATGGAGGGAGGTCGGCCCCCGGTACGTCCGCGCCGCTTGGCGGCAGCCAATCCGGCAATGACACGCTCACGGGTCAATGCGCGTTCGTACTGCGCGAGCGCGCCGAACACATGGAACAGCAATTCGCCCGAAGCCGTGGTCGTATCCATCCCTTCGGTCAACGAACGAAACGCAACCTTGCGCTCGCGTAGCGAGTTGATGATCGTCAGCAAGTGCGACAACGAGCGGCCGAGCCGGTCCAGCTTCCAGACGACTAGCACGTCGCCCGGGCGCACGAACGCCTGCGCGGAGATCAGGCCGGGGCGATCATCCTTGGCACCGGAGGCATGATCCTCGAACATGTGGCGCTCGTCGATACCGGCGGCCAGCAACGCGTCGCGCTGCAAATCCGTGGTCTGGCGGTCTGAATCGGAGGACACCCGCATATAGCCAACAAGCATGTACGGAAAACCTCTGGCATGGGATTCTCGTATGCTATACGATAGCGACAGAGTTTTCCGCATATTTCTGGGCGGTCTTCAGCACCGTTCTTCTTGTCCAGACCGCAACTGCCGAAAAACAGGTGTTTCCCGACACCATTGGAACCGATTGACATGAAGAACCGCAGCATAACCGTGCAGGGCGCCGAGGTAGCAATCGCGACTCGGCACGAGCAGGACTACATCTCGCTGACCGACATGGTGAAGAGCTTCGAGGGCGGAAGCGCCTTGATCGAGCAGTGGCTGAAGAACAAGGACACCGTACTGTTCCTGGGCGTGTGGGAACAGATTTACAATCCCGCCTTCAATTCCCTCGAATTCGAGGGAATTAGAAACGAGGCCGGGCGTAACAGCTTCTATCTGTCGGCAAAGAAATGGATCGAAGCCACGGGTGCCATTGGCCTGCACGCCAAGGCCGGCCGGTACGGTGGCACCTATGCCCACCGCGACATTGCCTTCGAGTTTGGCTCCTGGCTCAGCCCCGAATTCAAGCTATACCTCATCAAAGAGTTCCAACGACTCAAGGATGAAGAGGCACGCGCGACATCGTTGGAATGGAGCTTCCAGCGCACGCTGGCAAAAATCAACTACCGCATCCACACTGACGCAATCAAGGAACGGCTGATTCCACCTCAGCTGACCAAGGCACAGATCGTTACCGTGTACGCTACCGAGGCCGACCTGCTCAACGTCGCCCTATTCGGCATGACTGCCGTGCAGTGGCGTCGGGCCAATCCGCAGCACCCGGGCAACATGCGTGATGTTGCGACTCTGGAGCAACTGGTCGTACTGTCCAACCTGGAGAGCATCAACGCCGTTCTGATCCATCAGGGCCTGATGGCACCGGAGCGCCTGGCGCAACTGAACACCATTGCCATCACTCAGATGCGTTCCCTGATTGATGTTACTTCCGTCAAGCGATTGGGCAAGACACCGCAACGGTGACGGAATTTTCTGGGGTTTGGGCTTACATCCCCAACTAGAACGGCAAATGACGCGTCTGGCACAGAGGCAGAAAGCGATTGAGCATGGAATAGGGGGATTTTCACGCTAAGTCTGTATGTCTCTGCTCGAGTCGAGGCACGATTTCGGTTCTCATGTAGAGAGGAGGACTTGAGACATGCAGACAGTCAGATCATTCGTCGGGATGGACGTGCACAAGGAGACCATCTCGATCAGCGTAGCCGAAGACGGGCGGAACGGTCCGGTGCGGTTTATCGGCGTCATCCCCAACCAGCCGGACGATATAGCGAAGATGGCCAAGCGGCTCGCGAAGCATGGCGAACTCGACTTCTGCTATGAGGCTGGCGGTTGCGGCTACAACATCTATCGCCAGCTGGTCGCGCTGGGCCACAGCTGCACAGTTGCGGCGACCTCGATGATTCCGCGCAAGCCTGGTGAGCGGATCAAGACCGACCGGAGGGACTCGCAGAAGCTGGCGATCTTGCACCGATCCGGTGACCTAACGCAGGTGTGGGTCCCGGACGCGACGCATGAGGCGCTGCGCGATCTGGTTCGAGCGCGTGTGGACGCATCCATGCACCTGATGCGCTGCCGTCAGCAGTTGCTCGCATTCCTGCTTCGTCACGGTCGTTCGTATCCGACCGGGAAGCACTGGACGCAGCGCCATCGTTCCTGGCTAGCTGGACAGACTTTTCAGTTAGAGGTTCATCGCATCGTCTTCCACGATTATGTCGAAGCTGTGTGGACGGCACAGGAGAGAAGAGACGCGCTCATTGAGCGGATTGGTGCGATGACGGCAAGCTGGTCGCTTGGCCCGTTGGTCGAAGCATTGCGCGGCCTGCGTGGGATCGACCTGCTCTCATCTGCCACGTTCCTTGCCACGACCGGCGATCTGAGCCGCTTCGAGTCGCCACGGATGCTGATGGGTTACCTCGGCCTCGTTCCTCGTTCCGTCCGAACACTCCAGCGGCGGCAACATCCGTCGCGGCGGCATCACGAAGACCGGCAACCGCGAAGCACGCAGGATGCTGATCGAAGCCGCATGGAGCTATCGCTATCCGGCCCGCGTCGCTAAGGAGAAGGCCGAGATCCTCGTCCGCCTGCCGAAGAGCGTTCGGGATATCGCATGGAAGGCACAGACCAGGCTATGCGCTCGCTATCGAACGATGATTGCGCGCGGCAAGAAGCCCACGGTCGTTGTCGCGGCACTTGCGCGTGAACTTGCAGGCTTTATCTGGGCTATCGGACAGGAAGTGCGATTGTCTGGAGCATGAGTTTCACGCGCCTATTGTGCACGCCGGCAAGCTGGAACAACTTGCCCCTTCCACTCCTTCGCTTCTTTCACGGGATTATCGCCGCTGATTGGAGCAAGCCACTCAGCGAACGCTGAAGGGCGGCGAGCAACGCCAACTCTATAGACGGCGTGTCCTGGTGTGCTGCTTTCGTCTAGGAAGACGACGACCGAGTATCTGGGCCAGCCTTTATCAGAGTAAACAGGCCGACGAGGTCCGCCGTCGGGGAACTGCGAGGTGCCTAACGCAACTAACTTCAACTGCTCGGTTTGACCTGCTAGATCGCTGGTCACGTAAGTGCGGAGATTGCCAAGCTCCGGATCGTGAACCTCCCGGCCCGTTTGCGCTGCCGTACAGGTTAGCTCCACTTCTGACTCGGACGCTGGGACTCGTTTGAGGTGAGGCAGACCACTCGACAGCCGGATGGCTTGCAGATTTCGTTCAACTTCGCCTTCCGCAGTCCGCTGACGCACGACCGCCGTGCTGATCGGCTCTTGACGAGCCGCAGTTTGTGCCAGAAGAGGCTGCACAGCAGCCAGACTGGAGATAGCCACCGCAAGTAGAAGCTCGAGCATAACAACACGATAGCAAACGCTCACGCCGCATAGATTCAGACCTATGGCGTGGGGAACCGGGCAGCCGGTCATGGTGATCCTCGTGAGCCCCTTGGGCCGGAGTACTTCCCGACGCCCGCGCTAAGTCCGAGGCAAGCCTGCGACGACACACGTTCGTGCGGTATCCAACCCGCGTATGGAAGTTTGAGCGACTGTCGCTGAACGCTGCCCGGTTCCCGACCCCATAGGAACTCGCAGATTCAAAAACAACTGCTGCCTTAATAAGGCAAAAACGCAGTGCATATACGCCTGCGCTTGACACCGAAGAAAAGACATGGAGGGGGCAAGGACCAACGGAGACGATGGTTTGTGCCCTTCTCAGTTCGACCAAACAACCGAGGCGGCTAACAACGGCGACTATCGCAGGAGCATCCGTAATTCCCCGGCTTTCTGTCGTGCTGGAGCAGCAGACCGAGTTGCAACCTACGCACATCATGACCGATACCGGCGCCGGCGAGACAGGCGAAACCACCGCAGCCCCACAAACCGCAGCGCAGCCAGGACAGCGCACCGGCACCAAGTGAGGCACCACAAGAGCAGCCGTGAAGGTTTCCTCTTTTCCGCTAAAACCCCCGGCTTAGAGGCCTAGGATCAGCAAGTCATAGAGCAACCGACTTAGCCTTATTAGCAAGTAGAGCAAGGGACGAAGCCACACGATCAACTACACTGCTCCAGTCCCCAAGTATAGTTTGCCGGAAGAGCCGCGCTGTTGGATACCAAGGACTATCTTCACGCTCGAGTAACCAGCGCCAATCCGTATCGCAGCTCAAGAGTAGCCAGAAGGGCTTGGCTAGAGCTCCAGCTAAATGTGCTACTGATGTATCCACAGATATGACAAGGTCGAGCTGAGCAATTTGGGCTGCAGTATCAGCCATATCGGTAGTGACAGAGGATAAATCTGTGATGGTTGCATTGATCGTACGCAGTTGTTTCGCAGCAGTATCTATTTGGAGAGAGAAAAACTTTACTTCTTTAATATCGAAGAGTGGCTGAAGAATGGAAAGAGAAATCGAACGAAACTGGTTCATAGCATGTTGAGACGATCCCGCCCAAGCTAAGCCAACCCGTAACCCCTCTGTTGGCCATTGAAGCGCACTTGCTTTTTGCAGTGCATCAGGCGGTATGGAGAGATAGGGTACCTTAGAGGGAATGGTCTCCAAATTCGTACCGAAGACTAGAGGAAGGCTCATCAAAGGGCAGTGTTGATCGAAAGGCGGTAACGGCTCTCCGGTGACAGCAAAATGTGTAACACCTGGCAACTGTGCGGCAAGTCGTTGCAGCCTAGCCGGAATCTCTAATACCACAATACCGCCAGCAGCCTGAACCATGGGAAGATAGCGAAGAAACTGGAGGCAATCTCCCAACCCTTGCTCACTGTGGAGAAGAATTCGCTGTCCGTTAAGCGGTTCACCATGCCACATGGGCGAAGAGAATTTACGGTTATAAAAAGAAAAATCTTGTATGCGCCAACGCCATTCATATTCAATCCAACCTGAGGTTAAATTGCCTTGAATGAGCTGGATCATCGCTTTTTTTGTGTGGGCCTGAGCGTATTCAGGCCGAAGTGCTAGCGCCTGCTCATAGTGTCTTAGGGCATCGTCCAATTTCCCTAGGGCCTGGAGTAAGCCTCCAAGGTTAAAGTGAGCTACAACATGATCCGGCTTGAGAGTCAATGCTTGGTTATAGCTAGCCGTAGCTTCGTCTATACGTCCCAATGCTTGGAGTGTGCTCCCTAGATTACTATATGTGTCAGCGTCGTATGGCCTAACAACCAAGGCGGACTTGTAGGCTGTTATAGATTCTTCAAGTCTTCCTAATGTTTGGAGAGCATTTCCTATATTATTACAAGCCACAGCGTGGTCCGGCTTGAGAGCCAGTGCCTGATTATAACTGTTCACCGCTTCGTCCATATGTCCCAGAGCTTGAAGCGCGCTTCCGAGGTTACAGTAATAATCGGAGCACTTGTCATTTAATCCAATAGCTTTATTGATCAACTCGACAGCAGCAAGATAATTTCCGGCCTGAAATGCTATTGTTCCCAAGAGGTGAAGACTGTCGGCGTGAAGAGGGTTGATAGCTATAATAGTACGGCAGCAGCGCTCGGCATTTGCAAGCTGTCCTGTACCGTGGTATTGAAGTGCTGCGTTGTAAATATTTTGCAAGGGCGAAGGTTGTTCCTGCTTTTTTGGGAGGTTCATCTTAGCGGGTGGGTACTTCTTAGGTTCAATCATGTATTGATTACTCTCGACGATCGACATAGCGTTGCCGTCACTTGCCCACTGTCTGCAACGTCACACCCGACTGTCGTGCGATGCTCGTGTTGCTTAATTCATCGGCGGCAAGCAAAATTACGCGGGAGCGCATGGCAAGTGCCTGCGCGGTCTTCGGCCTCTTGGTCCAAGCCTGCAGCTGCGCTTGATCTTCGGCTCTGATCGTTAACGGAAGAAGCGGTCGCCCCATCGGAGTTCTTCCCACCTCCATCCGATGAAGCGGCCTCTAACATTATTCAACTTATTTCAGAGACACTAGATGAATGTGTGTCAGTACTGATAATATCCCGTCAACCAACTATTAGTGGATACTCCCATATAACCGGGGCTGCTGTACGTAACCGTCTTCGCTGTTGGAATTTTAAACCAAAAGGTGAATGTCTGGTTGATCGATTCACCAGTAAAATAAGTAGTATTCCCATTTGTCGTAAAAGTTGTGGGGAGTGTGCAATGACTCTCCGCATCACAAATCTCTATTTCGGCTCCCGGCGGAACGCCATCAGAATATCCAGTGGAGTTATTCCACACAAGCCAAAACAACTGCCAGTTGATTTGCGTTATGGTTCCAGTCGAAACGCCCGAAAATGTTACTGTTTGGCTGTACCACGTATTGCTTCGAAGAATTGTTGGAGGCGACCATGGTCCCTGAAAGCTATCGGCTTGTGTAGAGGATAATGCTGTTAAAGGAAGGGCTATAACAGCCGTAGCGAGTAATATCTTCAAAACTACATTCTTCATGTCAAATCCTCATGTCTTCGTTAGCAGGAAAAGATGAATAGCATGCGCTTTGCATAATTCATCGAATCCTCCACTGTGAACGGTGCGTGAAATCTCGTGCAACGCGTCTGGAAGACCTGGGTAGAACTTTATATAACAAATACGAGAAGCGGTTTCGAAGGCTAACCATTCCGTCTCTGGCGCGTATTCTCGCACCTCTATTTACCAAGCGACTGATGACCTCAAAGCCGTCGACAGCATCCTTGGAGGACGGTCAGCCTGGAGAGCGCTGCATTTGCCCAGTCTCTCCATATATCCGACCAGTCTGCG
>Ga0255353_1000930_pt1 | contig 17610 bp, 15 predicted proteins | sample HBST25metaG_FD_189941 | JGI IMG/M metagenome (GOLD analysis project Ga0255353, IMG submission 189941) | Peat soil microbial communities from Stordalen Mire, Sweden - H.B.S.T25 | ecosystem: Environmental > Terrestrial > Soil > Wetlands > Peat | place: Sweden: Norrbotten County, Stordalen Mire...
GAATTTGGCCTGGGCCTTCGGTGTGTCGCGGGAGATGCCCAGCACCACGACGCCCGCCGCTTGGAGTTTGGCAAAGGTGTCGCGGAAGCCGCAAGCCTCGATAGTGCAGCCGGGCGTGTCTGCCCTGGGATAAAAGAAAAGGATGACCGGCTTTCCGGCATAATCGGAGAGGCGGGCGGTTTTGTCTTCGTCGGTTTGCAGTGTGAAATCGGCGACTTTCTCGTTCAGTTCCATGGGGAAATACCTCGTATGTTGGATGGAAGGCGCACGGTGTTCAACCAGTTCGATTATTCCCGAGTCAGGCGCCAGATGTCATGGGGCGGGCGCTGCTTTTTGCGGATGGTGCCGGGAGCGCTGGCTGCCGTCTGCCTCTTGGCGGCGCTGCCGGGCTGGGCGCAATACTCCGGACAGGTGACAAAGAAGAGCAAGGATCAGCCCGAACTGCGCGCCATTTCGGTCCTGGAGTGGACCGGCGATGTGGCCAATCCCAAGGCCTGCCGGCTGGTTCCGGTCACTGTGCTGGATGCCGGCGAGTTGCAGGACGGAGGCATTTATCTGGCCCGCCCTGAGCCGCTGGCAATAGCCGGCGAAGTGGAATACGAGCTGCAGCAGAACGGCAAGCCGATGGGGCTCTTCGACATCAGAAACACTGGCCAGGAGCAAGGTTCCTGGGTCGCCTATGGGGCCTGGAAGCAGCTGGAAGCTCCCAAGCCCAAACCGTCGATGGACGAGGTGGCGCGGTCCAAAATCGTGGATGAGGACGACGACCGGCCTGTTCTGCACCGCAAGAAGCACGCCGACGACGCGCCTGCGCAGGGCGGAAGCGCGGGCGCGGGGTCCAGCGCACCGGCCCCTGCTCCCGACTCCGACCGCCCGACATTACACAAGAAGGATTCGAGCGACAGCGCTACCGCTCCGGCCAACGACCCCGACCGGCCCACGATCAAGAAGAGCAAGAAGAAGCAGCCGGAGGACGTGGGACACGTGGATTCCCTCCCCGGAGTTTCCGATCCCGACCGCCCGCGGCTGAAACGGGGCAAGTCGACCGGCAATGGGCTTGATATTCTTCCCAGCCTCCTGGGTCTTCCGCCGGACATGCAGCAGGCCGTGGCGGTCTCCGACGCAAAGACTCGTTCCGAGCACCAGTGGACCTATAGCTGGTCCAACCCCGCGGATGAAGCAAAGATGAAAGCCTCCCTCGAAGAGATGGCGCGTAGTGCCCTGGGATTGGCCTCGCCGCCTACTCCTCCCACTCCCGCGCCGAAGCGGACGGGAGCCCGAAAGACAGCCAAGCCCGCGCCTGCCCCGGAACCGCCTTCGCCCGCACCCCTCATGGACGAGCAGTTCCGCGTCTTCGAGCTCTCCTACGGTTCGGGCGCCACGCTGGTGCTTTCGGCGCACACCGATGCTCCCGCGGCGCGGCAGAAGTTCGTGACCTTGGTGGCGCAGCCGGACCTCTACGGCAATGTGTTGCTGCTGGTGAAGAGCGTTACGGACGCTGCCCATCTAGACGAGACGCCGCGCATGAGGCTGGTGGACGCCGTCGATGCCCTGGCCGACAACCGCGGCGAGCTGCTCTTTGAACTGCGCGGCGTAACCCAGCGGCAGTTTGCTCTCTATCGCGTCCTGCGCGGACAGGCGGAGAAGCTCTTCGTCACCGGCGGCGGGGAGTTCGGCTCGGAAAGCAGAAACTGAAAAGTAGGGAGTAGTGGGCCCGCGTTTCGGTGCTAACCCCTGAATCGTGAGCAATATTGCACGTTTTGGATAAAAATCATCCATTTTCCCTCAAAACAGGTGAGAGTTTGACGTGATGGCGGTCACATTTCCGGTACGATGAAGCTTGAGAGTGGGCTCTTTGCCACCCTCAGAGGATCTTTTCCAAGTATGGCATTTGCTGGAATCGCCCCATTCCCCGAGTCTTCAACCGACAACCCCTTCGAACAGGTTTCGCCGGATTCAGGTCCCTCCGCTTCGGTTCACGCGGTTCCCGCGCGGCTTCTGATTCGCATGGGCCGTGCCGCAACCGTGAGCGAGGGCGTCAACTGGCTTACGCTGGTCGTGGTAGCCCTCTTCCATGTTGGCGCGCTGGCGGCTCTGTTCTTCTTCTCCTGGCAGCGGCTGGTGGTGATGGTGGCGCTCTATGTGCTGGCCATCAATGTGGGCATCGGGATGTGCTATCACCGTCTGCTGACGCACCGCGGCTACCAGGTTCCCAAGTGGCTGGAATATGCGATGGCGGTCTGCGCCACGCTGGCCCTGGAAGGCGGACCCATGTTCTGGGTCTCCACGCACCGCGTCCATCACCAGTTCAGCGACCAACCCGGCGACCCGCACACCCCGCGCGAAGGTGGATGGTGGGCGCATACCGGCTGGCTGCTCTTTGGCAATGCGATGCATGCGCAGGCCGAGACGCTCAATCGCTATTCGCCCGACCTGGGCCGCGACCGCTTCCATGTCTGGCTGAGCAAGTACCACTGGATTCCGCTGGTGGTGAGCGGTGTGGTTCTTTTCGGCCTGGGCTGGCTCACCGGCGGGGCCAAGAACGCTGTCGGCATGTTGCTGTGGGGCGCTTTCCTGCGCGTCACCCTGGGCCTGCACGCCACCTGGCTGGTGAACTCGGCCACCCATCTGTGGGGCACCCGGCGCTTCAAAACCCGCGACGACTCCCGCAACAACTGGTGGGTAGCGCTGGTCAGCGGTGGCGAGGGCTGGCACAACAACCACCATGCCAATCCGGTTTCGGCGCGCCATGGGTTGGCCTGGTATGAGATCGACTTCAACTACATTGGCATCTGGCTGCTGGCCCGCCTGGGGCTGGCGCGCAAGATTCAGGTCACCAAACTGGAGCGCAAGCAGCCCCGGCCGACTGCGGTCTGAAACGCGCCTACCGGTTCAGCCTGGCCCGCACCCACAACACGCCGAAGAGCGGCAATGCGATGACCAGCACCAGCACTCCGGCCGGGAAGCCGACGTATAGATAGCTGTCGGCATAGTTCACCGCGTGGCCTCCCCCCAGGTTCCAAGCCAGTAGCGCGAAGATGGCAATGGCCGTTGAAGCGAAAAACGTGAAGAAGGCCGCGGCAAAAGCCAGCAGCAGGCTGGTGAAGAATCCAAAGCCCTTCAGCGGAAAGCCGAAGAGCGTTGCTTCAGTGGGGCGCACGGTTGGGGCGGTCCGCATCATCTTCCGAGCCTCCGTGGTCTAGAATACGTGGTTATGGCGAGCAGCACACAGGTCGAACTTTGGCACGCGGAGAAAGTGGCTACCCAGGCCACCATTGCGCAGGCCCCGAATCAAATCCACTACGCATCGTGGGGCGAGACACGCATCTCCGAGAAGGATCTGGAGCGCCTTGTCGGCGCCGTGCCGGCCACCCTCTCAGCCGCCCTGGCCAACCGCACCTACTACTTTGTGCCCCTGGCCATTGCCGATACCGGTGAGGCCATGATCGCGCCCAACTACACCGTCGATTTGGGCGACCGCGCCATCTGCCATCGCAACGCCACCTTCGGCACCACCGAGGCGGTGTTTCTTTCCACGCGCCTGGTGGAAGACCGCTTCGGCCTGGCCTTCGAGTTCTTCATCAACGTAGCCCACAATTTTGTTGAGGCCACCGGCGTTCCCGAGAGCTTTTCTTCGCTCATCTGGTCGCAAGCCGAGGCCCAGGTCCACGGCGAAACCAGCCAGGACGCCTGGGAGACCCGCCGCCGCGCGCTTGACAGCCGCAGCACCCAGAAGACCCTCGACGAGCGCTCCCGCAGCAGCTACTTCGAATCGGCCTTCTCTGACGCCCTGGCCATCTACATGCTGGCTCTGGCCGTCGACTTCGACTACCACGACCTTCGCGAGCGCGACTATCCTCTGCTGGCCGCCCCGGCGCTTTCCGAGCGTCTCCGCCACGTCTCCGGCCTCTTCCCCGCCAACGCCGGCTACGAGTTCCAGATTCTCTACCGGCGGAAGGGCTAAGGGCGAGAGGAAAACCTAGCTGCTATCGGTTGGGCATCGATTGATTCAATCAGCCACTCGCTGAAGATTGTGAAGTGGAGGACCGCTTCGCCACTTTGTCGGGGTTGATCTTTTCCAAGAGCTTACTCGCGTGCTTTATCTTGCCATATTCGCCCTTTCTAGCTGTTCACTTGACGCCACCAGGCCCAACCGGTTGTGGTTTCACCAGTTTTGCGAACGGAACCGGTTCCATCTGAACAGCTTGCTGCGCCAACCTGCAGAAGAGTTTGCCGCGTGACGCCGAGGTGCGACGGTTGAAGCGGAAGGTAAACTCGTTAAGATAATCGTCCAGATGCTCGGCCGACACTGCCCCTTGGTGTGTTCCCATCAACCAGCGCTTCAGCAGTCCAATGACGCGATGCACGCGAGGCAGCACGTGTTCTTCTTCTGGCTGTTCTGTTTGCACTTGACGTTGGTGGGTATAGCCATTCAGCCCCAGATAGGACTTGAAGCCATCGGTCCGCACCTTGCTGCCGGGCTCAACCGACACAGCTATAAAGCCATGCAAGACCGCCTGCGTAAGATTCGGAATCGTTTGCAGCCGGACGCGGCCGATTCTTCTACCGTCCTCCTCGACCGCTACGGCGATAATCGCCTTGTGAACGGCCAACCGACCAATCAGACCGGATTCCTCTGCGCCCCAATAGGCCTCATCAACCTCCACTGTGCCTGACAGACGGTCCCGGCCCGGACGGACCATCGCACGGCGCAACTTATGCAGAATCGCCCAGGCTGTCTTGTAGCTCCCCAGGCCCAATACGCGCTGTAAGCCAAGAGCGCTGATGCCGTTCTTCTGGCTGGTGATCTGCCACATGGCGCGAAACCAGATCGTCAGCGAAAGATGGCTGTTCTGAAGAATAGTTCCAGCCGTGACCGACATCTCGTAGCGGCAATGACCGCAAAGCCAACGGGCGCGTCGCACCAGGGCAACTGCAACCAGCCGCTGCGATGGATCGACTTCCTGATAGCGCCTCTCGGCAAGTGCAACTTCATACTCGGCGCGTTCAAGCCGCATCTGCCACTGGCGCCCGATGGTGTTATCCCGCGTCTCCAACTCATGGAGAGCAGCGAGAGCAAGCTCGAGTTCAGCCGGCTGCAGAGTCTTCAGAACTTCGTCAGCGATGGCGGCATCTAGCAAATCGCAACGGAAGTTCATGCAGCTTTTGCCGGCCAGGCCTTCGCGGCTTAACCGGTTGCACTGATAACAGGGATAGATACCACCGGTGCCGGTGTAACGTACAGTGAGGGCCCGGCCATACTAGCCGCACACCAGTAGTCCTTGGAGTAGAGCCAGTCCTTCGCGCGCTGGACCGCTCAGTATCATCACTCCACCATTGGTTCGATTTTTCTCCAGCCGCTCCTGGTTCTTCATGTACTCGTCCCAGCTAATGTACCCATCATGGTGCTCTTGCAAGCTTACGCGCCAGTCCGCCATAGGAACCCGGTGCGCCTGTTTACGCACTTCACCCGAGGGGCTGATCTGGTGGCGATACTGGTAGCGGCCGAAAACGTACATGCCGGCGTAAGACGGATTCTTGAGTAGGTTCAGCACCCGACTATGCGTCAAGCAGCCCCATATCAATTTGCCATTCCACGCCCCGCCGTAGGACCTTTTGGGAAAGCGTAACCCGCTCTTCGCATATTGCTGCACCACCGCAAAGGCGCTCCCTGTTTCGCGAAATAGACGAAAAACCAGAGACACTGCCCCCTGCACTTCCTCGTCCGGATCCAAAACAATCCGGCGCTCATCGTCATAGCTGAACCCGACAGGAAGGGGAAAACAAAGCTCTCCCTTCCTAGCTTTATTGAGCTTGCCACCAAGGAGACGCCCGCGCAAGAGATGAAGTTCGGCTTGGGCCATTGTCCCCTTCAAGCCCAACAACAATCCGTCGCTGAAATCGGCCGGGGTATAACAGCCATCTTCGTCGATCACCAGCGTATCGGTGAGAGCACACAGTTCCAGCAATCGATGCCAGTCTAAATTCGAGCGGGCCAGTCGCGATACCTCCAGCGCAATAACCGCGCCAACCTTCCCCATCGAGACATCCGCTACCAGAGTCTTGAAATCCTCTCGCCCTGCTATCTGCGCTCCTGACTTGCCTAGATCCTGATCCAGAACATGCACAGTCAGCCCGCTCCAGCCCATTTCCAGAGCCTTCTCCCGCAGGGCATACTGACGCTCCGTACTCTCCTGATGGTGACGAACCTGCGCCAGTGTCGACTGACGCACATACACATAGGCGGTCTTGCTCAGGTGCTGCTCGCTGATCGTGGTATTCATCATCGGCTGGCTCCACAGAAGATGAACTCTCCGGGGCGCCGTTGAGCCAGCCTACGAGCATGTTGGCGAGAAGTACACCACCCAATTCCACATCCCTCGGGGCGTAGACGACAGACCGTGACTCGCTCATGGTGCCTCTTCAGAGCGCCTCGCGACGGCGCAGCAATTCGCGATTGACATCGCAGATCATCTCCAAAATCTCGCGACTCCGGTGGCAGTTGGCGATAAACTCTGCGGTCTGTTCGTAATTCTCCTGCCGCACGTAATCCATTTGTGGCCGCTGGCCTGGATAGCTTACCGACAGATAGTACTTGGGGCCATGTCCGGCGCCGTCGGCGCATTTGCAACCTGGCTTGCCACTGGGGAAGTGAGAAGCACCGGGTGTGTCTGATGGACAGCCAGGCCAAGATCGTAGGAGAGCGATGGGTGGAACATAGCGGCAACAGCTTGGCCGAACTGGTTGACTGGTTGCGCCGACAGACTCGGGAATCGCCCCAGGCATTGGCCGCGGGCATTGAGATCCCGCGCGGGGCCATTGTGGAGACCTTGCAGGAGAATGGTTTCGCCGTATTCTCCATCAAACCCAAGCAGTTGGGCCGATTCCGCGACCGCTACTCGCCGGCCGGGTGCTGGCCGCGCTGAAAAGCAAGCCCCTCAGCCTGGCGCCCGGAGCCGACGACGCTACCGCCGAGCACGCCCTGCTGCCGCGATTGCGCCTGCTTCATCAGCAGCACAACGATCTGGGTCGCCGCATCGGCGCCTTGTTGGAACAACTCACCGCGCCTGTCGAAGAGCAACCAGAGCATCGTGACACCGCAGCGGAAAAAAGAAGGTCGTACTGATGCGCCGAGGATGTAATGAACGCATGCGCAACGCCCTTTGCCACTGGGCGCGGGTCAGAGTGGTCTGCGATCCGGAAAGCAAGAAGACCTGTGCCGCCATGCGCGCCCGTGGCCACTCCCATAACCGGGCTTTGCGAGGCATGGCCGACCGATGGCTTCAAGTTCTCATCTCCATGCTGCGCCACATAACCCTCTATGACGCACAAAAAGAAGGACCGCTTGAAGCAGACGCTACTAGGCCCCTGACGGGCGGCTGAGTCCCTGCTGCTTAACGGTTGACAAATGGTGGGGAGTCCCCCGCGCATTGAGCGGGTTGAATTGAGTTCGGTAGGACTTGCCGTGCAAATGGCTCCCATGCAACATTTCTTTCAGTCCTAAAAGAGCCGTTTTGAGGATTGCTGACATTTGTATGGTATCGTTTTCACCGTAGTTTTTTGTCGGCAGCTGGTGCGCTACAACTTGGCTGAAAGCGAGGCCTTGGTTTCCGTGGAACTATCTATGGGGCGACTCCAGATGATGCATGCGCGATTCTGGCGAGAAAGCGGGACGGAAAGCACGGATTCCGCTCACGGAGCTATTGTTCCAGAGACAAGCAGGCTAGTGGAGTGGACGAGGCAGGAAAACCGTCGAGTTTTCTGTCCTGGCATCGTTCTTTTAGCTGTGTTATTCCCTGGACTTGCTTCGGCGTCGCAGTACCGAGGGCAGGTGACGTCCGGCGCCATGACGGTTCCGGGTGCGACGGTGACGGCGACGCAGGGCGAGCAGCGGCTCACCGCCATTACCGATCCGCATGGGTTCTATTCGTTTGCTGAGCTCGCGGACGGAATCTGGACAATTGAAGTTCGGATGCCCGGTTTTTCGACGCCGAGGCAGAACGTGACGATCGCACCGAATATGCCGTTGGCAAAATGGGAACTGAAGCTGCTGTCTCTCGATGCGATCCGCCACACACTCCTCACAAATGAGCAGAAGCCGCAAAACAACGCGACTGTATCTGAAGCTGCGGCCTCCGCACCTCCACCGGTCACAGCAGCCAAACCGACGAAACCGCGAGAAAAGAATCCGGTGGTTGCGAGTGGTGAGGAGTCGCCCGGGTTGCAAGCAGATCAGGACCAGTCATCCTCGGACGGCTTTCTGGTCAACGGAACAGTAAACAACGCGGCCAGTACTCCGTTTACTGTTCAACAGGCGATTGGCAACACCCGCGCCGGCAAAGGTCTTTATGGCGGCACATTCGGCATGATTTTGGGGAATTCCGCGCTGGATGCGCGGCCATATTCCCTGACCGGGCTGGATACCGCCAAAGCCAGCTATGACCAGATGACGCTGCAGTCATCCGTGCACGGGCCGCTGCGAATTCCGGCCCTGCGCTGGTACGGCCCTTATGCTTATTTCTCCTATGACCGGACAAGGAATGGAGATGCAACGACCGGCTCCTTCCTCGTCCCGGATACGACGGAGCGCAGCGGAGATTTCTCGAATGTACTCGACGCCAGCGGCCAGCCGGTGCAGATATTCGACCCCACGACCGGGTTGCCATTTACGGGTATGGTCCCGATCAGCGCGCAGGCGCAGGCTCTGCTGAACTTCTACCCGCTGCCCAACATCGCTGGGAACTCCGGCTATAACTACCAGACACCCCTTCCCAGTGACACCCATCAGGATGCCGTGCAACTGCGTCTCAACCAAACAATCCACAAGAACGGTTTCATGGGCAATTTTTCGTCTCAGAGCACGCGGTCGGGCGCTGCGAACCTGTTCGGTTTCCTGGATACGACCCATACGCTGAGCCTGAACACCCATGTGCTTTGGAATCGCAGCGTCGGCAAGCATCTTTATATGTCTACCGAATACCAATTCAGCCGGATGCGGACGCAGGTGAATCCGTACTTCGAGAATCGCGAGAATGTTTCGGGCGACGCGGGAATTCTTGGGAACGATCAGGACCGGTCGAATTGGGGGCCGCCGACACTGAGCTTTGCGAGCGGAATCGTGGGAGTTTTCGACGGAAACAGTTCGTTTGACCGCAACGAAACAAATGGGGTTTCGGGCACGCTGGAGTGGAGTCACCACCACCATTCCGTCAGCATGGGAGGCGAGTTTCGCCGCCAGGAATTCAATTACCTGTCGCAGGAGAATCCGCGCGGCAGCTTCACCTTCAACGGGACTGCCTCGCAACGAAACGACACCGGGGGATATGACTTCGCCGACTTTCTGCTCGGCATTCCGTACACCAGCGCCATCGCCTACGGAAACGCCGACAAATACCTCCGCGAGTCGGTCCAGGCTGCATTCGTGAAGGACGACTGGAAGATGACGCCAAAGCTCACCGTCAACCTGGGTCTGCGTTGGGAGTATGCTACGCCGATCACGGAGTTGTTCGACAGGTTAGTCAATCTGGACATCTCTCCGGGGTTCACTGCCGCACAGCCAGTTGTTGCCACCGATCCGATCGGCCCGCTCACAGGACAGAAATATCCGAGCTCGCTGGTTCGCCCCGACCGACACATGGTGGAACCACGCATCGGCATTGCCTGGAAGCCGTTCGAGTGGACATCCATCGTGGTTCGATCCGGCTATGGGCTCTATGCAGATACCTCGGTCTATCGGGCAACGGCCCTGGCGATGGCTCAGCAGGCACCGCTTTCGAAGAGCCTGAGCGTACAGAACAGCGCGGTCTGTCCGCTGACGATGGCCAACGGCTTTGTGAGCTGTGCAGCGATAGAACCGGATACGTTTGCCCTCGATCCGGATTTTCGCGTTGGCTATGCGCAGGCGTGGAACCTGTCGGTACAGAACAATCTTCCCGCCTCGCTGCAACTGACAGCGACATATCTCGGCATCAAGGGGACCAGGGGCGTGCAGGAGTTTCTGCCCAACACTTATCCCGCCGGAGCCGTGAATCCATGCCCGGACTGCCCAACGGGATTCGCCTACCGCACATCGAATGGCAATTCGACGCGCGAAGCCGGGGATGTGCAACTCAGGAGGAAGTTGCATAGTGGACTAACTGCGATGCTGGAATACACCTACGCCAAGTCGCTCGACGACGATTCTGTGCTGGGTGGGCAGGGGCCGGTCGCTTCGGGATCGGCCGGTCAACAATCGGCTAGCGCCCAAGTCGCCCAGAACTGGCTCGACCTGAAAGCGGAGCGGGGGCTTTCGACCTTCGACCAGCGGCATACACTGAAAGCCCAGATCCAGTACACGAGCGGCATGGGACTGCGCGGCGGTACCTTGATGCGGGGCAAACTTGGAACGGTGCTCAAAGACTGGACGATTCTCTCTACCATCACGGCTGCAAGCGGCCTGCCGGAGACGCCGCTCTATTATGCAGCGGTATCCGGCACCGGCATGATGGGCAGCATTCGGGCCAACACTACCGGCGAGTCGGTATATGCGGCTCCGTCGGGGCTGCACCTGAATCCAGCTGCCTACACCGCGCCGCCCCTTGGATCGTGGGGCAATGCGCGCCGAGATTCGATCACGGGACCGGGACAGTTCAGCTTGAACGGCTCAGGAATGCGGGCCTTCCGCCTCCGGAACCGCTACACACTCGAATTTCAGGTCAATGCCACCAACCTACTGAATTATGCCTCCTTCACGGCGTGGAACACGACCATCAACAGCTCACAGTTCGGGTTGGCAACGACGGCCAATCCGATGCGCAGGCTGAGCACCAAGCTGAATCTGAGGTTCTGACCGATGCGCTGGCTCTATTTCGTGGCTTTTCTTGCTGCATTCTCCGCGAATGCCCAGCAGACGGGACAGAATGCGCCGCTCGACTCCGATGGCACCACCATCTCCCTGACCACGCAGTTGGTGGTCGAGACCGTGACGCCCAAGGACAAGAAAGGAAACTTCGTACCCGGACTGACCGCGAAGAACTTCTCGGTCACAGAAGACGGTAATACGCAGACGATTCGATTCTGCGAACACCAGCACATTCCTCTGGCTCCGGCGGCGACCGTGCAGGCTCCGGTGACAACTCCGCACGCGGAAGATGAGATCAAGGTTTACAGAAAGCTGGTACAGACCCGGATTGCAGACGAATCTCCCGGCCATCTGAGTTACCAGGATCGGCGTCTGCTTGTGTTCTACTTCGACATGACCGCCATGGAGCACACCGAACAAAGGCGTGCGCTGGAGTCTGCGCAGAAGTTCGTTCAGACCCAGATGACTTCTTCGGACTTGATCTCCATCGTCCGCTACGGCGGAGTTGCCGTCGAGGTGTTGCAGGATTTCACCGACGACCGGCAACGCCTGCTGCGCATTCTCGAAACCTTGAAGGTGGGCGAAGGCCAGGATTACGCCGAAGGATCGGACAGCGGGGGCGATAGCCGTGCTGCGTTCGGGCAGGACGATGGCGAGTTCAATGTCTTCAACACCAACCGCCAGTTGGCCGCGCTTCAGAATGCCGTGGAAATGCTGGTTCACCTGAGCGAGAAGAAGTCTTTCATCTATTTTGCCGGGGGCATCCAGTTGAGCGGCACCGCGAACCTGTCGCAACTGCGCGCCACCATCGATTCCGCGATTCGTGCCGGCGTTTCCTTCTGGCCGGTGGATGCGCGCGGGCTGGTCGCCGAACCTCCGATGGGAGACGCAGCACAGGCATCGCCGGGTGGGATTGGAATGTACACGGGAGCCGCAGTCATGGCCCAGACTGCCACCTTCCAGCAGTCGCAGGACACGCTCTACGCGCTGGCTTCTGACACCGGCGGCAAGGCGATGCTGGACAGCAACGACCTGACGAAGGGCATTGTGCAGGCGCAGCGCGCCATCTCCGACTACTACATCGTCGGTTATTACACCACCAACACGACGCAGGACGGAAAATTCCGCCACATCCGCATCGCCTGCACCAACTGCTCCGAGGCGAGCCTCGATTATCGCCAGGGATACTACGCTGGCAAGAAATTCGACAAGTTCACCACCGCCGACAAGGAGCGGCAGCTCGAAGAGGCTCTGATGCTGGAAGATCCGGTGACCGAGTTGACCATTGCGCTGGAGATCAACTACTTCGAGATGAACCACGCCGAGTACTTTGTGCCGATCATGGTGAAGATCCCGGGCCGCGAACTGGCGCTCGCCAAACATGGCGGAGCCGAACACACCATGATCGACTTCATTGGAGAGATCAAGGACAGCTTCGGAGCCACGGTCACGAATCTCCGCGATACCATGAACATCCGTTTGACCGAGGACACTGCAGCTGAGTTGGCCAAACGCCCCATCGAATACGCCGCAGGGTTCACGCTCTATCCCGGCAAATACACGATCAAGATTCTGGCGCGCGACAATGAAACGGGAAGAATCGGCACCTTTCAGGCGAACTTCGTCGTTCCCAACCTGGTCAAGGAAGAGAACAGCATTCCCGTCAGCTCGGTGGTGCTCAGCAGTCAGTCGGTAGCTCCGAACGACGCCCTCTACAACGCGATGCGTCTGAAGGATCGCGACAAGCAACTGGCCGTCAACCCCCTGGTGCAGAACGGCCAGATGATGATTCCCAGCGTGACCCGAGTCTTCAGCAAGAGCCGCAACCTCGACGTCTATCTCCAGGCCTACCGACAGGCACCGGGAGTTAGCCAGCCACTGATCGCTTATGTAAGCCTGCAGGATGAGCACAAGAAGATCTTCGCCTCGCAGCCGGTCGAACTGCTGCCGGAGGCGGGCAGCAGACTGGGAACAACGTCCATCCGGTTCGGTATTCCGCTTGCCGACCTGCCCGCCGGGACTTTCAACTGTCAGGTTACGATTCTCGATCCCACTACGCAGAAAGGAACCTTCTGGCAAGCGCCGGTGCTGATTGTGCCTTGAGCCGAAAGAAGATGCGGACGTGTTGACCAGGTGTTGTGTGCCGGTTCCGATCGTTCAGAATCGGCGCGAAATAATTCTCTTTATCGCTTTCTGAGGAGGCTGTTCCAATGTTGAATCGTTCACTGTTGAATCGGTGTGGGACTGCGCTTGTGGCCTGCGCGGTCGCCATATGTATCTTCGCCGCAGCTGTTGGGATTAAGGCTCAGGGAGCGCCGGGAGCAACGACGCCCAGCTTTGAAGTCGCCACGGTGAAGCCAACCAGACCCGGGACCATGTCGGCCAGCATTGGAATGCGGAACGGCGTATATGAGCTTACAAATCGTTCAGTAAAAGACATTGTCCAGTTTGCATACGGCAATGTCTCCGGAGGGCCGGGCTGGATCAGCTCCGCGCGTTATGACGTCGAAGGAAAACTATCGGATGCGGACCGCGCCCGTCTGGATAAGCTCAGCGATGCAGAGCAGTTTCGCGTCGTCAAGCTGATGCTGCAGTCGCTCCTCGTGGATCGATTCAAGCTCAAGGTCAGCCACTATACCGAGGAGGAGGATGGCTATGTGCTCGTTGCAACCAAAAAAGGCGCGAAGTTGCCAGTTGCAAGCAGCACTCCAGCTCCCCTCGCAAAAGATGATCAACACGACGAGGCACACTGGGTCAACATCGTGCTGAAGAGTGCCAGCGTGGAAAATCTAGCCCAGGAACTATCCTGGAAAGTAGGAAAGACTGTAGTGGATGAAACGAAACTCACGGGCAAATACGATGTAACACTCCACGTCGAGAAACCGTCCGATCCGTCTGCGGAAGGCTATGACGATATGGTGCACGCCAGGATAGCTTCCGCTCTTGCATCGCAGTTGGGCCTGGAGTTGAAAAGTAAGACCATCAAGAAGGCCGCCGTCAAGATTGAACAGATCGAAAGGCCAGCGGAAAATTAAGAATTGCAACCAAGCCGATGAGTAGCTCGGTCTCAAATCGTTCTCAGTTGCTCATTTGCAGCGACTATGACGCGTCTGCTGTCTCGTCGGTCCTTGCCGACGTTCAATCGGCAAGTTGCTCCAGAAGTTAGAATGGTTCCGCTCCTGTATCAAAAGGGAATCGGTAGACGAAATGAAATTCATTCGGCATTTCTTCTTCTTTTGGTTCGTGCTCACGCTATGTGCTGGGCCCGTGACTTTGTCCAGCCAGACGCCTCTGCCTTCGGCCTCTTCCGCTGCACCCTTCGCTCATCCGGGCGACATCTACAAGCAGGCGATGCGCCCGCTGGATATGGTTCGCAGTTCCTTCGACAACTGGTCGGATGCCGAGTTGGGCGCACTTTCGGTGGCCATGCGCGTGGCCCGACAGGCGTGTGTCGAGGCAAAACCGGAGACCTATTTCGGCGAGGATGTTTACGATCTGGCGCGACTCTGCTCGCTCGGCCAGCAGTGGGGCAAGGTCAACACCATCGCCCTGCAATACATCGCCAGCGGAGCCGAGATGCATCGTACCCAGGCTTACATCCTCAGCATGAATTCCCTCATGCGCGTCGGTGACACCAACCACGCCGTGGAGACCGCACTCGCGATCCAGAAGAAGGTCCCTTACGATGCGGAAGTTGCTCTGGCCCTTCGCTACATGAAAACGACGCTCGATCCGGATACAACCTGGGCATCGCGGCAACTCGAAGAAAACGAGCGACCGACACTGCTGGTGGCGCTGAACCGGGGCGTGGCGCTGGCCGCCACGCACAGCGAGGCGCAGATGAGCACGGGGGATTTGTTCGAGTCCGGACTGGAACTGGCCTATGCGTACCGCTTCGACGGACAGGGTCCGGAGGCCGCGGCATGGCTGAAGGAGATGGATGCGGCACTCGGCACCGCTCCTGCCCTGAGTGCTGCCGACCAAAGCCAGGTCGACGCGGCGCGCAAGCGTTACGCGCTCATGGGCCAGCACCTGCCGACTATCCAAATCCAGAAATCCTTTGCCCCGCCTACAGCCAAAGCAGTCATCGATTGGCAATCCGCCAAGGTCACGATTCTGGTGCTTTTTCCCGACTGGTGCACGCAGTGCAGAAAGATGATGAAGGATCTGAGTGCATTCGCCGTCGCGAATGCGGACACGCCGATTCATGCCTACGGCTTGGTGTATTCGCAGAAGTCGGACAGCCCGACCACGCCGGATCCGGTCTCCGCTGAAGAACTCACCAAAGATCTGCAGGGCACCAATACGTTTCTCGTTCCCGCCTCCACCGCACAGACCTTTGCGGCCACGGATTTTCCACTGGGCATCATGTTGAGCGCCAAGGGCACGGTTCGGACGCTCGGGGTCCTGCCAATCGATGCCTTTCGCAGCGACAGCTACCTGGAGAAGATGATCCACAGGCGCGTGTTAGGCAGCCTCGATCCGGAACCGAAATAAGCATTGCCGAACTTGTTTAAAACTCTCTAGCCTGCGAGCAGCGTGCAAAAAGATCGGAGAAGAGCCCGATCTAAAGGAGCGCCGGGGTATTTTCAAGGTGTAGCTGATGCGAGTGCGGTCCGCCTTGCCGCACAACTCCGATGCATACCGGGCTGTTTCGGGATCGGATGTCGTGAGGAATTTGACTGCGCCTATTGCCATGCCCACGCCGAAGACGATCCTGGCGATGGTCTTCTTGGACTGGCCTTCGCCGCGGGCGAACCTCAGGGCACCGACGACGATTGCGACCAGCGACAGCCCGGTCGCAATCGTGCCGGTAAAGGCGGTTTTGAGTACGTTGACCGCGTTATCCCACGGATCGCTGCCAGTGCTTTGGGCATACACGGGCAGTGCCGCGAGGAGGAGCCGGGACGGAAGCGCAAGTCTTCGCACATAGCTGCTGAATTGCCGGACGCGTCGTCGTTTCGATGAAAGAGTTGTCTGCATAGGGATCCATCTCAGTTGCTGTTTTTTGGGCGAGTGGGACTCGCCGTGCAACGTCATGGAGCGAAGGTAAGGCTGAAAACTGCCCGCGACCCATATCAATTTCGACCGACCTATTCGTTTTGACATAGATTCGAAGACACACTTTGTTGTCGATGGGACGTTGCCGATGGGACACAGCCGGAGGGAAGACGTAACGAAATCATCTATACGCCGCGCGTGCGCGGAGAGCATGGCATTCCCACGATGGACAGCAAGGAATCCGCGGGCACGGCGCGGGTCAAGGCTGCGATAGTCACAACTCAGATAGGACGGTCGACTTGAAGCGCGGCGGGGGCACGGGCACACTCCATCACGGAGTCGGAATGCCGGGAGATGTGGATCGTCTGGCGATCCTCTCTCTTACGCGCATCAATCGCGCGCACGCCTGAGCGAAGTAGGCATCATCGAGTTCAATGCCGATGTATCTGCGGCCTGTCAGCGCGGCAGCCGCGCAGGTGGAACCGGAGCCTGCAAAGGCATCAAGCACAATTTCATCTGTAAGTGAGAAACTGCGGATGAGCGATGCAAGTACCGGAACTGGCTTCTGCGTCGGATGCAGCTTGTTGCCGCTATAGGGCATATCTATGACGTCGGTCAAGGGCTGCTTTGGCAGTGGCCGTCTACCCTTCGCGAGCAGGAATCCTTGCTCATGCTGATACCGAAGGAACCTGCTCTTCGAGCTATAACTCTTGCGAAATACGATGTGTCCGACAGGTTGAAAACCCGCGTTGCGCCACGCTTCGAAGAATGCATCGATCTTCGTCCATCCGTAGAAGCAGAGCATCAGGCGGTTCTGCTTGAGGACGCGAAATGCTTCCGACATCGCTGGCTTCAGCCAGTCTGCATTGACGTCGTTCTGAATGGAGCGCCCCTCACGGTCGTGGTAGTTCACGAGATACGGCGGATCTTCGAATATGCCATGCGCTGGCGCTACCTGGATTGCCAACGCAATCCGATGGGTCTAATTGAACTGAGGGGAACGAGTAGACGGGTACGTCCCATCTACTTGCTGACACCAAAGGAGTATTACGTGGTGCTTTCTCATCTCGCTCCACACGTCCGGCTCATGGCAGTTCTTGCCATGAATACTGGAATGCGCATCAGTGAGATTTTGGGCCTGCAGTGGGGAGACGTGGACTTTGAGCGGCGGACCCTGACGATTGAACGCTCGGTTGTCGGAAAGTACGAAGGCGAGACCAAGACGATCGCTTCAGCCGATGTGCTACCGCTACACGAAGTGCTGGTCCAGGAACTCCAGGCTTGGAAGGCACGGGAGAATGATGTGAATGGCTGGCTGTTCGGAAACATCGATACGGGCCGCCCGTACCATGCTGACTCGCTCCGTCAAGACCATTTGGCTCCTGCAGGGAGGAAAGCTGGCATCCCGAACCTGGGATGGCACAATTTCCGGCATACCTACCGGTCGCGGCTGGGCGACTCCGGGGTTGCGCCGGAGGTGCAGCAGAAGCTCATGCGACACAGCTCGATCGATATGACGATGAAGTACGGGCAGAACGCTATGCTCAACTCAACCCGGCCCGCGAATGCACGGCTAGTCGGGGAACTATTAGCGGCTGGAGTGGATGTGCCCCAATTGCGCCCTCAAGATTCCCACGAAATTACGTAAGTTGAGCCTCTTGCAAAATTCCAGCTTTAACCATATTTAAGTGTGGGAATTCAGAACATTAGAATAGGGTTACGAGACCAAACTTAATGTAAAGGAACCCCACATTATGCAGCTTACCCTC
>Ga0255353_1000948_pt1 | contig 17302 bp, 10 predicted proteins | sample HBST25metaG_FD_189941 | JGI IMG/M metagenome (GOLD analysis project Ga0255353, IMG submission 189941) | Peat soil microbial communities from Stordalen Mire, Sweden - H.B.S.T25 | ecosystem: Environmental > Terrestrial > Soil > Wetlands > Peat | place: Sweden: Norrbotten County, Stordalen Mire...
GCAGAAACCTGGGGCAGCCTAGGCGTGGGCTCGATTCACGACGTTTACGCCACGGGTGTTGTGAACAACGACATCCAGGCCTGGGTGATCAAAAATAACCGGCTGGGCATTCCCGCGCTTTTTGCGGAAGAAGGACTGCACGGATTCGCGAAAGGCACGCTCTTCCCGGCGCCGATCGGCCTGGCCGCCACCTGGGATCCCAAAATGGCCACCGGAACCGGCGCGGCGATTGCCGCCGAGGCGCGCTCGACCGGCATTCACATGCTCTTTGCCCCGGTGCTGGACCTGGCGCGTGAACCGCGCTGGGGCAGGGTCGAGGAGGATTTCGGCGAGGACCCCTACCTGACCGGCCAGATGGGACTGGCTTACGTTCGCGGCTTCCAGGGCGACTCGCTGGCCACCGACCACACCGTCATCGCCGAGCCCAAGCACTTTGCCGGCCACGGATCGCCGGAAGGGGGAACCAACACTTCCCCGGCACACTTCGGCGAGCGCGAACTGCGCTCTGCCATGCTGAAGTCCTTCGAGCCATCCTTCAGAGAGGGCGGCGCCATGGCCACCATGGCCGCCTACCACGAGATCGACGGCATCCCGGTGACCGGCGACCCCTACCTGCTGAAGACGATTCTTCGCGGGGAGTGGGGCTTCAAGGGCTTTGTTCTCTCCGACCTGGGGGCGATTCAGCGGCTTTACGGCGCGCATCGCGTGGCCGCCACTCCCAAGGACGCGGTGGTTCTGGCCATCAACTCCGGGGTGGACATGCAGTTCTACGACTTCGATCACAAGACCTTCCAGAACGCGATCATCGACGGAACGCGCGACGGCTCGCTCTCGCCGGAAGCTCTGGACCGCGCGGTTTCCGACGTTCTGCGGGTCAAATTCGAACTTGGCCTCTTCGATCGTCCTTTCGTCGATCCGGCGCTCAACGCCAGCGTCTATCGCGCCCAGGCGCATCTGGATCTGTCGCTCCAGTCGGCGCTGGAATCGATGACCCTGCTGAAGAACGACAACCACACGCTGCCGCTCTCGAAGAGCCTGAAGCGCATTGCGATCATCGGACCGAACGCGAAGGTCGCGCGCTATGGCGACTACTCGCCCGACCCCGACCCGGCCGCCCACAACGACCTCTACTCCGAGATCGCAAAGCTTCTTCCCAACGCGCAGTTGAGCTTTGCGGACGGCAAGGACATTCCGCAGGCCGTGGCCGCAGCCTCCCATGCGGAGGTGGCGATCATGGCCCTCGGCGAGTGGCTTGGCATCTCCGGCGAGGGCGACGACCGCTCCAGCCTGGACCTGCCCGAGAATCAGGAAGCACTGCTGGAAGCCGTCGCGGCCACCGGCAAGCCGACGGTCCTGGTGCTCCAGAACGGCCGGCCTCTGACCATCGGCTGGGCCAGCCAGCACGTTCCCGCCATTCTTGAAGCCTTCTATGCGGGCGAGTTCGGCGGCAAGGCCATTGCCAAGACTCTCTTCGGGGAGAACAACCCCGGCGGGCACCTGACCGTTTCCTTTCCGCGCAGCATCGGCGCGCTTCCGGACTTCTACAACTTCGATCCTTCAAAGAACCACACCTACGTGGACGGTACCGACAAGCCCGTTTATCCCTTCGGATACGGACTGAGCTACACCAGCTTCCGCTTCGACGGGCCCAAGGTCGCGGCGCCCGCGCTGGGAGGCGGCAACGTGCAGGTGACGGTGAACGTGACCAACACAGGGGCAATTGCCGGCGATGAAGTGGCACAGCTCTATGTGAGGGAAGACGTGAGCAGCGTGGAAACGCCCGAGCGGGCGCTGAAGGGCTTTTCGCGGATTCATCTGGAGCCCGGGGAGACCAAGGCGGTGCAGTTCGATGTGCCGCAAAGCCAACTGGCTGTGTGGAATGCGGAGAAGAAATGGGTTGTTGAGCCGGGAGCCTACACCATCTGGGTCGGCGACTCCTCGCAGGCGAGCCTGACGGCGGCGTTCAGGCTGCAGAGGCCGTAGCTTCTGGCCGCGCAGGCCGGCCCAGAGATGGGGCGGCCTGCGCAGGGGCCGGAGCCCCCGGTCCGGGCCGAGAGCGTTTTTTCCCGCAGGCTTTCGCCTCTACCGGGCGGCCCAGGCCAGGCCGTCAGGATTGCCACCGACGTCGATGTGGCCGACGACTTCAAGGGTTTTGAGGTCGACGACCGCGACAAAGCCGTCCGGACCGCAGGCTACATAGGCGCGCGCGCCGTCGGGCTGCATTTGAATGCCGGCCGAGCCGTGGCCGAGGACCAGCCGCTTCACTTCCTGGCGGGTGGCAGCGTCCAGAATCACCAGGTTCGGCCCCGCAGAGACCAGGGCCAGCTTGCCATCCGGCGTGAATTTGAGGCGATTGGCGCCGGGAACGTTGGCGGCCAAGGTCGCAGCGACTTTCTTCGCAGCAATGTCGAGGACGGAAATCGTGCCGTCCTGGGCGTTGGCCACCCAGGCTTCCTTGCCATCCGGCGAGACATCGAAGCCCTCCGAACCACGACCTACGGGGATCACGGTGAGCTGCCAGTCGCCGCCCGGCGGGGCTGGCGGGGGACCGGGTGGTGGCGTGCCTGCGCCCGGTGGGGGCTGCGCGCCTGGAGGTGGGCCAAAGCCAGGCGGCATTCCCGGCGGTGGGCCCCCGGTGCGGCCTTCGGTCTTTTCCAGAATGGTGACGGTTGCCGAGTTCACGTTGGTGGTCAGGATGCGTTTGGCGTCGGGAAAGACGTAGAGCATGTGGGTCCGGTTCTGGCCGGTTCCCATGATCCAGTCGATTTTGCCGGAGGCGGGGGAGTAGCTGCCGATGGCTTTGGCGGCCTCGGCGGTGAACCAGACCTTGTTCTGCGCAAAGGTCAATCCATGCGGTCCGGCCAGGGCGCCAAGGTCGATGGACGGGAGCGGCTTTTGCCCAACCAAGTCAATGACTGCCAGAGTGTGGAAGGAGCCGAAGCCGTAGTTGGAGACATAGGCGGTTTTGCCGTCGGACGAAGCAATCACTTCATGAGGGTCGTCGCCCACCGGAATCCGCGCCAGCACGCGGAGGCTGGCCGGATCGACGATGGCCAGGGTATGGTCCTGCTTGGAAAGCGCCAAAAGCGTGGCGGCGGGGGTGGATTGAGCAGAGGCCCAAGCCACCGGCAGGGCCGCGAGAGCCAAAAACGCCCACAGGAAGCGTGGTTTCATCGCCGTGTCCTCCCGAAGCGAAGATTCTAGACGAAAGTGTCTTTGCCGACGGGGGTGCGGGTGGGCCGGGCACCGGGTGCGGGCTTGCCCAGAGTCTCGATGACGGCTTTGATACTGGCCAAGATACCCGAAAACTGGCGCACCGGCTTGCTGACGACCTCGGCCACAAAGCTGCCGGTGCGATCCACGGCATCGAGAAGGCCGGAGAACATATGGTCTATCCGGCTGCTCTGGCGGCGCACCCGTTCGAGAACCTCGAGGGTCGAGACCTGGATCTCATTGGTTTGCGCGCGCAGGCCGTGCGCCATCTCCGCCAGATCGGAGGCGGCAGACTCGACCTTGGGCGAGACCTTCTGGAAGAGATCGGAAGCTCGCGCGCAGAGATCGCGGGAACTTTCTACGACGGGCATGACCGTGGAGCGGATTTCGTCAATCTGTTCGCGGATGGAGGTGGAAGCCTTGCGCATGCTGAGGTAGATTGCGAGGAGAATGATGGCCTGCATCAACATGGCCAGACTGGTGATGGCAACAAAGACGAGCAGAATGGATTGATTGTCCAGATTTGGCATCGGATTGATCTCGCGCAGCCGATCTGCGGACTGGGTTCAGGAACGATGGAACGCCCACCTAAGGCGAGGGCGGAAAGCAACGACCAGAGCCTGCGCGGGAGTTCGGAACGGACGCTCGCGCTGCCGGCTCCGGGGTGGACGAAGATGGAAGTGTGGGCCGGAATGGAGTCCGGCCCACGGTAGAAACTAGAGTTGCGGTTCGGAAGTTTCGCCCGGGACGACGGCGGTTTTGTAGGCCTGGCGACCGGCTTCGACAGCCGCAGTCACGCGGCCCGTCTGATCGGTAACCAGGTTCTTGCCGCGCTCCACAAACTCTTCCCATTGTGCCCGCCCGCGATCAACCACCTCGCGACCGCGCTCGACATATTCGCCGACCTGCTCCTTGCCCTTGTCGACCAGGACGCTGGCTTGTTCGGCCGCCTGACGGGTGCGGTTGCGCAGGTACTCGGTGCCTTCTTTCGCACCGCTTACCAGATCCTCACGGGTTTCCCGTCCGCTTTTGGGAGCGTACAGAATCCCGACCAGGGCGCCTACGCCCAAACCTGCCAGAAACCATGCAACACCACGTATGTTGTTTTCTTCTGCCATGACGAAAACTCTCCTTTCGCTCAGCGAGAAAGATTGCCTGAGCGTATCAAATTCCCCGGAGGGCCGCAAATGCCGCGGCGCTTGCCGGGATGGAACGGGAGGACCGCCAACCCACGGATGCATCGGAACCGGCGGGCAATCCGGCGCACAATGTGCCAGCGCCGCGCATGGAACTACGAAACGGTCCCGAGGAACGCTCCGCACATCCATATTTAACATCATGCCCCTGAGTGCGGGTTTTAAGTGACTCTTTTTGCTCAGGGAGGGGAGAAATGTAAAGGGCAGTCACAGCCCCATGGAGTCTTTCTGTAATTTGCACAGAGTGAATACCGGAAAAGCTCGAAATTTCGGGCGGAATTAGAGAAATGCGACCCTCCGGGGCTGAACAGGCTTACGAAAGAGTCCATGGAATTCGTGCGCGGAGAATGCGCCGTCTACGGGACTCCGGCTCTGTCACGATGGGGAGCTTACCCCACGCTGAAGCGCGGGGCTAACCAACAATGCGCCTCCGGCGCGGAGTTTCAGGCGGCGTGAGAGATACGCTTCCCTTGGCAAGGCACGAAGCCAAGCCCCTTTGAGGGGGCACAATCAGTAAAGCCCCGGCTCTGCCGCGGGATATTTACAGCCCGTCCCTTCACCGAGATGAGTTTTCCGCAGCCTAAAAACCGAAGTGCCCCAGGTCCGGGAATCCGGAACTGGGGCACTTTGACTTGGAACAACAACATGAGTCTGGAGAATGGGAGCCGCAGTCTTTAGAACTCTGCCCGTACCGAAACCTGACCGGTACGCGCACCGCCGAAGTCCGACCCGATGGAACTGGAGACGAGACCGAAGCTGGAAGAGCTGAGATTCATGTTGGGATCGCTCAGGTTGGTGTGGTTGAGCACGTTGGTAAAGGTGCCTTCGGTCTTGACCTTGAAGCGCTCGGTGAGGGAGAAGGTTTTGCTCAGGCCGCCGGAGAGGTTGACGAGTCCGGGGCCCTGGACGGAGCCGACCTGGCTGTTGCCAAAGCGGCCGATGGGCAGCGGGTGAGCGCCGAGCGCGGCGCCGGTGGCGGGGTTGAAGCCGGCGCCGGTGGTGCAGGGGTTGCCGATGGTCCAGGAAGGATCGCCGGGGCAGGCAAAGGCGGCGGAGTTGGTCCAGAGGAAGCGGCTTTTCTGAGCCGGGTTGACGCTCACGCCGGTCAACTGGTCGGGGTGCTGGTTGCGGTGGCCGCCGTCGAAGCTGCCGGTGCCGTTGCCATAGGAGCCGTCCAGGCCCGAACCGGTGCCGGAAGGATCGCCCTGGCCGTCAGGGAAGTAGGGGGTTTCATAGGGGCCGGTTTGCAGGGTGAAGATGGAGGACAGGCGCCATCCGCCGGCAACCAGGTCGGTGAGACGCGACATATTGTTGCCGAGAAGCTTGCCTCGGCCGAAGGGCAGGTCGTAGAGGGCGGTCGAGTTCCAGCGCAGCCTGCGGGTTCCGTAGACGTTGCCGAAGTCGACGTGGCGATTGAGGATGGAGGTGGCGCGCTGTCCGCCGCCTTCGCCGCCGAAGCCGGTGCCGGCAGGTCCCTGGTCGTCGGCGAGAGCCTTGGCCCAGGTGAGGCCGGAGTGGTATTCAAGGCCCTGCTGCAGGCGGTGGCTGGCCTCGACCTGGAGGGAGTTGTAGCTGGCGTTGGCGCCGGTGGCGCGGGTGTTGATGCGGCCCCAGTTGGGAAAGAGGCGGTTGCCGATGGGTGCGTTGAAGGCTGAGACGGTGGAGGAGTAAGGCAGTGTGTTCTCGTCAGGCGCCCAGACCAGCTGATGGGTCTCGGAGCCGATGTAGGAGACGCGGGCCGCGTAGCCGGAGCCGAAGTCGTGGTCCACGCTGAGAGACCACTGTTCGGTGTAGGGGTCCTTCCAGTTGGTGCTGTTGGCGGTTCCGAAGTAGTCCTGGCCGTAAGTGCCCACGCCGGCAGCGCCGCCCGCGCCGGCATAGATGGCCGGCCACTGGTAGCCGATGGCGTGCGTGTCTGAGTTGTAGGTGTTGGTGAACTGCTGAGTCTGCGCCTGCACGGTGCCGGTGAGGGAGTAGAAGCTGGAGCCCAGCATATTGATGTTGTAGAGGCCTACGCCGCCGCGAATTGCCCAATTGTCGTTGGCGAAGGGGCGATAAGCGAAGCCGAGGCGCGGCATGAAGCGCTTGTGGGGGTACTTCTTCAGGCCCACGGGGAAACCGGCCGCATCGTTGCCCTCGACATTCATGCAGGGCGCGCCGTTGACGGTGGCGGAGTTGGTTGCGGTGACGCCGTTGGGGTCGCAGGCATTGGCGGCGGCCAGGAAGGACGAAGCCAGCAGCGCCTGCTTGCCGGTGGGGTAGATGACGCGGCCGGAGAGAGGCACGGTGGGGTCGAAGTTGCCGATGTCGCCGTACTTGTCGGAGTAGCCGGGGTGCAACTCGTAACGGACGCCGTAGGAGAGGGTGAGGCGCGGAGTAACGCGCCACTCGTCCTGGCCAAAGAAGTGGTAGTGGGCCGAGACGCCGTCGTTGTCCTGCTTCACCACGTCGTAGAAGGTCTGGTAGGGCATGCCGAGCAGGAAGTCGGCAAAGTCCACGCCGGTAAACAGGCCGGTGCTGCCCTTGGTGTTGAACTGGTAGGTGCCATAGTTGTCAGAGCCGTTGAAACCGAGGGGCGTGACCGCTTCCAGGGTCTGGATATTGCCGCCGAACTTGACGGTGTGGTTGCCCTTGTTCCAGATCAGCACATCGCTGTAGTCGGAGGTGTTGGACTTGTTCAGGCTGGTGAGGCGGTCGGCGCTCAGGCTCTGAATATTGTTGAAGTTCATCTGTGGAATGCCGTTGTAGAAGAGGTTCTGCAAGCCCTGCCAGTTTTGGGCGGTGGTCCAGGCCGTGCCGTTGAAGCTGTTGCTCTGGCCGGAGGTGTAGCGCGTAAAGCCGAAGCCGCCCTCGTTGATGAGGTTGGGCTTGATGGTCCAGTTGGTGTCCACCTTGAGAGCGCGGTTCTGGCTGGTGTTGAGCGCAGAGGGAACCAGGAGCTGTTCGGCACTGCTGGTGGGGAAATTCTTCCAGGTGAACTTGCCCCAGAGGAGGAACTTCTGGTTGGCGCCGAAGTACTGGTCGCCGCGCACGTCGAACTGGTTGGAGTGGCCGCTGGCGTCCACGTTGGCCTGGTAGTTGGCCACGCCGTTATCGGTGTAGGCGGTGGGGTCGCCGATGTTGGGGTCGGGATAGAACTGCTTGAGGGTGCTGAGGGCGATCGGGCTCAGCGGCGAGGTGATTTTGGAGCCGTAGCTGCCGCCGGTGAAGGGGTTGGTGAGGCCGGTAAAGCTGGCGGAGTTGTAATTGGTAAAGTCGCCCTGCTTCATCAGGGTGCTGGGAACGACCTCGGAGATGGTGGTCTGGGCGGGATGCCGCCAGCCTTCATAGGCGCCGAAGAAGAAGCTCTTGTTGTGGCCGTCGAAGAAGTGGGGAATGACCACCGGGCCGCCGACGCTGCCGCCAAAGGTGTTGCCGGTGACGCTGGGCTTCACTTTGGTTGTGGGGTAGGTGTAGGCGATGGCGTCGAAGGCGGAGTTCTGGTAGTACCAGAAGCCGGTGCCGTGCAGGGTATTGCTGCCGCCCTTGGTGGTGACCACGACCTGGGCCGGGTTGCCGAATTCGGCGTTGGCCATGACGCCGTCGGCGCGGATTTCGGAGATGGATTCTGTGGAGGGGAAGCCGTCGCCGATGAAGTTGCCTCCGGTGGCGCTCTTCAGCGTAACGCCGTCGATGGTCACGTCGACCATGTAAGGCAGCGCACCCTGGAGGGAAATGCCGCTGCTGTCGTCCTGCATGCCGGGCAGGGTGCCCAGAATTCCGGCGGCGCTGGTGCCGCTGAAGCTGGCGCGGGTATTGACGGGCAGACTGTTGGCGTCGTCGGTGGTGAAAGTGCCGCTGATGGTGGGCGAATCGGTTTCGATGGCGCTGAGCGAATCGCCGGTGACGTGGACTTCCTGCTGGACAACGCCAATGTCGAGGGTGACGTCCACGCGGAGTTCCTGGCGGACAGTGAGCACGACGCCGGAAGCCGTCCACTTTTCAAAATTGGGGGCGGAAACGGCGATGGCGTAGTGGCCGGCCTTGACGTCGAGGAAGCGGTAATCACCGACGCCGTTAGATTTGGCGACGCGGGTGGCTCCCTCATCGGTATTGGTGAGGGTAACGTTTGCGGCGGGAACCACGGCGCCGGCGGTGTCCTTGATGGAGCCGACGATTGCGCCCTGTGTGGATTGCGCGCCGGCCTGAGTAACGGCCAGAGCGAAGACAAGCAGCAGACTGAGGGCCGTGAGCGGCCGCTTCAGCATGAGTTGCCAGAAGGATTGGTTGTTACTGTACATGGACACTGCCTCCTAAATGACGCTGTATGGGTAAGGTGAAGTCAAGTCGCGCAGGCAAAGTGAGGGTGGTGTATCTCTGCTTGCATCTGGACGGGATATCTGGGGCGTAATGTTCAGCAATCGACGAGCGTGACGCCGAAGGACCCAAGGGGACGCCTCTGCTGGTGTGGAATCAGGCTATCCGGGATAAGTTAAGGGCAGTTGAATGAAAGGCGCATTACTTGAGGAAATAAGGGTGAAATCACGATAAAGCTATGAATATTCAGAGAATTGTTCGAGTTATATTGTAAGTTGTGCGGCTGCTGCGGCGAGTTATTAAAATCATGTTACAGCCCGCAAGTTGTTAAATTCATGTTACAAGGTGCGCGGTGCATCGACACGCAGCGTTTTATTGACTCAGCCCAATGAGGTTGATTGGGAGCTGAGCGAAAGCAACTGCAGATCCTTCGCTTCGCTCAGGATGACAAACCTGGAAGCGTTGCTCAGGAGGACAGTTCTCAGGTGATGCAATTCTTCAGAGCCGGATCAATCGTATCGACCCGCCTTCGAAGAGCGCTTCCGGCATCAATCGTCCTCCTTCGGCTTGCGGAGTTTGCCGGAGGTCTTTTCCATCTGGTCGCGAATCTCTTGGGCGTCGTCCATGTCGCGGAGGGCGGCTGCCTCCTCCTTTGTCTTCGGCCGGGCAAGGCGGGCTTTGGCGGGGGAAAAGACGCGCGGGTCGGAGGGAGTGGCGGCAAAGGGCGCGAGGTGCGGTTGGGTGTCGAAGACGCCGGTGATCTCACCGGCCAGGGCGTCCTCAAGATTCATGGGGCCGAGGCCGAGCAACTCGTCGATGGTGCGGGTGATGGAGCCCATGCTGGTGTGCTGGTGGGAGACCGAGCCGGGCTTGACCCAGGGGCTGGCCACCAGCAGCAGGCTGCGATGCGCATCCACGTGGTCCACGCCGCCCTGGGCGTCGTCTTCGGTCACAAAGACCGCCGAGTCTTTCCAGATGGAAGCTTTGGAAAGAAAGGCCACGATGCGGCCCAGGGCGAGGTCGTTGTCCGCAACAAAGGAAGCGCGGTAGGGGTAGCCGTCAGAGGGGCGCGGGTCGGCGGTGTGGTCGTCGGGCAGGCGAATCACAATGAGCGCCGGAACCTTGCCGGCGGCCAGCTTGAGGCGGAAGTCGCGCTCGAACTCGGTGGCGCGGAACTGGTCGGGAATGCCGAGGTTGAAGGTGGGGTAGCGGCGGTCGCTGGACTCGAAGACCGGACGGGGCAGGGGGGAGTTGAGAAAGAGGCGCTGGCCCTGAGGAGCCGAGCCGTCGAGTTCCGCATTGCCCTCGATCTCCAGGCCCTCGCCGTAGTTCAAAATGCCCATGCGGCCTTTTCCGCCCGCCGCGACGTGCTCCCACAAGGAGCCGAACTGCGGCTCGTCCTCGGGCATGGGGGCGTCCGCGCCGCCAAACATGGCGCGGCGGCCGGGCTGGCTGGCGCCGGGAGAGTCGTGGCGGCGGCCGCCGTAACCCGAGGTCCACGCGGTATTGAAGAAGGGGGTGGGGTCAATGCCCACCACCCAGCGGTGGCCGTCGGCGGAGACGTCGGAGTCAACGAAGTAGTTGTCGCTCATGGCAAAGCGGCCGACGAGGGCATGGAGGTTGGGCGTGACCTTCAGGTGGTTTGCGGACTTCAACTCCTCGGCCCAGCCGTCGAGGCCGTAGCGGGCCAGGGCGGGGTCGCCGTTGGCGCCGGCCACGTCGCCCAGCAACTCGTCGTAGGTGCGGTTCTCGCGCACCACCAGGAAGCAGTGCTTGAGCCGCGGCAGGGGCGGCTGGTTGGCAATGGCCGCGGTGTTGGCGGCGACGACGGTTTGGGTGAGCGCATCCGCGGAGGGCAGCGCGGCCAGGTCGATGGCGCTAAGGCTGCCCAGTTCCAATGAGCCGACATAGGAGGGCGCGTTGGGATCGTGACCGTTGCCGCCGTTCGGCCCTGCGCCTTTGCCCTTGGTGTTGACCACGAAGAGCGTCTTTGCGTCCGGCGAGAGGGCAAGCGCGGAGGGGTTCCAGCCAACCGGAATATGTTCGAGGAGCGCGAGCGAGGCGGCGTCCAGCACGCCGACCGCGTCAATGCCCGCTTCGGCGACGTAAAGGCGCCCGTCGGCGAGAGCCAGTCCGGAGGGCATGACGCCGCGCAGGGGGCGGCCTTCGGCATCCTGAAAACGCGGTCCGGTGAAGGGGGTGAGCTCGGTCTGGGCCAGCAGGCGGGTTCCGTCCGCGGTGACCTTGGCCACCGCATCCTGGTGGGAGAGAGCTACATAGACCGCCTGGGCTCCGGCCGCAACGCCCGTGGGAGCGGCCCCGCCGATGGTTTGGCCGCGAGCTTCGGTGATCCTGGCGCCGAGACGCAGTTTGGCGGTCAGCGCGGGGTGAGCGCGGTCGTGGACGTCATAGGTCCACAGGGAACTGCCGCGATCGGAGTTTTCGTCGCCCAGGCCGGGAATGCGCTTGCCTTCGACGACCGCTCCTTCGCGGGCATCCTTCGACGGATAACCGAAAGGCGGAAAGCGAAGTCCGGAAGCGAGGGGGTTTTTCGGGTCAGTGCCGGGGATGGCGGTGTACTCGAAGAGGCCGGTGTTGGTGACGTAAAGCCTACCGCCGTCGGGGGAAAGCGCCAGGCCGAAGGGATAGCTGCCGGTGGGAAGTTCGGCGAGGCGCTCCAGGCTGGCCGCGTCCAGAATCACGATGCGCCAGTTGCCCTGGTCGAGGGCGTAGAGGGTGCGGCCGTCGGCGGAAACCGCGAGCGTGGCGGCAAAGCTTCCGCTGGAGGTTTTGCCGGCCACGGAGCCGTCGAGCGAAACCTCGCCCACGGCTTGCCAGTCACTGGTGCGGTAGGCGCGAATCTTGCCCGAGTCGCCTGTGGCTACATAGAGCAGTTTCCCGTCGGGCGAGTAGGCGAGGCCGGCGTGCACCTCGATGGAGGGGTCGTTGTCGGCTCCCGGCGGCATGCGAAGGACTTTGGGGCTGGGTCCGGCGGGGTGATCTATGACGTTGAGCGCAAAGGGGAAGCCGATGGACGGCACCGCGGCCTGGCTGCCGTCGGGACCGAGCGCCAGCGCAAAGGGATACGGGGCCAGGGGAATCCAGTTGCCCGCGGGGTGAATCTGGCGTCCGTTGGGCAGAACTGCGGTTATGCCGGTCTGGGCGGACAGCACTGGAACGGCAAGAAGAACCGCCGCAAAGAATAGACGCAGGAAAGGCAGACTGCGAATTTGGATTTGGTTCGTAACCGTAGGCTTCATTACATTTCATTATGGATGACCAAATGTGAATATCAAGTTGCACAAGGGCTGATTTACCTCGACCGCTGTCGTTCTCATCGCCCTGCCCGCCACGCGGACTTGCACAGCGGATCTACGGTCGGCTGTGCTTTCCATGGTCACTGCGATTTGCCCCCGGGTTTGCATTGCGGTAGGCGCAGGGCAAATGCAGTAAAGAATGCCGGCCTGAAGAATCATAGGGGAGAACTTCTGCTTGAGGTCTGACTCAATATACTCATAAAAGGGTGAGGTTTCTCGGCGTTTTAGGCCCGGAAAATGGGACCCAGTTTTTTGCCAAATCGTTGGCGTCCGCTACAATTCACCTTAACTTTAGCCGAGAAAGGGAAATGACCATGAATAAGGCCCTCAAAAGAGTTCTGAAGCCGTTCTGGCGAGTATTTATAGATGCGCTTCCCAGTAAATGGCACGTTGAACTCGAGCATTTCATAGCTTATGGGAGGATCCCGAATCTCGAACATCCGAAAACATTCAGTGAGAAAATAACCTACAGGAAGCTATATGATCGCGACCCAAGGATGCCTCCCCTTGTGGATAAGATTGTTTCAAAGGAACTGATGGCCGCTCGATTTGGTCCCGACTTCATCATCCCCACGCTCGCGACGTTTGAGAGCGAGAAGGAGATCGACTTTGGCGCCCTTCCGTATCCGTGCGTTGTGAAAGGCAATCATGGGTCGGGTATGAATATCTTCCTGAAGCAGCCGCCGGAAGATGAGAGGGAGGTGCGCCGTCAGCTTCGCCGCTTCCTTCGTTACGACCACTATAAAACTTCTGAAGAGTGGGCGTATTCCCAGGTCCACAAGCGGCTGCTTGTGGAGCCGTTTATCGATGGTGGGGAACACGGCCTCATCGATTACAAGTTCCAGACATTTGCAGGGCGGGTGTTCGCCATTCAAGTCGATCTCGATCGACATACGAATCACCGCAGATGCGTGATGTATCCCGACTGGACCAGAGTCCCCGTTGAAATGACGTTCCCTCTCTATTCGGATCCTCTTCCTCCCCCCACGCAACTGCAAGAGATGCTTCGCTATTCGGAGATGATCGGCGCGGAGTTTTCATATGTCAGGGTGGATCTCTATGAAATTGGAGGGGCGGTAAAGTTCAGCGAATTGACGTTCTATCCCGGGGCTGGAATCCAGGAAACATTCGACCCGCCGGAGTTCGATGAAATCTTCGGAGCGCAATGGGATCTGGGAATTGCAAGGGGAGGTCGTTAGGTGCTTGTTGAAAAACGATCTCACGGTCCCAAATGGGCACTGGCCTGAAACATATCCCGCACAGGGTTTTGCAAGGACGCGCGGCTTGACCAGTGGGGTACACTTGCTTTCACCGCGGCTTGATATGCCGGGAAACAAAGTCTGCTTCGGAAAGTTACAGTCAAATCATCTGCATGGCAGTGGCAATCGTTAGTAAGAATGCAGCTATCCTGGATATTCTTTTGTCCGCATCGATTTTTCTCTGCCTGATCATTGGGAGACTCACCGCGTGCAGCCAGATCTTTCGGTAAAAAAAGTCTTGATTTATCGCATGGGAAGCTTGGGCGACACGGTAGCAGCTCTACCGTGTTTCCACCTGATCGCACGCGCCTTTCCCCAGGCGGAGCGGGTGCTGCTGACGAACTTTCCCGTCCACACCAAGGCTCCAGCGGCGGCGGCGGTGCTGGGGGGCTCCGGCCTGGTGCATGGCTATATGCGTTACACGGTGGGCACACGGAATGTGGGTGAGTTGTTGCGCCTGGCGTGGAAGATTCGCCGCTTTCGACCCGATGTGCTGGTCTATCTGATGTTCGCGCGCCCGATGAAAGACATTCGCAGGGATCGTCTTTTTTTTCAATTGGCGGGCGCCCGCAGGATCGAGGGGCTGCCGGATGAGGAGGGTTTGAAGCGTCCCCTGGACCCAACGACTGGACTTTACATGTCGGAGTCGGTTCGTCTTGCCCGGACGATTTCCGCCCTGGGTGATGCGCGGCTTGACGAGCAGGCCAGCTGGAGTCTCTGTCTTACCGCAGAGGAACGCAATACGGCAGCGACGGTGCTTGGTTCCCTCAAGGGACTTCCGTTGATCGTGTGCGGTCCCGGCACCAAGATGCAGGCCAAGGACTGGGGCCAGGAAAACTGGCGAGCTTTGCTGGCCTTGTTGCACTTCAGGTATCCGGAGTCTGGGTTAGTGCTGATTGGCGCCCCTGAGGAATCGGCCATGAGCGACTATGCCGCGGGCGAGTGGGCCGGCCCCAAGTTGAACCTGTGCGGCCGGCTCACACCGCGCGAAAGCGCTGCGGTGCTGGAACATGCGGTCGTCTTTCTCGGTCCCGACTCCGGGCCTATGCATCTGGCCGCCTCCGTTGGCGTTCCCTGCGTGATTGCGTTTTCGGCGGCCGGACTTCCGGGCATCTGGTTCCCCTCCGGGAAGAAGCACCAGATCGTCTATCATCAGACCAGTTGCCAAGGCTGCTTGCTGCAAACCTGCACTGTGGAGGCCCGCCGTTGTCTCACATCGATCACCGTTGCGGAAATGGCTGCGGCAGTGGACAGAATATTGGGCTGCAAGGCGCTCTAAACAGGGCGGAATCGCTGATTGGTGCAGCTTTTTATCGATTCCGGGCACAAAAAAGGGAGAATTTCCGGCCATGTTGATTGTTACTGGAGGCGCGGGCTTTATTGGCAGCAACCTTGTTCACGAACTGAACGCACATGGGTTGACCGACATTCTTGTGGTGGACAACTTCGCCAACGTGAAGAAGTTTCCCAACCTGAACGGGGCGCGCTATGTGGACTTCATGGACAAGCGGGAGTTCCGCCGGGCCATCCGGGAGAATGCGCTGGACGCGGGCAAAGTGGAAGCGATCCTTCACCAGGGCGCCTGTTCCAACACCCTGGAGGACGATGGCGTCTACATGATGGACAACAACTTCCAGTACACCAGGGAAGTGCTGGCCTTTGCCATCCGCGAGGGCGCGCCGCTGGTTTTCGCCTCGACGGCGGCGGTCTATGGGCACTCCGGGCCGGGACACTTTACGCCCACCCTGGAAAATGAACACCCGCTGAATATCTACGGCTACTCGAAGCTGGTCTTCGACCACTACTTCCGCCATCAGCTGGAGTTGGACCGCGTGCCGATCACCGCCGTGGGGTTGCGCTACTTCAACGTCTATGGGCCGCGCGAGCAGCACAAGGGGCGCATGGCTTCGGTGATCCATCACTTCACCAAGCAGATGAAGGAGACAGGCAAGGTCAGCCTGTTTTCAGGAAGCGGCGGATACGGCCCCGGCGAGCAGCGCAGGGACTTTGTCTACGTACGCGACCTGGCCCGGCTGAACATGTATTTCGCCCAGATCGGCTCTTACGCTCCCAAGCCAGGCGCAGAGCGCCGGGAGTACCGGGGCGTGGTCAATGCCGGCACCGGAGTAAGCCGCAGCTTCAACGACGTGGCCAGGGCGCTGATGGCAGTGCATGGCGAGACGCCCATTGAATACATTCCGTTTCCCGCCGATCTTGACGGACGCTACCAGCACTTCACAGAGGCCGACCTGACCGGACTGCGCCAACTGGGCTGCGATCTGGGAATGACGCCGCTCGAAGAGGGAATCGTGGAGACCTACGCGACGCTGCGGGCGATTGCGGGCTGAAGCAGCTCGGTCTCTGACCGGGTGGTTTCGTACCATTGAATCCGTGGTTTCCCAGGTCTCAAAATCGAGACCTGGGGCACCCAGCATTGATGCAACTTCAAGCGGTCAGAGACCTAGATTCTCGGTGCAAGCGACTCCATGCGGGAATGCTTCAGGCTGGATTGTTCAGCAGGATTTCCACGGCTTGCGGCAGGGACGGACAACGCAGGTCGGCCATTTCCGCGGCGATGTGGGCTCCGGGTTTCTGGCGTTCGGGAGCGGCCTCGATGAAGACGGTTTTCATGCCCAGACGGTGGCCGAATTCGATGTCGGAGAGCGAATCGCCGATCATGACGCTGGTTTCGGCGGCAAGATCGGGAAATTGGGCGGCGGCCTGCTCGAAAAGGCCGGGGAGCGGCTTGCGGCAGTTGCATTCCTTTTTGTCGTGAGGGCAGAAGTAGAAGCTGTCCACGTGGGCGCCGTGGGTTTTCAGGAGGTTCTGCAGGGATGCGTGCATGTTCTCCACATCGGTGGCCGTGTAGAGGCCGAGCGCAATGCCGCGCTGGTTGGAGACAACAAGTACGCGCAAGCCGGCCCGATTGAGGCGTGCAACGGCTTCCGGGACGCCGGGCAGCAGGTGAAACTCGTGCCAGCCGGTTACGTAGCGGCCTTCCGGCATCTTTTCGTTCAGCACTCCGTCGCGGTCGAGGAACACGGTGTTCAAGTCGCGCGGAAAGGTACCGATGGGGTGGTTCTTCACTCCGCTATCATAGCAATAGCCAGGACGGCTCCAGGCGCGCTCCCGGGCACGCGGCGATCGAGGCCAGCCTCGGGTCTCCGGCTGGGTACTGCCCGAGAAACCGTGAGTTGCAGGAGCTTTTGACCGCAGCCAGCATCTCTAACTCATGAGGGAATCCCGCAACCAGGTTGCGAGATGCGCACGACGAAGGAGAGAAATATGTCCAGCAGACCAGATGCCGCGGAGATCTTCGGCAAGGCGATTGCGGAGCACGTGGAAGTGGTGCGCCAACTGGCGGACCAGCAGTCCGTGCTGGAGGCGATTGCCGCGGCCATGACGGCGACGTTGTTGGGAGGCGGGAAGATTCTCTGGTGTGGCAACGGCGGCAGCGCGGCGGATGCGCAGCATCTGGCGGCGGAGATTGTGGGCCGTTTTCGCCGCGAGCGTAGGGGGTGGCCCTCGGTGGCGTTGACCACCGACACGTCCATCCTGACCGCGGTAGCCAACGATTTTGGGTTCGAGGCAATCTTCTCGCGCCAGGTGGAGGCGCTGGGCGTTCGGGGGGACCTGCTGGTGGGCCTTTCCACTTCGGGCAACAGCGGCAATGTGTTGGCGGCGCTGGAAGCGGCCCGTGCGGCAGGAATGGTCACAGTGGCCTTTACCGGCGCTGGTGGCGGCAAAATGGCGCAACTGGCCGATCATCTCTTTGCGGTCTCGTCGCGGGATACGGCGCGGATTCAGGAGGCGCACATTCTGGCCGGTCACATGCTGTGCGACTGGATTGATCTGGAATGTGTGCACGCGCAAACGGCGGCGGGTCCGCAGGCTGTGGAGGCGCGGTGATCGCACAACTGCATCAGGTCATCCGGGAGATCGAACAGGAGTGGCGCCATCGGCGGCTGCTGGTGGTTGGCGACGTGATGCTGGACAAATATATCTGGGGCGAGGTTGGCCG
>Ga0255353_1000955_pt1 | contig 17207 bp, 13 predicted proteins | sample HBST25metaG_FD_189941 | JGI IMG/M metagenome (GOLD analysis project Ga0255353, IMG submission 189941) | Peat soil microbial communities from Stordalen Mire, Sweden - H.B.S.T25 | ecosystem: Environmental > Terrestrial > Soil > Wetlands > Peat | place: Sweden: Norrbotten County, Stordalen Mire...
GCGTACCTGGGCGGCAGCGATGCGGTCATCAAGGACGCAGCCTTCCGAGAGGCAGTGTTGGCCGAGGAGTCGTTGCTGGTGGTCTTCGGTCCCGAATATAACGGCGCGCACCTGGCGAAGCTTGTCTCCTGGGGTTTGGAACGCGGCAATGTGCGCTTTGCTTTTCTCGGCGGCTACGCCAACTCACGTGGCGCGGCAGATATGGGCCTCTCGCCGGACCTGCTTCCGGGTTATGTGCCAGTCACGGCGCCCGGCGCTTTTGCAGAGTATCCCGGCCTTCCCGCGACGCCCGGCAAGACACTGCCGGAGATCTTCGATTCGGCGGGCAAGGGAGAATTGGGCGCGTTGCTGGTGGTGGGCGCTGACCCAGTTGCGAAGTTGAGCCTAAGCCCAGCGGCGTTGCAAAATACGTTCGTCATTGTCTCGGATATTTTCCTCACGCAGACCGCGGCGTTGGCCGATGTAGTCTTCCCAGCCGCGAGCCTATACGAAAAAACCGGCACACTGACCAACACATTTGGCGATGTGCAATTGGCCAGGAAAGCCGCAGACCGAGCAGACGTCAAACCCGATTTTGAGATTCTGGTGAGGCTGGCCGGAGCAATGGGTGTCGATGTGAAGACGCTGGTGCCGTTTGGCAAGAGCGGCACGACGGCTGATCTGGGCCAGTCGCGTGGAGCGCAGGCTGGCGAAGCGGATCGTCATGCTGTGTGGCTCCAAGCCAATGGGCTTGAACCAAAGTTGAGCCCTTTCGATCCGCTGGCGGTGCTCGACGAAATTGCCCGGCTGGTTCCGGGCTACGTTCTTGACCGCATGAACCTGCTCGGCGGTAACGATGTGCAGACCGAGCCGGGCTTTGTACCGGTTGCGGCATTAACCGGGCGGGGTTTGATCACACCCATTCACGACGGACTGTTTACTTCCGGAACGCTGGGGCAGCACAGCACGGCGCTCACGGAATTGGAGCAATATCAGGCGCGATTTAGCGGACCAAAGGATCTGTAAAAAGAAGAGGCTGAAGACCAGTGACGATTTTGCAGTTTTTTCTGTGGAGCGTGCTCAAGGTGGCCGTGGTGACGGTGGTGATGCTGCTGGGCATCGCCTACACAGTGCTGCTGGAGCGCAAGCTGGTGGGCCGCATTCAGAACCGATGGGGGCCCAGCCGCGTGGGACCGTTCGGGCTTTTGCAGCCGCTGGTTGACGGGGCAAAATCTTTTCTCAAAGAGGACATCATTCCCACCGGCGTCTACCGGCCGCTCTATCTGCTCGCTCCCACCCTCGCGCTGGGTTGCACGCTGATCTCCATCGGTGTGGTGCCCTTCGGCGCGCCCAACATCGGGCCGGGCCCTCTGGATTTGTTTGAAATCGCCAATGTGAATGTCGGCTTGCTCGTGATTCTTGGCGTCACTTCCATCGGCGTCTACGGCGTTGCGCTCGCTGGATGGTCCTCGAACAACAAGTATTCGCTGCTGGGCTCGCTACGCTCTTCGGCGCAGTTGGTCAGCTACGAACTTGCACTGGGGCTTTCGCTGGTTGGAGTGGTCTTGCGCGCCGGTTCGCTCAACTTGAGAGTAATCGTCGAGCAGCAGGCGACCAATGGCATCCTGAGCTGGAACATTTTTGGCGGGATGCAGTTTGTGGCTTTTTTCATCTATCTGATGGCCGCTTACGCTGAAACCAACCGCTCGCCGTTCGACTTGCCGGAGGCGGAAAGCGAACTGACTGGCGGCTATCACACCGAGTACAGTTCCATGAAGTTCGCCATGTTCTTCATGGCCGAGTACGGCAACATGATTACGGTAGGCTGCGTGGCCACGCTGCTGTTTCTGGGCGGTTGGACCAGTCCTTTCGGCGACATGATTCCGCTTCCGCAGAACATTCTTGTCCGCGCATTGCTGCCTCTCTTCTGGTTTGTGCTCAAGGTTTTCAGCTTTCTGTTTCTGTATGTGTGGGTGCGGGGAACTTTGCCGCGCTTCCGTTATGACCAGTTGATGAACTACGGATGGCGCTGGCTGATGCCGCTGGCCATTCTGAACATTGTGGCGACAAGCCTGTGGCTGGCTTATCGCTAAGTTACAATCGGGCTTGCCCGTAGGTGACGAAACCATGCACCTGATTTTGTTTCTCGTATTTGCCGGATTCTGCCTGGGCGGAGCGATCAACCTGCTCATCCAGAGCCATCCCATCAACAGCGCTCTTTCGCTGATTGTGGTGATGGTCTCGCTGGCCGTGCTTTATCTGCTGCTGGGCGCGGAGTTCCTGGCCGCTGCGCAGGTGATCGTCTACGCCGGCGCCATCATGGTGCTGTTCACCTTCGTCGTCATGCTGCTCAACGCGGGACGCGAGGCGCGTACCATGGGAAGCCGCGCGGCGCGCCTGGTTGGCTTTCCCGCGGTCGTCGTCATTCTGGCCGTGATTGCCACTGTGATTCTGCACGCGCAGGGCCTGGGCATGGCGAAGCTGAGTGACGGACTCACTAACGTGCCCGGCCAGACGAATATCGAACTCCTGAGCACGGTGCTGTTCACTAAACTGCTGTTGCCGTTTGAGGTCACTTCGGTCCTGATTCTCATCGCGATTCTGGGCGCGGTTGCCCTCGCACGCCACGACGACACAGACCCGCAAGGCAGCGCAGAAAGGACGGCCAAATGAGTTCCCTCTTCGCACAGGAAGTCCCGCTTTCCTGGTATCTGTTGCTGAGTGCGGCGCTGTTTTCGCTTGGCGTCGTCGGATTCCTCATCAAGCGCAACCTGATTACCATCTTCATGTCGATTGAGCTGATGCTCAACGGCGTAAATCTTTCCTTTGTGACCTTCGCCCAACAATGGCACGCTGTGAAGGGGCAGATCTTCGTCTTCTTCGTGATGATGGTGGCTGCGGCGGAAGCTGCCGTGGGATTGGCCATCATTATTGCCGTCTTCCGCGCTCGCGCAACCCTGGCCGTCGACCGTATCGACTTGATGAAACTATGAACGACTTTCAGATGACCATGCTTTTACATCACGGGTACATCATGTATGCGCGTCTCTGGCTGATTCCACTCGTACCATTCGTGGGATTTCTAGTGAACGGACTCTTCGGCCGCCACTTGCCCAAATGGCTTGTGACCACGGTTGCATTGCTTGCCCCGTTGGCTTCTTTCTGCGCGGTTCTTTGTGATTCGAATAGTCTTCTTTATCCCTGCGTAGAAACCTTCGGCCAGTGGATCAACATCAGCGCCCTCCACATCGACTTTAGCTTCGTCCTCGATCAGCTTTCGCTCGTAATGCTTCTCGTCGTCACCGGCGTCGGCTTCCTGATTCACGTTTACTCCGTCGGCTACATGGGCGATGACAAGGGCTACGCGCGCTACTTTTCTTACCTGAACCTTTTTCTGTTTTTCATGACGGTCCTGGTGTTGGCCGGCAATGCGCTGGTCATGTTCATCGGCTGGGAGGGCGTGGGCCTGGCGTCCTACCTGCTCATCGGTTTCTGGTTCCAGAAAAAGTCGGCTGCCGACGCGGGCAAGAAGGCCTTTATCGTCAACCGCATCGGCGACTTCGGCTTCCTCATCGGAATGTTTCTGCTGGTCGCCAACTTCGGCACGCTGACTTTCACTGAAATAGCTACCAAGCTCGGCCAAGACCCCGGCTGGAACGGCGGCGTGGTTACCGTGATTGCTCTTTGCCTGATGCTGGGCGCTGCCGGCAAGAGCGCGCAGCTTCCGCTCTACATCTGGCTGCCCGACGCGATGGAAGGCCCCACGCCGGTCTCTGCGCTGATTCACGCGGCCACCATGGTCACGGCCGGCGTTTACATGGTCGCCCGCACGCATGTCTTGTTTGACCATTCGCCCTTCGCGCTGAGTGTCGTCGCCATCATCGGCGCGGCCACGGCCATCTTCGCAGCTACCATCGCTCTCGTTCAGAACGACATTAAACGCGTGCTGGCTTACTCGACAATCTCGCAACTCGGCTATATGTTTTTGGGCTGCGGCGTCGCTGCTTATTCCGCGGCCATCTTCCATCTCATGACCCACGCCTTCTTCAAGGCGTTGCTCTTCATGGCGGCTGGCTCGGTAATTCACGCCATTGGCGGTGAGCAGGATCTGCGCAAGATGGGTGGACTGCGCAAGAAGCTGCCGGTCACTTTTTGGACCATGACCGCGGCCGTCCTGGCCATCGCTGGCTTATTCCCCTTCGCCGGATTCTTTTCGAAAGACGCCATCCTCTACGCGGCGTTTTTGCAAGGAACGAACGGGAAGATTCTCTGGTTTGTCGGCGTGCTGACGGCGCTGTTGACCTCGTTCTACATGTTCCGGCTCTGGTACCTGACCTTTCTGGGCGAGTCGCGCAGCCCTGAGATCCATCCGCATGAGAGCCCGTGGTCAATGCGCGGACCTCTAATCATTCTGGCGCTGCTTTCGATTGGCGGGGGATGGATCGGCATGGAACGCTTCGGCAGTTTCCTCGCGCCTTCAGTCGGCGCTCGCGTGGTGGAAGGCGGCGCGGTTCCCTATCTCCCGTTCACCATTTCATGGGAATTCTTCCTGAGCGTAATCGCCGTTCTTGTCGCGCTTGAAGGCTGGCTGATCGCCGACAAACTCTACCGGCGCAAGCCTGCGCGTCCCGCTCAGTATGCCGCGGCCCTGCCGGGCGGTTACAAACTGCTGGCCAACAAATACTACGTTGACGAGCTTTATGGCGCCGTAGTGGTCAAGCCGTTGCTCGGCTTCTCCAAATTTGTGCTCGAGTGGGTTGTCGATTTTGTCATTCTAGGCGGTGCGGCTTGGTTGCTCGGCGGTATTGCCACCTTTACGGGAGCGATTCTGCAACGCTGGCAATCGGGCAATCTGCGCTCCTATGCGGCGTGGCTGGCCGCGGGCGCTGCTGCGCTTCTGCTTTTCCTGCTGGTTCCGTGGGCAACGGTGCTGGCCAATCTTTCAGCAATTCACCTTGGCATGGCGGGGCATTGAGAGAATGAACGAAATCAACCAATCGATTCTCACGTTGATCCTGCTGGTTCCGCTGGCCGGAGCGGTATTGGTGGCCCTCGTGCCCGACCGCTTCAAGCTGCCCAACTGGATTGCGCTGCTGACGGCTCTCACCACATTCGGCCTCACCCTGCATCTACCCGCGCATTTCTCGTTCGCTGCGGATGCGCCCCGCTTCCAATTCGAGATCACCCGCCTCTGGGTCGAGAAGCCTACGATCTTCTACCACGTGGGCGTGGACGGGTTGAGCCTGTGGCTGGTCGTGCTGGCAGGCCTGCTGGCCCCCATCGGAGTGGTAGCCAGTTGGAACGCCATCCAGGCGCGGCGCAAGCTCTTCTACGCGTTGTTTCTTGTCCAGCAGACGGCCATGTTCGGCGTCTTTATTTCGCTGGATTTGATGGTCTATTACGGCTTCTGGGAGTTGTCGCTTGTGCCCATGGCGATCCTCATCGCCATGTACGGCCGCAAGGATGGACCGAAAGCCGCGCTGAAGTTCTTCCTCTTCACCTTCATCCCATCCGCGCCGCTGCTGGTTGCGATTCTGTGGCTCTACTCGAAGACCGGCAGCTTCGACTTCGCAACTCTTCGTTTCTGGGTCGCCAGCGGCGCACTACCTGCCGGTGCGTTGTTCTGGGTAGCACTTGCGTTTCTTTTCGCCTTTGCCGTCAAGGTTCCCGTCTTCCCGCTGCACGGCTGGGTTGCGGACACCTTCAGCGAAGCGCCTGTTGCGCTGGCGATGGTTGTCGCCGGTAAACTCGGCCTTTACTCGATGCTGCGCTTCCACATCGGGCTGTTTCCGGTGCAGGCGCGGGCCGTGGCTCCGGTGCTGGTCGGTCTCGCGGTCGTCGGCATTCTCTATGGCGCCTGTCTTGCTCTTGTGCAACGTGACTTCTGGCGGCTGATGGCTTATGCGGCTCTGAGCCATCTGAGCCTCATCACGCTGGGCATCTACGGACTGACGCTCACCGGCTGGGAGGGTGCGGTTTATCAGATTCTGAATCACGGCGCGGTGGACGGCGCGCTCTTCCTGCTGCTGGGCCTTCTCTATGACAGCTACGCAAGCAGCCAGATCAACGCGTACGGCGGTTTGGCCACCAAACTGCCACGCACGGCAACGTTCTTCGTCTTCGGCTCTTTGGCGATGATCGGGCTGCCCATGCTGGGCGGTTTTGTAGGCGAGTTCCTAATTCTGCTGGGCACCTTTACCGGCGTCAGCAAAGGCTGGGCGATTGCCGCTGCCGTGGGCATGATTCTGGGCGCGGCTTACATGCTATGGCTGGTGCAGCGGCTCTTCTATGGGCTTGAGAGCGTCCTGGCCACGTCAAAGCCGCCACAAGACCTGCGCCTGGGTCAACTTTGCGTGCTGTGGCCTCTGGCTGCGCTGATGCTGGTCATGGGAGTAGCGCCGATGCTCTGGCTGCCAACTATTGAAACGGGCGCACACCCGCCACAATTAAGGACACCGAACATTTTGCCTCTCGTATTCCCTCAATCAGTGTCGCCGACTTCGATGAATGGGGAGGGCCAACAGTGAATTCTGCTCCCGACATCTTCCGCATTCTCCCCGAAGTCATCCTCACGTTGACCGGCGTCCTTGTGATGTTGCTCGACGCAGCATTTCCTCCTCATTGGGCGCGCCGGCCGCTCGGCTGGGTAGCTGCTTTCGGAACTACGCTCGCCCTTTGGGGCAGCCTGGCCCAGCTTTCGCTCCCCGAAGGAACCGGCTACTCCGGCACAGTCGAGACCAGCGCTTTCACGGTCTTCTTTCATGTGCTCATCTGCGGTGTCGTGCTGGTGGCGCTTTTGCTTTCGCTGGATACTTTGCCCGAAGACAGCCATCACCAGGGCGAGTTCTACGCGCTGATAGTATTTGGCGCGGTGGGTATGTGCCTTCTCACGAGCGCGGTCGAACTGCTGCTCGTCTTCATCGCTCTGGAAATCTCCTCCATCGCCACCTACGTTCTGGCCGGCTACCGCAAAGACAGCCCCCGCGGACCTGAAGCGGCCATTAAATATTTTCTGCTCGGCTCCTTTGCCACGGCCTTCCTGCTCTACGGCATCGCATTGATCTTCGGAGCGACCGGCACAACGCAGATCTACGAGGTTGCCCGGCTCGCGCCGATAGCGCAGAATCAAGGATTCATCCTGGCTGGACTGGGGCTGATGCTGGTGGGCATTCTCTTCAAGGTTTCCGCCGCGCCTTTCCACGTATGGACGCCGGACGTGTATGAAGGCTCGCCCACGCCTGTGGTAGCGCTGATGTCCACTGCGCCCAAGGCCGCGGCCTTCGCGTTGCTGCTGCGCGTGGTCTACGAGATGCTGCCCACTCTGCGCTCGATCTGGCAGCCGCTGCTGTGGGTGGTGGCCGTGCTTTCCATGACCCTGGGCAACCTGGCCGCACTGCGCCAGCAGAACGTGAAGCGCATGTTGGCTTACTCCGCGATCGCCCATGCAGGGTACCTGCTTGCCGCTTTCGCCGCACTCGACTCCACCGGCATTGCCGCTGCCAGCTTCTACATCGCGGCATACGCAGCCATGAACGTGGGCATCTTTGCCGTGGTCACGCTGGTCAGCGGATACGACGAGAAGCGGCCGTTGATCGACGATTTTCGCGGGCTCATATACCGCTCGCCCTTGCTCGGCAGCTTGCTGATCTTTTTCCTCATTTCGCTGGTCGGCATTCCTTTCACAGGCGGATTCTTCGGCAAGTTCTATTCATTTTCAGCCGCGGTAGGCGGCGGAGCCATTTGGCTGGCCATCATTGGCCTGCTAAATTCCGGCCTGGCTGCCGCGTACTATCTGCGCCTGGGTCTGGTCGCCGCGCAGCAGCCTGATCCGCAAAAGCCCGTTGTTCCCGCGCCTCGCGTGGGCGTCGCGGTGGGCGCAGCCTTGCTGCTCGCGGTTGCGGCAACCCTTGTTCTGGGAATTGTTCCGGGCGACGTGTTGCATGCGGCTGAGAACGCCGCGTACACGCTGCAGGCGCCTTCCACGGAGACCAGCGCGCCCGCCAATGCCGTTGATCTGAAAATGATGATTCCTTAAATCGGATTAAGCGCGGAATCGCTGGAAACCGGCCCGCTGGTTGCCCTTCCCGACAGATTCCGGTCGAGCAGGCTCTGGTAGTAACGCACGGTGCGGCCCAGAACGCGCCCATTCACATAATGCTCTAGGACCCAGGCGCGCGCGGCCTCGCCCATCCGGCGGCGGCGCTCCGGGTTGCGCAGCAATTGGAGAACGGCTTCGCTGATGGCCACCGGGTAGCCGGGCGGAATCAACAAGCCTGTCACCTCCGGCACCACAGCGTCACGCGAGCCGGTGGACAAGGTGGTCACCACGGGAATTCCGGTAGCCGCTGCCTCCAAGACTACGTTTGGAAACCCCTCCCGCCAGGTTGGCAACACCATCACGTCCATCACTCGGTAATAAGGCGCCGTGTCGGCAACGAATCCCGTCAAATGAATCCTCGGATGTCTCTTGATGCGCGAGCGCAGATCATCGCCCAGCGCGTCTTCAGCAGTGTCAAACCAGCCCACCAGCAGCAAGTGCGCCTCCGGTTTCGCGGCTAGTATAGCATCGAATGCCTCGATCAACTCCGGCAGCCCTTTATCGCGGGTCAAGCGACCCACAAAACCCACGACAGGCACAACCGGCGGGAGACCGAGCCTCTCTCGCAGGCCGCACGGACCTGGGTGGAAGCGCTCCACATCGACTCCGTTGCTGCTGCCGCTGCCCAGCAGGCGCAGTTTGCGCTCGGAAGCGACGCCCAAAGCAAGCGCCTGGTTGCGCAGGCTGTCACTGTTGCACAGCACAACATGAGAATATGCCGCTGCCAGCCTCTCTGCCATCCGCAAAATCCGGCGTTTGACTCCGGTGCAGGTTTCCAGCTTGAGTCCACGAAGAAAATAGACCCGCACTGGCACACCGCAGAGCATACCGGCTATCGTGCCCAGCAGTCCGGCCTTGGGCGTGCTGAATTCCGTCATCTCCGGCTTGAGCCGATAGAGCAGCCACCACAGACGCACCAGCGACACAAAATCCGCAAACGGCGCAATCTCCCGCCGCATGGGAATTGCGGCGGATTCCACGCCTTCCTGAGCGGCCGTCTTTGTGAGCAGTTCGCCGGGGCTTGAAACCAACGTTACGCGAAAGCCCGCCTCGCGCAGGGTGCGCAGACGGCCTCCAAGAACCAGACAGGTTTGCGGGGTGGTGATGCCGACGACGATGCGTGGGCCTGGTGATCGACGGGGCGGCTCCGCCAGAGGAGCGATTGAAGTGTAGAACCTGCTGTGGGCACCCATGAATGCGGGCAAGAAAGCACAATTTGCAATATCTCCGCTGCGTCTCGACACGAGCCTCTCCCAGAAAGGGCATTCGCGTCCAGATGCAAAGCTGGAGCCACAGGCGGCAGTGCTTTGTCGCAGGGGCCAAAAACCTGCATCAGAAACGCGTTAGAAAACCCGCGCACCGGATTCAGGAGTTCATGTTTACAGGACACTTTGCCGGGCGATCATCTGCTCCGATGCGTCCACTCCCGTTCTCCGGTTCAGCAGTTTCCCTCGTGACAACGCAGAAGAAGCCTAAGAAGATACTCTTCCGCTGGAGATAAATAAAATCAGTATTCACAGGAAACATTAGTCTGCTCTAATATGTCAAGAGGAAAATCCCTTTAGGAAAACTGGGCGTATACATCTGATGAAGGGCTCGATTCGCACCAGGATAAGAACGATATACCTATGCCCGCAAATCTACGTCCGAAGGTTCTGTTGCTCATTCCACATCTGGGCGACGGTGGCGCGGAGCGCGTAACGGCGCTTTTGGCGCTGAACCTTTCCGCGGAGAAGTACGAACTGCATCTGGGCCTGATCACGCAATCACGCGGCAGCGAGGAACTGCCGTCGTGGGTTCATCTCCACGCTCTGGGCGCGCGAAGGGTGCGCGGCGGGGCTTTCCAGTTGCTCCGTCTGGTTCGCCGGCTAAGACCGGAGCTGATTCTCTCTGGGATGTTCCACCTGAACTTCCTGGTGCTGCTCCTGCGCCCTTTCTTTCCGCACAATACCCGAGTCTTAGTGCGCCAGAACGGGACCGTTTCCTCTGCATTGGCCTTTGGCGAACTGCCCAGCTACACTCGCCTTCTTTACCGTGTGCTCTACCGCCGTGCTGACTGCGTGATCTGCCAGACGCAGTCGATGGCAGAGGACATTGCCCGCGAGTTGGGAATTAGGCAGAACCGGCTGACGGTGCTGGCCAACCCGGTGGACCTGGAAGAGATTCGCACTTCCATCAGCCTGAAGCCAGCCCCGCAAACCGCCTCAAGCCCCAGCCCGCATCTGCTGGCCATGGGAAGGCTCTCGCCGGAAAAGGGCTTTGATTTGCTGCTGCGGGCTTTTGCTTCGGTCCGAAGAGAGTTTCCCGATGCCAGCCTTCTGATTGCTGGCGGGGGACCGGAAGAGTTGAGGTTGAAGACTCTGTGCCGTAAGCTGAGCCTCGACTCCGCGGTCCGCTTTGCGGAACCCATTGACCGTCCCTGGGCGCTGTTCGCGGTGGCAACGCTGTTTGTGCTCCCGTCTCGTCACGAAGGGCTGCCCAATGCCCTGTTGGAAGCGGCTGGCGGAGGATTGCCCATTGTGGCCTTGCCGGCTTCAGGGGGTATTGTGAACCTGCTGCGCGATCAACCTGGAGTTTGGCTTGCACCTGAAGTCTCCGCCGAGGCGCTTACTGATTCCCTGCTCACCGCTATGCGTGCCCTCAAGTCCGGTCAGCGGTTTGCCCACCCCTTTGTTGACGCGTTCTGCATCGATCGCGCTATCGGCGCTTATGAGAAGCTGATCGACCAAATGCTTGCGGAAAACAAGAATACCTAACCCTGGCGGCGAAAGCGTGAGATCAGCTTCCACAGCCTCCTCACCTTGCCAGCTCGGGTTCGCCATAGCGCGAAAGTTTCATGGAATCGCTCGATGAGGCTCAACCCGCCGGGCGAAAGCTCAGCCACCACGCGCTCCACTGAGGTGAACTGCGCGGCATGGTCACGCAGAAACTCATGGAGTTGGGCAATCTGGGCCGCATTGGCAGAGTTGCTGTGCACACAGATCGTCCATAGACCTTTGCTCTTCTCGACCGGTCTCCAAAGCTGCTGCGGAATCCAGGTGACGCCGCCGCGGGTGAATGGAACGCGAGCAAATCCGTCAGAGAGCATTTCAATCCCCTCGCGCTGGAGCACTCGGAGGGTGGCATGGTCGAAGCCGTGGCGCGGCGCAACAAAGATCGTGGGATTGAGCCCCTGGCCGCGTAGAATCTCCAGCCCTTCTCGAATCCACTCACTCTGGGTTTCTTCCGGCACGCCGGAGAATTCCGTGTAAGCATGCAGCGGCAACAGGCTCTTGCCCCGGCTGCCGCAGTGATGATGAAGCCCGTGCAGCGCAATCGTCGCCCTGGCTGCCTCCATCGCCCGCATCCGCGCCCAGAACTCCGGGTCCGGCCGCGAAAGATTCAGTTCAGCGTCCTGATTGTCGGGAATTACGGCAAGAATCGGCCGCAGGTGAAACTCCTTTATCAGCGGCAGAAACCGCTGCCAGCTATCGTGCGCCATCGTGGGACAAAAGTCGTCAAAGCGTAGAAGATATTGGGCGGGTTTGGGAATCATCGTGCCAACTCCAATGTTGTTCGTTCGCCGTTCCGGGCAAAGTTTGGCGGCTTCCATCACTGCGCCGCCGTCTGACTTACGCGCACTTCGCGGAGCTTCGAGGAAGCAGCTTCCAGGTCCAATACCAGAGAAAAATGAAGGTGCTCACGGTCCAGAGCGATGTGGCCAGCGCGATTCCAGCCACGCCATACCACCGCATGAGAAGCAGGTTTAAAACAATATCCAGCGCAAGATTCAGCGCGCCACAATAGAAAATCAGGTCGCTGCGGCGCATGGCAATCAGAAAGCGATAGAACACGCGGCTGGAGACAAAGAACGGAATCTGAATCGCATACATGGCCAAAACCGGGGTAACCAGCGCCGTGTCGGCGGGCGAGAAGACGCCATGCTGAAATGCAACGCGGATCAGCAGGTGCGAGCCTGCGATCAGTGCCAACGCGATGGGTGTGGAGACCAGTGCCGTGAGCCGCACCCAGGTGATGAGCGTATGCCGGCATCCGGCCCAATCCTCATGCGCGATCATGCGCGAAAAATACGGCACCACGGCTGACGAGACCGCCCCGGCCAGTAGCGTGATCACCACGCTCACAAAACGGTTGGCGTAGGCCAGCGCGGAGACGCTCCCGGCCGGCAGCATGGCGGCCATCGACTGATCTACCAGCAAGCCGCCGGAGGCTACCACGCCGCTCAGCAGCACCGGCCCATACTGCCCCGCCACCTCGCGCGTGGCCTCCGTTGCTCCGTGCCACCAGAGGCGGAAACGATAGCCGCGCGAGTCCATCATCCACGCCACAACTCCAGCGTGGATCAGAGCGCCGGCCAGGGTCGCGTAGACCATCGCCCAGATTCCGAAGCGGCCACTCAATAGCAGCGTTCCAAGGATGATGGCCACCGGAGTCGCCACCGGCGCCAGCGCGGGCAATGCAAAGCGGTCAAAAGTGTTTAGAACAGCGGTGCAGTTAGTGGCGATACCTGTAATCAGCACCACGGGAAGCAGCGCGTAAAAGAGCCGGATGGCGAGATCCATTTTTTCCGGCGAATAGTGAGAGGCAATCAGCGGAAAGAACCCGCGCGCTGAAAAAGCCATCACGACCGAGGCCGAGGCCAGCAGCAGGCATACCCAGAGCATCGAGCTCGAAAGCAGTTCCTGCGCGCGCTCGTGGCCCTCCTGCTCCCTCACCCGGACCAGCGTAGGCACCATCGCCTGATTCATCGATTCCGAAATCAGATTGATGAGCAGGTTGGGAATCAGAAAGGCTGCAAGAAATGCGTCCATCGCGTCCGAGCGGCCATAGACACCGGCAACGGCAAACTCTTTGAATGTTGCGACAATTTTGACCAGAATCCCCGCCGCCGTCACCGACGCCGCCGCGCGGAAGATGCGCCGGTTGACACTGCCGCCCTGGAAGAGCCGTGCGATTTGGGGGACCGCGAACATAATTGGCGAAGTTATTCGCCAGTCTACAGGATTAGCCCGGCGGTAACCGGAAGTTCATGGCGCTGCGCCTGATTCGGAAAGCATGCAGCCAACTCCTCCGGCTGTTCCACACCAAGCCGTCCAGCCAGCGCAATCATCGCCAACAGCAGCCAAGTGGTGCGGCTTTCCTCCACAGTAGCCACCAGCGAAGTGATGAACCAAACCAGCAACGTCACAGACATCGCCCATTTGAGCTGTCCATGCGTTTGCGCGATCGACCAAATCGCCGCCGCCACAATGGCCGTGGCCAGAAACAGCGCAACCAGCCCGCCACTGACGGCAATGGACAATGCCGTGTTGTGCGCCGTGTCGATGGGGCCAAGGCCAGCCGCCGAGACAAACGATCCCGCTCCTGTACCCAAGAACGGAGCCTGTACAAAGGCGTGCCAGCCCGCCGTCCAGATGTTCAACCGTTGATTTAAGTCTCCGCCTTGAAGTTGCTCAGGAATCGTGGCCAATCGTTCAAAGCTCCCGTGGGGAACGATGAACCAAAGCGCGGCGGCCAGCGCAAGCAGAGCCAGGCCGCCAGCCAGCAATCTTTTCGGATGACCATTAGCCAGCAAGAGTCCGCTGCCCACAAGCGCCACAAGGGCTGCCAGAAAGCCTCCGCGAGAGGCCGTAAGCAACACACCCAGCAGACCCAGCGGCAGGTAACCGGCCGCCAGCATACGCCACGGCCAACGCCGCTCGCTGTTCACCAGCAGCGCCGCCAGCGGAAAGCCGAGATCGAGAAACCGCGCCACATCATTCGGGTCTTGCCCAATTGCCGCAAAACGCACCTGAGCGTTGGCAAGCGCCTCGGCCGAGGCGAAGTTGGCCACGGTAAGCACAGCGAGCACCCAGGAGCCCGCCACGGTTACCCGCAGAAGTGCGCGCAGATCACCGGCGTCTTCGGCAAACTCCCAGACCAGCCAAACAATCATCAACTCTTGAAAGTAGCCGCGCAGTTTTGTTACCGTCTCCTGCGGCTCGATAGTCCAGAAATACGTGCAGCAAAGCCAGAGGAAGAATGCCAGCACCAGCCATTGCATCAGTCCGGGAGCGCGCAAGCGGCCAGCTTGAAGGACCGCCGGAATTGCCGCCAGAAGCGCCAGTAGGCCGAGAACTCGCGCGATGTTGCCCAGCGGTTCGCCCAGTTCCAGGGAGTATTCCCATGGAATCGTAAAAGCGAACAGCAGCAACAAAAGCCAGGCTATGCGGCGCATCAAGCGAAACCTTTCAGGAATCCTTATCAGCAGGCAGAAATCCCGCCAGAGTGGATTCGCGCCGGATCAAAACGGCCGGAATTTGCAGAATGACAAACAATACAAGTGCGTGAGGAAAATTGACAACTCTGAGCGCGAACAGCAGCAAGCACGGGATAAGTACAACCGAGCAAAATACCAGCGTCCAGCGAATCTGGCCGAGCGCCTTGAGCCTTCCTCGCACGCTGAAAACCCACATCACGCAAAGCAGCCCCGAGCCGGCATCCAAGGCCAGTTTCATGGCGCGTGAGTGGGCCATGCCGTTCACATCGATTCTCAGCAGATGTAGAACATGCAGTAGGCCGGCGATCAACAAAACGTACACCGCGAACTCCAGCGCATCGATCGGCGTAACCTTTCGGGCAGGTTTGCCGGCGTTTGATGCGGATGAGTTGGCTCCTTCAGTCAATAACTCGCTCGGCGCTGGTTTGGCAGGCCAAACCGCCAGCGGAATCTGGAGAACGATAAAAAGCGCAAGCGTCTCTGGGCCTTCAATGATCTTGAGCACATGCGTTCCAAGACAAGCGGTGAATATGGTCAGGAAGCATGGCCAGAAGCACCAGCGCGGCCATCCCATATCCATCAGGCGGCGCTCCAGGCTCCTGAGCCAGAAGACGCTCAACACAACAAGGCCGTATGCCACGGCAAGCAATAGATGACGATTCCCCGCATGGGTGCGCAACAGATACAAAGCGCCGCCGCATAGCATCGCAATCAACACAGAGGAGAGTAGAAACGTTACGCGTCTCATTTGCTTGCTCAAGGTTGAGTTAGGCATTGGCAACCTCCTTTCGCGACTCCGCGGTTAGTATGGCTTCCATCTCGACGTCTTTTTGTCGCGACCAGAACTGATCCCTGTGAAGATTGGTGCCTTTTGCTGTGGAGATGCCTCGCCAATCTTGGACGGAGCATGGGATACCTCCAACTCAAGATTCTCGCTCATCCTCGAACTGAGTTGTCCACCGCTCCCCGGCAAAGGATCCTCCGATAGAGGCTCTTCGGGCCTCGGTTTACTCCGCAGAAAAGCCATCGGAGTCTGAATCAACACGAAGATCGCGAGCGCCCCATAGCCACTAACCCAGTGAACAGCAAGCGGCATCAGGGACGCGACCGAAACGACGAGGATGTACTGTGACCCGCACCACATGCGCGTCCAACCCGCATCGTCAAAACGGCCAGTCACGTTCATGATCCAAGCAAAGCTCAACATGAAATAGCCTATTCGCGCAATCCATGTGCCAATTTCGTGGTTAGACGCGCCGTCCATGTATACCAGCGGAGCGCAGATGAAGGCGATCACCAGGACCCGGCGCAAGAATAAATAGGGGCCAACCAGAAATGGCTTCGCCGCTTTCCTCCTTAATTCAAGGTCTTTTCTGTATTCGCTCAATTCCCTTTGCGGCGGCGCTGGCTCTTCAGGCCTAGGCTTGCTCCTCAAAAGCGCTAATGGCACTTGAATCAGCACAAAGAATATGAGCGTCTCATATCCGTTGAGGAGGTTATGCCACAACGCAAGCATGGAAATGATAGTCATTGTGATGCAGTATGGAATCCCATACATATTCGAAGAGCGCCCGGAATCCTCAAACCGGCCCAGTACCTTGAATAACCATACAAAGCCCATAATGGAGAATCCGAGATGTGCAATCAGCCCTTGCAATTGATCGGATGGGGTATCCGCCAGCCAGATCAGTACTAGCCAGATACAAGCAAACGTCAGCAGAAAACGCAAATATCCGACCTGGCCCACCAGCAATCTTGTCGGAAACTTCTTAAAAATCCCAGTCTCGTTCTCCCCGGATTCGGCATTTCTGCTTATGGGGACCCGCAATACCGGCGCCTGCTTGCCAGGAATGGAGCATCCCGCTATCAATAGAAGCACAAATAGAGCAACGCCGATTGGCCAATAACCTACCGAGATGAATGGTATTGAAGTCGAGAGGAGCCAGAGAGCAAAGGCCGGGTAGCTGTACCAGTGTGGCAGTCCGGCATTGAGCAAACGCCCGTCGATAGCCTTCACTGCGTACATTACGAATGGATAGAAGAGGAGAATTGAAATTTGGCGGAAGACATGTGGAGAAATCTGCAATAGATTCAGATGCGAAAACGCATTAATGTGCAAAAGATAATCAAGCGCAAATGCCAACGCCGAAATCACCAGAATCCGCAATACGAAATCGATGCGCCCTACAGGCTTCGTCGAACTGGCCACACGCGGTCTCCTTACATCTCTGAGGCTCAGCCTAAACCATGAATGCCGTTAAAACCTCTGCGAATAAACCAGGCCGGCATAAATCGTGACACCAATCGCTGATTGAATGGCCGCTTCCATGGTCTTGTTCCACAGGTTTTTGTCCGTCGAGTCGGGCACGTAGAGAATGTCGTGGTCGCGCACCGGCTGGTCCGGTTCCTGACCGTGCAGCATCCGTTTCAGATTGAGAGTGGTGATGGTCCGTCCGCCTTTTTGCTCGCGAATCAGCAGAGCCTTGGCCATGGAAGCGTTTTGCGTCGGGCCCCAGGCCAGCGAGATCGCTTGCACCACGGTCAGTCCTTGCGCTGGATCGACGGGGAATCCGCCGGGGCGCAACACATCGCCCACCACGTAAACCAGTCCCGCACGGCTGACCTGAACGGTGTCGCCGGGGGCCAGTTCCGGGTTGTGATCCGAATCGGTGTCGGTTCCGCTGGGGTCCAGCACCACTGGATGCGGCGTCTTGGCGTCGTCGCGGTGAAATACGTTCACCAAACGCCCCGCGCTTGGCGAAAGACCGGAGGCGGCAGAGATCAGGTCGAGCAGCCGATGGTGCAGCGTGTAAGGATAAACGCCGGGACGCATCACCTCGCCCAGTACGCTCACGTCTTGGCCCGCGTAAG
>Ga0255353_1000958_pt1 | contig 17189 bp, 14 predicted proteins | sample HBST25metaG_FD_189941 | JGI IMG/M metagenome (GOLD analysis project Ga0255353, IMG submission 189941) | Peat soil microbial communities from Stordalen Mire, Sweden - H.B.S.T25 | ecosystem: Environmental > Terrestrial > Soil > Wetlands > Peat | place: Sweden: Norrbotten County, Stordalen Mire...
ACAGTTTCCGCCGTAAATCATCCGAATAAGATCGCGCCATGAGCATGTGCGCGAAGAGTCGCCAGCCTTACTATACACCTTCCAGAGAGATGCTCTAGGTGGTCAAAATGCGGAAAATGATTTGCACGAAGATGACCTTAAGAACAAGAGCGATGGGATAGACGCCGGCATAGCCGACCTCGATTCGCTCGGAAGGAACCATGCGGGAAGCAAAGCCCACAGCGGCGGATTCAGTGTGAATGCCGGAGACAACACCCAACAGTTCATCGAATGGAATACGGAAAAGTTTGTAGCCCAGAATGAGCGCTGGAACTGCAACCGACAGAGTAATGCAAGCTCCTGCCAGCAAAAAGGCCGGACCGTTCTTCACGAAGGTCTGCACAAACCCGGCGCCAGAGTTGACGCCGACGACCCCCATGAACAGCAACAGGCCCAGCTGACGCAGTGTGAGATTGGCGCTGGTGGGAATGGTCCAGGTGAAAGGGCCGGTACGCTCCAAATGTCCCAGGACAAGCGCGACGACAAGCGGACCGCCGCCGAAGCCAAGCGTCAGCACGCCGAAACCGGGGATCGGAAACGGAATCATGCCGACCAGCGCACCCAGCACCAAGCCAATGCCGACACTGGCAAAGTTCATCTCCGCGGTGCCGCGGATGGAGTCCCCCAGGTAGCGGGAAATCTCGCGCATGGATTCGCGGCGGGCGACCACGCGCAGGCGGTCACCATAGTTAATGGTGGTGTCGAGCGTGGGAACAATGTCCTCGTCGCTGCGGCGCAGACGCGTTATCGTGCAGGAGGAAGGCATCTCATGGAGCAGTTGTTCCACCGTATGCCCCACGACCTGCTTGTTGGAAACGATGATGCGGCGGTAGTCGATTTCACTACGGTCGATTTCCAGATGCGAGGACGCAACGGAGCCGAGCAGGAGTTCAGCTCGCTGCAGCGCCTCGTCGCTGCCAATGGCAACTACCTGGTCGCCGAGGCTCAGCCGCGCATCGAAGGAGCCAACAATCAGCTTGCCTTCATGTTTAAGGCGGCTGATGCGGAAGCCCATTTCGCCGTATTCGGCGCGCAGATCGTCGACTGTTTTTCCGTCCACCTCGGGATTGTTGACGCGGAAGTTGCGTTCGAAGATCAACGCCTTGCGCGGGCCGGGCTCGATCTTCGGCTTGATAAGCACCTTGGCCAGGTGAAAGCAGAGCAGCACGCCAATGACTCCAAAAGGATAGGCAATGCTGTAGGTTTCAGCTGGAAGGCTGTTGTGTGCGATCTGCAAAACGACGCCCAAAGCCGGAGTGTTGGTGGCGGCTCCTGTGAATAAGCCCGCGGCCTGTTCGCGCGAAAGATGAAGCAACTTAGCCCAAACCAACAGCATTCCGAAGCCGGAGAGCAACACTATGAGAGACAGCGCGGCGTATCTGGCGCCACGCGCGCGCAAATTGCCGAAGAAGCTCGGCCCGGACTGAAGGCCCATTGAATAGACGAAAAGCACCAGTCCGAATGTTCCCATAATACTGGGAATAACCAGATGCGGGCACACCGCGCCAATCAAAAGTCCAGCAAACAGTACACCTGCGACCCCCAGGCGGAAGCCTAATATGTTGACCTGGCCAAGCAAGTATCCTAGTCCGGCCACAAGAAAAAGGGTGAGCAGAGGAGAGGCAGCGAGGAAAGATAAAAACTGTTCTATCACAAAGCCAACCCTTCACGGTGAACGAGGAATTCCGCTGCTTCGCGTGTTTCCGCGAAGCCTGCGTTGCGGTTAATTGCCTGGAGCGAAACCAGAGTTATCATGCCTTGGGGAATTCGCACTTCGCTCGATTGCCACTTCAACCGATAATCCAAGTTTACCAAAGCATGGGAATCCTTATGGCAATATGTGGTGCGGCAATTGTCCTTGCGGCAAGTACTGTATTCGCCCCGAGGATCATACGACGAGCAACTTGGTGTAAACAGCCATCCCGGCCACGGCATCCACGCCCAGAGCATCCAGCGCATCCACTTCCTGCTGGCTGCGAATGCCACCGGCTACTATGAGTTGGCGCCGAGTGAGTTTGTGCAAGCGCACGGCCGCGGCGATGGGAAAGCCTTGCATCAGGCCTTCACCGTCGACGTGCGTGTAGAGGTATGCGCTGACATGAGGATCGAGTTGTGGAATTGCTTCGTCGGGCGTGAGCGCAACCTGAGCCTTCCAACCCTTGACGGCGATGCGGCCGTTCTTGGTGTCGATGCCGGCCACGATGCGTTCCGCGCCAACGGCAGCGGCGAGTGCGGCGGCAAATTCGGTGTTGACAGCGCCCGCTTCCGAAAAAAGCGCAGAGCCGATGATGACGCGCTCGGCGCCGGCGTCGAGTACCTGTTGCGCGCGCTCGATGGAATGGATGCCACCGCCTGCCTGAACAGGTAACCGCTTCGCGATCTGCGCGACCAGCTTTGAGTTATCGCCCTGGCGCATGGCCGCGTCGAGATCGATCAATTGGACCAACGGGAATTTGGAAAATTTTTCGATCCAGTATTCAAAGTCGTCAAAGGCCAAACGCAGCTTTTCCCCCTGTACAAGCTGGACGATTTGACCGCCTAATAAATCAATGGAAGGAATCAGCATGGCAGCCTCACGGAGACACCAGCCTTGGCGAGATCTTCTTTGAGCGAGCGCGCGCTGGAAACGCCGAAGTGAAAGATGCTGGCAGCGAGAGCGGCATCGGCCTTGCCTCGCCCGAAGACGTCGACAAAATGATTCACCGTTCCCGCGCCGCCGGAAGCGATGACGGGGATGTTGACGGCCTCGCTTACGGCAGCGGTCAACTCGCAATCGAAGCCGGTGCGCATTCCATCGGAGTCCATCGAGGTGAGCAGGATTTCGCCTGCGCCGCGTGCTTCGGCTTCGCGCGCCCACTCGACTACGCGGCGGCCAGTCAGTTTGCGCCCGCCTTGAACGAGCACCTGCGCATCACGGACGGGATCTGCGGCTTCAGGATCGCGGCGTGCGTCGATGGCGACAACAACGGCCTGCGCGCCGAAGCTGCGGCCGATGGCATCGATCAACATAGGGTCGGCGAGAGCGGCCGAGTTTACGCTGACTTTATCAGCGCCAGCCTCAAAGACCTGGGCGGCATCGTCAGCGGAGCGAATGCCACCACCGACGCCAAAGGGAACAAACAACTCACGCGCTGCGCGTCGCACGGTATCGAGCAGCGTGGCGCGGCCCTCATGCGTTGCGGTGATGTCGAGCAGCACAATTTCGTCGGCTCCTTCGCTGGCATGGCGCGCGGCCTGCGTAGCCGGATCGCCGGCATCGATGATGTCAACAAACTTTACGCCCTTGACGACGCGGCCGTCACGCACGTCGAGACAGGCGATGATGCGCTTGGTGATCATTTAGTACCTTCCCGATGGAGAAAGTTGCTGAGAATCTTGAGTCCGGTTGCACCGGATTTTTCGGGGTGAAATTGCACGCCCATCACGTTGCCGCGTTCGACAGCTGATGCGAAAGGTTCGATGTAATGCGTTACGGCTGCGGTGTCTGCTGTGACGGGAGCCTTGTAGGAGTGCGTGAAGTAGACGTACTCGCCTGGTTCAACGCCTGCAAGCAATCGCGAATCTGCGCGCACTTCAAGCGAATTCCATCCAACATGCGGAACTTTTTCTTTGCTCTCCGAGAAACGCGCACATGATTCCGCGAAATATCCCAGACCCGGCTGCGAGGGCGCTTCACTTGACCCAGCATAGAGCCACTGCATTCCCACGCAGATGCCGAGGAATGGGACGCCGCGCGCAATGGCTGCGCGAATCGCGGGCGTCAGACCAGTGGCGTCAAGCCGCTTGGTAGCCGCGAAGTGACCCACGCCGGGAAGTACGATGCGCTCGGCTCTCTCGATGGGAGCGAGGTCGCCGTCAGTCACATCAGTTTCCGCGCCCAGGTGGCGTAGCGCCTTGAGCACCGAGGTGAGATTGCCGGCCTTGTAATCGATCACCATTACGCGCATTCATTCATCTCCAAATTTATGCATAGGTGCGTTTTGACATTCCCTCAGAGGCTAAAGCCTAGGCTCATTTATGGAGCATTTGGCGGCACGACTAAAGTCGTGCCCTGACACAGGGCTGAGTATTGAAACACCCTCAAATCTTCATCAGAGCAGCCCCTTTGTTGAAGGCAACATCTTTCCCAATTGCTTGTCACGCGAACAGGCTACGCGGAGCGCACGCGCAAAAGCTTTGAATATGGCCTCAATCTTGTGGTGATTAGAACGGCCATACATCGTCTTCACGTGAACGTTGGCTCGCGCCCCGCGTGCGAAGCCTTCGAAGAAATCCGCAACCAGCTCAGTTTGCAGATCGCCCACAAGCCGCGTGCGGACTTTGGTCTCGACGGCGAAAGCCGCACGACCGCTCAGGTCCACGGCCGCAATCGCGAGTGTTTCGTCCATCGGCATGAGGAAGTAACCGGCGCGCAAAATTCCGCGCTTGTCGCCGAGAGCGCGATCGAATGCATCGCCGAGCGCAATGCCCACGTCTTCGACGGTGTGGTGCTGATCCACGTCGAGGTCGCCATCGCACTTGAGTTCGAGATTGAAGGCGCCGTGCCGCGCAAACAGCTCCAGCATGTGATCGAAGAAGCGAATACCGGTGGAGATTTTGTATTGTCCACTGCCTTCAATGGTCAGCTTGATACTGATGCGCGTCTCCGTGGTGTTGCGTTCGAAGCTTGCAGTGCGCTGGGCTGCGGATTTCGCAACTTTCTTCGGCGTCACAGAGCGCCTCCCTTCATGTGAAGTGCGGCCAGCACCAAATTGAGAGCGCCGACGGCCCTGCGCATTTGCTCTCGCGTTCCGATGGTGATGCGCACGCGGCCATCGCAGCCAGGATCGCTGGAGCGATCACGGACGAGAATACCGGCGGCGCTCATGTGGCGCGTGAACTCCTTGTGTTGCGCGCCGATTTCAGTGAGAACGAAGTTGGCTTCGCTGGGCCAGTGGCGGATTCCTGCTTTATCGAGCGCGGCCTCAAATTCCGCGCGCGCGGCAAGCACTTCGCTGACGTACCAATCGATATAGGCGGCATCTTCAAGTGCGGGCGGCACACAGGCCAACGCCAGCGCGTTCACACTGTAGGGCGAGAGAACGCGCTTGACCCAGTGCATCAGTTCCACGGGACCAGCGAGCAAGCCGAGACGCAATCCGGCGAGGCCGTAGACTTTGGAAAATGTGCGCGCGACAAATAAGTTGGGCACGGCGCCGATGAGATCCATGACGGTTTCACCATGGAAGTGGAAGTAGGCTTCGTCAACCAAAAGCACTGCGTGAGGGGCGTGTGCCGCAATCTCAAGCAATTGCGAACGCGTGGCAGCAGAGCCGGAGGGGCTATTGGGATTGGCGATGGCGATGATCTTGGTGCGCGGCGTGATGGCCGCAAGAAGGCGCTCGAAGGGAAACTTCAGATCGTCCGCGGCGAGCACCGTAACCACGCGCGCATCTGTTGCAGAAGCATAGACCTCGTACATGGTGTATGTCGGAACGGGAAGCAATAGTTCGTCGCCGGCTTCGAGAAACGCGCCAAAGAGCACGTGAATGGCTTCGTCTATGCCGTTGGTGAGCGCGACCTTCGCTGGCGCGAGGCCGAAATGCGCGGCGATGAAGGCCTCGACCGGTTCGCGCTCAGGATACCGCGTGAGGCTGGAAGCGCTGATGGTGCCCAACACTTCGCGCACCTTTGGCGAGCATGCGACCGTGTTCTCGTTGAAGTCCAGACGAAGCGTGTCGCGGGAGCCGAGCGGAGGGTGATACTCCTTCATGGCCTGCACGCGCGCGCGTGCAGTGGGCCGAGTCCGCGAAGGATATGCGTCAGGGACTGAGGCTCCACTTTCATTTTGTCGCACTTGCGGCACGGCTGAAGTCGTGCCTTGACATTCGTTTTCAGATTCCTTGTTCACGGGGTCTCCTTTTTTGCAGTCGCGTGCGAATGGATTCGGCGTGAGCAGTAAGGCCTTCGGCCTCTGCCAGCAGAGCGGCGCGCGGACCGAGAACACGCAAGGCTTGCTTCGAATACTGCTGCACTGTGATGAGTTTGACGAAGTCGTTGACGCTGAGGCCGCCGCGGACACGTGCCATGCCGCCGGTGGGCAACGTGTGGTTGGGTCCGGAGATGTAGTCGCCCATGGGCTGCGCGGACCAGCGGCCCACAAAGACAGAGCCTGCGTTCCGCACCCAATCAAGGTCGCTGGCTGCGTCAACGGTGAGGTGTTCGGGCGCGAGACGATTGGTGATGGCGCGCGTTTCATCCACGTTCGACGCAATGATGACCAGGCCGTTGTGGTCGAGGGCCTGATGCGCCACGGGATTCAAGCGGCACCGGAGCTTTGCTTCGGCAATGACATCTTTAGCGAGATCAGCGCGCGTGGTGATGAAGATGGCCAGCGCCTCTGGATCGTGCTCGGCTTGCGCGACGAGGTCGGAGGCGATGCAAGCCGCGTTGCCGCGTTCGCTGACGACTACGATTTCCGTGGGGCCTGCCAGCATATCGATCGCGCAGTCGAAGGCTACCAGCCGTTTGGCCGCGGTGACATAGAGATTGCCGGGCCCAACGATTTTATCGACACGCGGAATGGTTGCTGTTCCATAGGCGAGGGCGGCGATGGCGTGCGCACCGCCGAGACGGTAGAACTCTGTAATTCCCAATAGATGCGCGGCAGCGAGAGTCTCCAAAGCGGGCTTGGGCGAGACCACCGCGATGCGCTCGACGCCTGCAACCTGCGCGGGAATCGCGGTCATGAGCAGCGTGGACGGCAACGGATGGCGGCCACTGGGCACATAGCAGCCCACCGATCCGAGGGGGCGAACAAGCTGGCCGGTGGTGAGACCGGAAACGGGCTCATCGCTGAATGAAGCGGGCAGTTGGGAGACGGCGAATGTGCGAATCTGATCCACTGCCGTGGATAGGGCGTCGCGCATGGCAGGCGTGATTGCGTTCCATGCAACGGCCATTTCATCGGGTGTAACGCGCAAGGAGCCCGCGCCGGCCAAGCCGTCGAATTGCGTGGCGTAGCGGAGCAGCGCGCGGTCGCCCTGCTTGCGCACATCGGCGACGATGCGCTTTACGGCGGACAGAACGGTGTCGAGCGCCGCGCCGCCGCGCTGTTCTAGCGCGGCAAGCAGATCAGAGGTTTGCTGCGCGTTTCGACCTTTGGTGCGGATGATTTTCATCCTCGTTTCCCTCTTACTCGAATGCAGTTGCGAAACACTCGACTATAGGAGCGGCTGCGCCTTCAACCGCGCAACCCAGTCGCGTTTCATTTCCTTGAGCTGGTCGTCTACATGCAAAGGATGCACGTCCTCGTTGAGACCGTCCAGAATCTCATATTGAAAAGCAGACTCGCCTTGGACGTTCCATTCTTCCTGGAGCGACTTTTCCTGATGCGATCCGTTGCGCAGGCAGAACCAACATCCATTTTTCGTCGCATCCAAGTTTCGTGAAACGCCAACCCATACTCGTCCAGTTACTGTGCATCGCACGGCATAAGCACCGAGAATCGATTTTCTCTCTTTGAATTTTCGGATGGACTCTTTTCTCGATTCTTTCGACTGCATTTCAGTGCCTCCGTTCTTCGTTCTGTATTTCTCCCCAGGTCCGAGAATCCGGACCTGGGGCACCCAAAATTGGTACAAGCACGAGCGACAAGAGACCTAGAGCACAACTTTGTTGAGCGGGTACTCTACGATCCCCGTTGCCCTGGCTGCTTTGAGGCGCGGAATCACGTCGCGGGCTGCGCCTTCATCAACAATGGTATTGACCGCGACCCAGTCGGAGTTGCTGAGCTGAGAGACGGTGGGCGAGTTGAGCGCGGGCAGCACGGCGAGGACCGCGTCGAGGTCGGCGCGTTGCACATTGAGCATGAGGCCCACTTGCGATTGCGCGTCAATGGCGCCGCGCAGCATAAGCGCAATCTGAGAAAGCTTCTCGCGCTTCCAGGGATCGGCGAGGGTCTTCTTGCCGGCGATAAGATGCGTTTCGCTTTCCATGACCGTGTCAATGATCTTGAGGTGGTTGGCCTTGAGCGAGCTGCCGGTCTCAGTGACTTCGACAATGGCGTCGGCCAGCATGGGCGGCTTCACTTCCGTTGCGCCCCAACTGAACTCGACTTTGACATTGACGCCCTTGGCGGCGAAGTAACGCTTGCTCACTTCGACCAATTCAGTGGCGACGATTTTGCCCTCGAGGTCTTCTGCCTTTTCGAATCCGCTGCCTTCAGGAACGGCGAGCACCCAGCGCACCTTGCGGCGGCTCTGCTTGGCATAGGTGAGAGTGGTGACGCTGGTAACATCGAGGCCGCTTTCGACGACCCAGTCGATGCCGGTGAGTCCAGCGTCGAGTACGCCGTGATCAACGTAGCGAGCCATCTCCTGCGCACGAATCAACATGCACTCAATTTCCGTGTCGTCGATCGATGGAAAGTAAGAGCGGCCGTCGGCATAGATGTTCCAGCCGGCACGCTTGAAGAGAGTGATGGTGGCATCCTGCAAACTTCCTTTGGGAATACCGAGCCTTAGCTTGTTAGCCACGAGTTATCTCCTTGCTTACGCCGGACTGCTGGTCAGCGACGTTCACGGACAGGGGTTTGGTGAAGCAACTGACCGTACCCTCATGGCATACGAGTCCGTCGCCCTCGACGACCACACGAAAGAGCAGCGTGTCGTTGTCGCAGTCGGTTGCGGCGGAGACAACGCGCAGGCGGTTGCCGCTGGTTTCGCCCTTCATCCACAGCTTCTGGCGAGTGCGACTCCAGAAAGTGACGAAGCCGGTCTCAAGGGTTTTGGCATAACTGATGGGGTTAAGAAAGCCCAGCATCAGCACTTCGCCAGTGCTTGCATCTTGCACAATGCCGGGCGCGAGGCCGTCCATCTTGTCGAAATCGATTGTGGGATTCGTATTGCTCATGGTTTTTCCTTGGTCATGGTTGAGGTTTTTGGGGGATAGGAAAAAGCCCGCTGGCTGAGTCGCCGGCGGGCTTGGGTGTTTCTTGAGATCTCTCTGGCCGTTTACTTCAGGCCATGGCAGTCCGCCGGCATGGGGTTTCCATGATGATGGTGGTGGTGACCGTGATGGCGGCTGCTCTGCATCTGATACAAACCATAAAGGATTAGGCGTCTGGTGTCAACCATAACTTCGTTCAAAGCTGGAAATTATGGCTGCACCGCGCTCCCAGCACTTTGTGTCTCATCTGCCGGCGCTGGCTTCCCATCTTTTTGCAGCAAATCAATCACGCGCTGATACAGGCGGTTACGCACACCAAAACGCTGGGATGCGCGGGTCACATAGCGCACCAGGAGGTCGACGCCCGCACCGGACGGGCGCAGATTCACCACTGGATCAGCGCTGAACCGGCTCAGGCCATCGCCGCGCGCGCCGCGCTCCCACTCCTGCTCCGCCACGCCAGCACTCTCTTTCGTCTCTTTCTCCACTGCCTTGCGAATGCTCTCCACCATCTCTTGCGTGTCGGCGGATGCCGGGATGCTGACGGCTATTTCATCCCACATCCATTGCCCGGCGGTAGTGAAGTTGAAGTATTTTCCACGAATTGCGAAGTTGTTGAGGAGGGTGATGCGGCGGCCGGTTGGATGGCCCTTGTCTGCCATATCTCCAGTCTCAAGGAGGGTGGTGCTCATCAGGCCAATCTCAGTAACTTCGCCGCTCACGCCGTCGATCTCAACCCAATCGCCGATGCGAATTCCGTTCTTGCCCATGAGGACAAACCAACCAAAAAACGCAAGAATGAAATCCTGCATCGCGATGGTGAGTCCGGCGGTGGCTAGGCCGAGCACAGTGGAAACCTGTCGCGGCCAGCCGAAAACGACCAGCAGAATCAGCAGGCCTCCAGTAACCAGTATCCCCAACTGCAAAACGGAGCGCAGGGTTTGCATCTGCCTCCGGTCGAGCGCAGGATTCGCCATGAGCCACCGCACAAGGGCGTCGCAAAGAACGATGCAGATGGAAATGAAGGCGATCAACGCCAGTGATTGCAGAATCAGATGCCACAACGTGCGATGTTGCAGGAGCACCTGAGCGGACCACTTGCCATAAACGGCGGCAAGCTGCTGCTGGGTTTGAATGCGGTCGTTGCAAATAGTGAGAAGCTGGCGTTCCTCTGCCCTTTCGATCAGGTTGGCAAGCTTCGACGCATGATCCGGCGTACCTGCGGTCAGCGCAGCCGCGGAGGCATTGACCTTGGCCTCGAGTGCATTGTGTGAGGCGGTCAGATTGGTTATATCGGCCTGTGCCTGCTTCATCGCCTGCTGGATCAGCGCATAGCGGTCGAGCTGACTCTTCCATGCCGCAACACGGCTTGCCAGCGTGCCATGCCGCCTTGCGGAAAGAGCCGCTATCTCGCCAGTGATGTGCCCATCGCTGTCATACTTGCGCATCAAGGCTTCATGCGCGGCAAGCTCGCTCTGGATCTGCGCGCGGTCATCGCCAGATGCGCGATCAAACTCCTGCTGCGCATCAGCCAGTTGGTCGGTATCAAGCCCGAGTTGGGCCTTGGCAACTTCAAGGTCATCAGAGGCATCAGCCGGTTGCGCGGCGTCTTTCGCTGGCTTGGCCTGGGGCACGGATGCGGGGGTCAGGCTGCTTACCAGCGCCTGGTCTTCCTTGACGAGTTGCTCAAACTGCTCGACCTTCTGCGAGAGCGCGAGCGCTTCGCCCGTCAGGACGCGATGACGCGCCTGCACGGTAGCCTGACGCAATGCCGCTGCAAAAGCCTGGTCCACCTCGTGATCAGCCAGGCGCTCGGCGTCGTGCGCGTATTCAGTCTCCTCGGCGGTCACAGCCAGCGGCGCCAGGGCCTCGGCCGTTTGCCAGGGGCGCAGATCGACGAGGGTTTTCTGGCTGTTCACAAGGCTGCGGACGCTGCCCCGCCCTGAAAGAAAGAAAAGATGCGCCATGGAGTCGCGCGTGGTCCAGGAGAAGATCAGACACAGAACCAGCACAACAACCATCGCGAGCAGAAGAATAAGGCTGACCGGGCCAAAGACACGCTTGCGGACGCGCTCGTCAGGAATGGGAACAACGGGGAGTGTTGTCATGAATTAATTGTTGCAGATTGATAACGCATATGGATTCCGAAAACAGGACGATCGGGGAAACTTCAGACGCACAATTGACCTTCTGGCGGTCGCGCATTTGGCGAATAAAATACGAAATATCCGGTTGCCCACGCGCCCATCCCCCATTCTCATCGAGATCGAACACGGCCTGTTTTCGATGCCAGTTTGCGGACGGGGCGCGGCAGAGCAGAGAATGAAGCCGTGCAAGCAATGACGCGATTTATAGCGGTAGCGGCTCTAGTGCTGGGCGTTTGTCTGGCGGGGATGGCACAATATCAGGATCGAGATACCAGTGGAGTGGCCAAAACATCGGCGACGGCACCTCCGCCGGAAGCGCGCGTGGACATCAATCACGCCAGCGCGGATGAGTTGCTGAAAGTTCCCGGCATGACACGCAGTTGGGCAGGACGCATTGTTCGCTTCCGGCCTTACCGCACCAAGCAGGACCTGGTGGAGCGCGGCGTGGTAACCGGCCAGGTCTACGAACGCATCAAGGATTACGTGATTGCGCATCGCGAGGCGCGGTGATGGAGGCTAGTAGATGCGATTGGTTAGAAGGATTGTAAAAAGTTATAGGTAGATGGAGCTATTCCACCCTTGCGACAGAAAAAAGTCGCAAGGATGGGGCAGGGTGCATCAAGTTAGAGGTCATGCCTCGGTCGGCTCCGGTTCCGGTTCCGGCGTTGGTGCGTCGCCGCGCCTGAGCAGACGGCTCAGAATCACATAGAGCACCGGGATAAAGAACAGGTTGAGGACGGTGGAGAGCAACATGCCGCCGACAACGGTGGTGCCAACAGAGCGGCGTCCCAAAGCGCCCGCGCCAGTGGCGAAGACCAGCGGAAGAACGCCGAGGATGAAAGCGGAGGAAGTCATCAAAATGGGCCGCAGACGCAACTCGCCTGCCTCGGCGGCGGCATCGGCGATGGAGCGGCCTTTCTTGCGCAATTGCTCTGCAAACTCGACGATCAAAATTGAGTTTTTCGCCGAGAGGCCGATGAGCATGACCAATCCAATCTGGCAATAAACATCGTTGGAGAGGCCTCGCAGCGAGACCAGGCCGAGAGCGCCGAGCACCGCCATGGGCACGGCGAGAAGGATGATGAAGGGCAGTGCAAAGCTCTCGTATTGCGCCGAGAGCGTGAGATAGACGACCAGGAGGCCGAGGCCGAAGATGATGAGCGCCCTGCCGCTGGACTCGATTTCGTCCAGAGTCAGTCCGGTCCACTCGAACTTCATGCCGGGCATCATGCTTTTATTGGCCAGCTGTTTCATCGCCGCTAGTCCCTGCCCGGAGCTGCGGCCCGGCGCGGGAGAACCGGAAATATCAACCGCGCGGAAGAGGTTGTAGTGGGTGATGACGGGCGGGCCGGAGCTCTCGGTAACCTTGGCGAGGTTGTCGAGCGGCACCATCTGGCCGGAGTCGGAGCGCACGTAGTAGCTGTGCAGATCGCTGCCCGACATACGGAAGGGCTGGTCCGCCTGGACGAAGACGCGATAGGTGCGGTTGTTGAAGTCGAAATCGTTGATGTACTGCGAACCCATGAAGACGCCGAGAGTGGTGGTGATCTGCGAGAGCGGAATGTTCATCGTCTTGGCTTTCGCGCGATCAATGGTGACCAGCACCTGCGGGTCGTTGGCCGAGAAAGAGGTGTAAAGGCCGGTCAACTCCTTCCCTGCACGGCTCCCGTTGACCATCTGGTGCGCCACGCGATCCAGGTCAGTGAGGGTGTTGTTCCCCTGATCCTGGAGCTCGAACTGGAAGCCGCCAAGGCTGCCCACACCGTTGACCGCTGGCGGCTCAAACATCTGCGCCACCCCGCCGTTGGGAGCGAACATGAGCATTTGCAGCTTGGGGTTTAGATCGGCCACAATGTCGGCGGCGGAGTGGCCCTTGCTGCGCCGCTGATCGGAAGGCCTGGTCGAAACAAACATCATGCCCGCGTTGGAGGAACTGCCTACCAGGCTATAACCGATCACCGAAAACATTCCTTGAATATCGGGATTCTGGGCGATAATGGCCTCCGCCCGATCCGAGAGAGCAGTGGTATAGGTCAGCGAGGAGCCCGGAGGCGCCTGCACAATCACCATCAGGAAGCTCTGGTCCTCCTGCGGGATGAAGCCGGTGGGAACGTGCTGATACGTCCACACTGTCGCGCCCAGGCCGGCGAAGAATAAGACGAGCAGTGCGTAGCGAAAGCGAAGCGCCACATGGATTGATTTGGCGTAGGAGCTGGACAGCCAACTGATCTGCTTATCTGTGGCGTGAATGAACCGCGCAAAGAGCTGTGAGACCGGGCGAATGTGAAGGAAGTCGAGCTGGTGAGGACGGTCCTCTTCGCCGCGCAGGAACATGGCCGAAAGAGCCGGCGAAAGCGTGAGCGCGTTGAAAGCTGAGATGGCGATGGCGAAAGCGATGGTCAGCGAGAACTGACGGTAGAGAATGCCGGTGGTGCCAGGAAAGAACGAGACCGGCACAAAGACCGCGATCAAAACTAGAGATGTGGCGATAACGGCGCTGGTCACCTCGCCCATGGCGCGCGAAGTCGCCTCGTGCGGATTGGAGTGCTCCATGGCGATGTGGCGCTGCACATTCTCGATGACCACGATGGCGTCATCCACCACAAGTCCCGTAGCCAGCGTGATGCCGAAGAGAGTGAGCGAGTTGACGGAGAAGCCAAATAACTTGATGAAGGCGAAGGTTCCGATCAGCGAAACCGGAATGGTGACGGCGGGAATGATGGTGGCGCGCCAGTCCAGCAGGAAGAGGAAAATGACGGTGATGACGATGAAGATGGCCAGGCCGAGGGTCTGCAGGACTTCGCGTATGGAGTCGCTGACTACCGTCGTGGTGTCGAAGGCAACGGCGTATTCCAGCCCTGGCGGAAAACTCTTTGACAACTCAACGAGCCGCGCCTTGGCGGCCTTGTCCACTTCCAGCGAGTTGGCGTTGGAGAGCTGCATGACTCCGATGCCCATCGCCTCGCGCCCTGAGTATTTCAGCACGGTGCTGTAGTCTTCCGCGCCCACCTCCGAGTGACCCACGTCCCTCAGCAGCACAAGACCGTTGGTGGAGTTCTTTACGATGATGTTGTCGAACTCGGCGGGACTCGTGAGGCGGCCCACTACGCGCACCGGAATCTGGAAAGCCTGTTTGGCGTTCGATGGAGGCTGTCCTAGCTGACCGGCGGGAATCTCGACGTTCTGCTCAGTCAGCGCGTTGACCACGTCGGTAGCCGTGAGTGAGCGCGCGGCCAGCCGCACCGGGTCAAGCCAGACGCGCATGGCGTACTTGCGCTCGCCAAAAATCATCACGTCACCCACACCGGGCACGCGCTTGAGGGCATCCTTCACATATACGTCAAGGTAGTTGGAAATGAATTCAGACGAATAACGCCCATCCAGGGTATAGAAGCCGGCGCCGAGGACGAAGTTGCTGTTTGCTTTACTGATGCTGATGCCGGTCGAGTTGACGGCCGCAGGCAGCCTGCCCGTAACGCTGGCCACGCGGTTCTGCACGTCCACTGCGGCAATGTCGAGGTCATAGCCAGTCTTGAAAGTTGCGGTGATGTCGCTGCTGCCGCTGTTGGTGCTGGATGAGCTGATGTAGCGCATTCCCTCGACGCCGTTAATGGCTTCTTCCAGAGGAATGGTGACGGCCGTCTCGACCGTCTCGGCATTGGCGCCCACGTAGTTGCAATCCACCCCTACCTGCGGAGGGGCAAGCGTGGGGTACATGGCCACTGGCAGATTGGGAATGCACACCGCGCCAGCCAGAATAATCAGCAGTGCGCAGACCGTCGCAAAGACTGGCCGATGAATAAAGAAATCAACAAACAAAGTGGACCTTCCCTCTTACCCTCAATAGGCACGGTATGACTATCGCCCTGTACTCGCCTTCAGCCCGCTGCCGGAGGCGCTTGTTTAGCTGTACTCTAGGCTCCCGGCAACGGCATAACCGGCATATTGTTGATCAAAAACTGGGTGCTGGAGACAATGACCCGGTCGCCCGCATTCAGGCCCGAGGAAACGGAGTAGAGGTTGCCCACCGTATCGCCTACCGTAACCGCGACCTGATGGGCAACAAAGTGGCCGTTCTGCTGCTGGGCCACAAAGACGAAGGTCTGCCCGCCCTGGCGCGTAACCGCCAGTACCGGCACAACAGCCATGGGGGTCGTGCTCCAGACGACGCGCGCCTTGATCATCTGCGCGTTGCGCAGCAACTCCGGCGTGGCGTGGACCGGGGCCTTCACCAGTATTCCCTGCAAGGTGCTGTCCACCTGCGGCGAGAGAAAATCGATCTTCGTCTTCTCCAGCAGCTTGCCGGCGTTGTCCATCAGCTCGACAGCAAGCCCCTGACGCACTTGGCCCGAGCGCTCTGTAGGAACATAGATGTAGGCTTCCAGGTCCTTGTTCTCATCCACCGTGGTCAGCATCGTGGCAGGTGCAACGTAATCCCCTACATGGACCGGGATGTCGCCCACGACGCCATTGTAAGGCGCGCGGATGGTGTAGTAGGCCAACTGCGCTTCCTGCGTCTTGCGCAATTCCAACGCCGACTCGTAGTCCGCCTTGGTGTTGCCGAAGGACTGCAGCGCCTGGTCGTAGGCGTCGCGGCTGGTTACTCCGGCCTCAAAGAGCTTGCGCTGCCGCTCAATCTCGATCGCGTTGTAATCGTAGAGGGATTTCTTCTGGCGCTCAGTGGCACGCGCCGACGCGACGGTCGCCATCTGGAGCCGGGGATCGATCTCCATCAACAACTGGCCCGCCTTCACATGATCGCCCGAGTGGGCAAGAATCTTCGTCAGCATTCCACTCACCTGCGGCTGCAGGGTCGCTGAGCGGCGAGACTTTATGGTGGCTTCGTACGCGCTCGATTGGGCCACCGGCGCAAGTGTCACTGCTACCGTCTGCACCGGCATAGCCTGCATCCCAGACGCGGCTTGAGCCACCTGCTTCTTCTGGCAGCCCGTCGCCGCCAACCCAAGAAGCACAAAACAACCTATCGCAATCATGCGTTTCAAAACGATTTTCCTCACTTTGTCTCTTTTACGGAAATCTTCATCCCCGAAGTTCCTTCCCGGAACCCGGTCAAGTCCTTTGGTTCGTGCCAGATAAAATGCGCTGCTACCTAGCCGGACCGGTCATTTTCAGCGATTGCAATTTTCGCAAGGGCCACCGCCAAACGGTGCGCGCACTTTCTGCGGGGCATTAAGTTCCAAGTCGCCTTGTCCTATTGTAATGGGACGCAAGGAACCGGGGCAGTGACGCAAAATATTGCTCTCCGGCCATCGGGTCAGATTGGGGCAATGGCTTGGTTTCTTTGACACAGCCCGGTTGAGTTGGTAGCCTTCATAAGGGCGCACATGGCCAATAATGGCTGATGGTCAGCCCTTTCAGCGTCCCCGTCGTCTAGCCCGGCCTAGGACACCGCCCTTTCACGGCGATAACACGGGTTCAAATCCCGTCGGGGACGCCAAATAGAATCAACTACTTAGCTTAAATTACCCGTTTTCGCCGCGGAGCATTTCGCGGAGCATTTAAGCCCCGATTTTGCACTCCAATTGGGGCATTTCAGGCCGAATCATCTCCACCACCTTATGCTGTGCCGCACGCTTGGCTGGCATTTGCGCTTGCGCGTAAATGTCCATGGTCACTTTCACCGAGCTGTGCCGCAGCAACTCCTGCACCACCTTGACATCTTCCCGGTTCGCCTGCAAAAGCGTCGTGTAGGTGCGCCGGAAGGTGTGCCAGGAAACCCGCTTGTCGATGCCGAGTCGCTTGATAACCGGCTGGATGTGATAACGCATGATGGTCGACAACCAAAGCGGCTGCTTCCCGCGTTTCTTTCCAGCCCGGCTGCTGTCGGAGGCGAAGACCCAATCGCTCGGTTCGCGATAGGGGGTCAGACGATACCACTCTTGCAGGTCCTGCGCCGTGTACTCGTCCATGGGCACAGGTTTCTGCGAGCTTTCGGTCTTGCAGCGGCCCACAATCTGGTCCACTACCGACCGGGTGACATTGATTTGCATTTCGCCAAAATCAACATCGCCCCACTGTAGACCTGCCAATTCGCCGCGCCGCAGTCCGGTCACC
>Ga0255353_1000959_pt1 | contig 17185 bp, 16 predicted proteins | sample HBST25metaG_FD_189941 | JGI IMG/M metagenome (GOLD analysis project Ga0255353, IMG submission 189941) | Peat soil microbial communities from Stordalen Mire, Sweden - H.B.S.T25 | ecosystem: Environmental > Terrestrial > Soil > Wetlands > Peat | place: Sweden: Norrbotten County, Stordalen Mire...
GACCTGGTAGTTCCGCAGGACAGTCGGCCCTGAGCTTGCCGAATGGCGTACTCCAGTCTCAAGGATTGAGTATCTTTTTCGCCTTGCCCGGCGGCAGATAGTTTTCGCCGGTGACAACCCTTCGGCCGGTCTTGCTTTCGAGTTCGACTCGGGCGCGATGAGCAATCCCGCCGGTCTTCGCGGCCTTTTTGTTGGCGGGTAGGCCCACTGCAGCTTCCGTCTCCGCGATCTGACGAGTGGAAAGCTCGGCCAGGGCCGTGAAGATCAGTTCCGCCTCGCTCATGTGGTCGCGAAGATTCTGGCTTTCCAAGCCTTTGAGGTCTTTATGCTCCTTGACCGAAACGCCGGACCATTCCTCGTGAATGAGATTGGTGAGGATGGCGAATTCCTCGCCCTGCTTGACCTCGTGGGCGGCCCAGTAGTCGGTGAGTTTGTTGCGCGTCTCTTGCCCAGTCATGCGCTGGGTGATCCATTTCTCGCGGCGTCCCAGCTTGCGCCAATTCTCTCGCGTCCTCTCCAACCCCAAGGCCGGATCGGCGATCTCCCGCAGCCGCTCATAGCCCACTTTCGCAAGCCAACGCTTGAATGGCTCCGCTTTTGGGGAAGGGATGGACTGAATTAGCCGGAGAACTCCAAGGACGTTCCAGCACTGGAACCTTTGCACGCCCCCCTCCGTTTCAAAGGGAAGTGCAAGGGGGGGGACAAATTGTCCCCCCCCTTTGAACACCTCGGCGAGCGAAGGATCGCGGCGGCGCAGCTTCTTCAGGTAATCGGAGGGAGCGGGCGAGTCCGTCAGCGCGGAGACAATGTCTGAAAGAACAAACCACCACTCCTCATCGTGAAAAGCCCTGCGAACCGGCCGTTCTTCAAAGAAGGTCATCTCGTTCATGCATAAACCTTCCTCCTCGACAAGATATTTGCCGAGAGGGTTGACCGTCTCGCCGGTTGCGTTTTTACTTTCCCGCCGCGCCGTTCTCGATCACGTGCAGTTCTTTGCCGGGTTTGAAGCGAACCGCCTTGCCCGGCGCAATGCTGACCTCGGTGCCGGTGCGGGGATTGCGGCCGATGCCGGTCTTGCGTGCACGGACGCTGAAGACGCCAAAGCCGCGCAACTCGATGCGCTCACCGGCCGTGAGAGCCTGCTTGAGACCCTCGAAGACCGTATCCACGGCAGCCTCAGCCTTCGTGCGGGGCAGACCCGTGCGCTCAATCACATGATGTACGATGTCCTGCTTAATCAATGGGGCACCTCGCTGGCGAAACTGAATTGACTGTACTACGACCTACGGTAGTGATGCTACAGGTTTTAGAGCAATTTTGGAATACCCCGCCCGGCAACCATCGGTTTGGGACGCTTTTTCCAGAAGGAAATTGGCGTTTGCAGCCTGACAAACCGTATGTTGCAGACAGCGGGCGGTTTCGGTGCCGTATATTGAAATTTGCCGGGAGTTTTCTTAAGATAAGCGGCGAAGCGTTCCTTAGCCCCAGGAAAAATCAACTCCTGAGAGATGCAGGCCCGGAACAGGAGAGGTATGTCAATTCAGAGCGACCGTTGGATCAGGGAACAGGCCATTCAGCACCGTATGATTGAGCCTTTCAGCGAGAAACAGGTGGCCGGCAACATCATCTCCTATGGGCTTTCCTCGTACGGCTATGACCTGCGCGTCAGCGACGAATTCAAGATTTTCACCAATGTAAACAGCGCCATCATCGACCCCAAGGCCTTCGACGAGCGGTCATTTGTCGCCGTCCAGTCGGACTCGGTGATTGTGCCGCCAAATTCCTTCGCGCTGGCGCGTTCCGTCGAATATTTTCGTATTCCCAGGGATGTGCTCACGCTCTGCGTGGGGAAGTCAACCTACGCGCGCTGCGGAATCATTGTGAACGTGACGCCATTCGAACCGGAGTGGGAGGGATTTGTAACCCTGGAAATCTCGAACACCACGCCGCTGCCGGCCAGAATTTACGCCAACGAAGGACTATGCCAGATTTTGTTTTTCCGCTCCGATGAGCCTTGCCAGGTCAGCTACGCCGACCGCAAGGGAAAATACCAGAAGCAGCAGGGAATTACACTTCCCAGGCTCTAGCCGCCGGGGAAAAGAAGCGACCGGGCTGGTTTGAAGAACGACGGGGTTCATTCACGGAATGATGCGGGGTTAGTGCTTCTCGCCTTATTGCCAGATAGCGGTGCATTGAGTCGAGAGGCGCACGATGTCTTCACTCCGCGACAATAAACTGATTCGCATCGGCGTGCTCTCCGATGAGCCGCTCCGCCTGGAGGGCCTTGCGGGCATCTTCGAGGAGCGGCCCGCCGAAGGCGTTGCTCCGCTCACTCCGGTATTCGGAAGCCTTGATGAGCTGTTATCCGATCGCGCGCTGACGTTTCTGGTCGTGGACCTGAACGCTCTTCCGGGCGGAGTTGCAACCGTCGATGCGATTTGCCGCCAGCGTCCCGGGATGCGGTTGATCGTGATTGGCCCGGAGGGAAACGAAAAGCTGATTATGGATTTGGTGCGGGCCGGCGCACGTGCCTACCTCGATTTGAAGGCCAGCCCGCGAATGGTGCGCCAGGCGATCGAGGAGGTCACCAGCGGCTCCATCTGGGCTCCGCGCCGTCTGCTCTCCAAACTGATCGACCAATTGCTGACGGTTTCCGATGGCAGCCTCGCCAGTAGCCCTCCTCACCTGACCGAGCGCGAACTGCAGGTGCTTGAACTGATTCTGTCGGCGCAGTCCAACCGCGAGATTGCCCGGGAACTGGGCATTGAAGAGAGCACCGTTGAAGCGCATGTGGGCAGATTGCTGCGCAAAACCGGCGCGGACAACCGGATCAACCTGCTCAGGCGCGTCTCGGACCCCGCGCTGCTTCACTCGAGCGGAGTCACGGAACGCCGCAAGGGAGAGCGCCGCCGGAGCGTGGCGTTTATTTCGCCTCCCGTTACTGATAAGTAAACAAAAAAGGTTACTTATCTACATACGTGTTCTGTAATCTTGTGCAATATAGACTACTTCCTCCAAGCTCTCTTATAGAAACAACGCAGATCTGGGGAAAGGAGTTCCCCGGCGGCGTGTTTTGCATGAAGCCTGGGAACTCCTCTTTTTTACTTGTTTCGATTCATAACTTCACCCGTGATCTCTGGTTCTTCCCCTCCCCCGTACCCATGCGCCTGTTTACCTTTTAGGTAAACAGGCGCGGCTACTTTCCATAAATATTTGTTGAATTGAGCGGTATTGAACATACATTGGTGCATCGTTTGCCGCAGACTGTTTTTATAGAAGCAACGAAAGATTTGGGGAATAGGAGTTCCCGGACGGCATATCCTCCATGAGTCCGGGAACTCCTCTTTTTTTGCCGCACGCGGCGGCTTTCGGGTCCAGCGGCTGACTGGCCGGTTTCATCCAGCGTACAACCTTACATGTATAGTCAGGGAAGACCGCTTCGGCTTGCACTCGTTCTGTTCTGTCGAAGGATGCGCGCCTTCAGCCTGTACATGATTCGTCAAAATAAACGGGGTTTCAGCCCCTAAAAAAATTCATTCAAACTGACTCCCGGCCGATCCGTCTAAAGGCTTGAGCGTGCGCGCCTGGGCTGGTATGTTATAGCTGTCTTGGGAGACCCGGGCAGGAACGCCGGTGCCTCTTGGGTTCTGTGGGATTCAGCGGCGTGGAGGCCGAATTGCGCGGCACTGAATCCTGACGACTCAACTTCGTCGATTGATTTTCGACGACTCGACCACTCGCGCGGCTCCCTGGCCGCGGAGGGAAAAGGACAGAAATATGAAGAAGACACTTGTTTTGCTCTCTCTTTGCTTCTTGCTTCCCATCGCCGCTTTCGCGGGTTCCACGCGAACGAACCTGCAGGAGCGCGTCGACGCCGCCCAGGCCGTTTTGGACGAAATCATGGCTACTCCCGACAACAGCATCCCCCTGGATATTCTCGACCAGGCCACCTGTGTGGGCGTGGTTCCGGGAATGAAGAAAGGCGCCTTGATCTGGGGTGGTCAGTACGGCCAAGGCGTTGTAACCTGCCGTACTGGACACGGCTGGAGCGCACCCGTTTTCATTCGCATGGCTGGCGGCTCGTTCGGCTTCCAGATCGGCGGCCAGTCCACTGACCTGGTGCTGGTGGCAGTGAATGACCGCGGCTTTCAGGATCTGTTGAAGAGCAAGTTCAAGATTGGCGGAGATGCATCCGCGGCGGCAGGCCCCGTGGGACGCAGTGGGCAGGCTGCCACTGACTGGAAACTGAACGCCGAGCTGCTCAGCTACTCGCGCAACAAGGGCGTCTTTGCCGGCATCAGCCTGGATGGCACCAGCGTGAGCCAGAATGAAGAAGACACGGAAATCTACTTCGGACAATCGCGAGAATTCGATTCGATTCTCAAGGGCGACGTGCCGGTTCCTCAGGGCGCGGTACCGTTTGTCACCACCGTGGCGCATTATTTTGTCAAAGCCAAGAACCGCTGATAGCGGCGATGCCCGCCAGCAACGAGGGGTGGTCCGGCAACGGGCTGCCCCTCGTTCGTTTTGCGGTGTCGAGCCCGTGTCGAAAGGCTACACTTAGAGCGGTTCCACAATTTACTTGCCCTTCCTGGCATCGCGCCAGGTGGCATTTTCTTCCACCCCAGCGACAAAGACCAGTCGCCGGGGACCCCGGTTGATGAAAATGCCACTTGAGAGCAGTGGTTTCGGGGTACAGCAATTGTGGAACCGCTGTGATTGTTACCTTTGACGATGCGAGAGAAGCTCGAGTTCTGGCTGGTGATGATTGTGGCGCGCCCTCTGGGGTGGTTGCCGCGTGGGGCGGCGCGTCTTGTTGCCGGTGGAATCGCAGGGTTCGCGTATTGTGTGCTCCGGCGTCTGCGCCGCGTGGGCCAGCGCAATCTTGAGCTGGCTTTGCCGGAACTCACAGCACGCGAACGCCGCCGGATTCTCCGCGGCGAATTCCGTTCTCTCGGGCGGCAGCTCGCCGAGTTCTGCCGCATGACCGGCTACACCCCTGAGAATACCCGCGACTGGATTCGCACCGAGGGTCTGGACAACTATTTAGCCGCAAAGGCGCGCGGCAAGGGGGTTCTGGTTGTCACCGGACATCTGGGCGCATGGGAGCTCTCCAGCTTCTACCACTCGCTGACGGGCTATCCCATGAGCATGGTCGCGCGGCCACTGGACAACCGCCGGCTCGACGAGTTTGTGAACGGCATCCGCTGCCTGCATGGCAACCACGTGCTGAGCAAGGACGACTTTGCGCGCGGCTTGCTGACGGCCATGCGCAAGGGCGATACCGTGGGCATCTTGATGGACACGAATATGACTCCGCCGCAGGGTGTTTTTGTGGAGTTCTTTGGCAAACAGGCTTGCGCCGCCTCGGGCGTGGCGCGCGTGGCCTTGAAGACCGGCGCGGCTGTCTTGCCGGGCTTCATGGTGTGGGAGCAGGCCGAGCGGCGCTACGTGCTGCATTTCGGTCCACAGCTTGAATTCGAGAAGAGCGGCGACGCGAGTACCGATATTCTGGCCGCCACGCAGAAATGCACGAGCGCCATCGAGAGCTGGATTCGGCGCTATCCTGACCAGTGGCTGTGGATTCACAGGCGATGGAAGACGCGGCCTGCGGGCGAGGCGGGGATCTATTGAGGCGCTTAACTCTGTAAAGGGGACACGCGATGAAGCTGGGTGAACTGGTTCAAATTCTGAACGGAAAATTGGCGCAAGGGAGTCCGGATTTTGTGGTCAACGGCGTGAACTCTTCCGCTCTGGCCTCGACTACGGAATTGGTTTTTGCCGAGGACACACCGTCGGCCGCCAAGGCGCTGGCGAGCGGTGCGGGTGTGGTTCTTCTGCGGGCCGGGCTGGCTGAAGCGTATCCGGAAGGGAAGTGCGTTGTGGAGGCGGAGCAGCCGCGATTGTGGTTTGCATGGGCGGGCAAGCTGCTCAAGCCTGCGCCGCCTGCCACCGGAGTGCATCCCGCCGCTGCGGTTGGCGCGAATGTGAAGTTGGGCGAAGGCGTCAGCATTGGCCCCTGCGCGGTGGTCGGCGAGAGCGCCAGCATCGGCAAGGGAACGCGCATCGAGGCCGGAGCGGTCATCGGCGAGGGCGTGCGCATCGGCGACGACTGCCGCATCTATCCTCGCGCCGTTCTTTATCCCGGAACCACGCTGGGCAATCGCGTGATGGTCCACGCTGGTGCGGTGCTGGGCGCGGATGGCTTCGGCTACGTGCGCAACCCCGCCACCGGCGCTTACACGCAGTTTCCGCAGCAGGGCACGCTGCTCATCGAAGATGACGTCGAGATCGGCGCCAACACGACCATCGACCGCGGCGCGCTCAAAGCAACAAAGATTGGCCGGGGAACGAAGTTCGACAACCTGGTCCATGTCGGCCACAACTGCGAAATCGGCGAAGACGTGATTCTGGTGTCGGGGGTGGGCATCAGCGGTTCCTGCACGGTGGGCAACGGCGCGGTGATCGCAGGGCAAGTGGGCATCGGCGACCACGCGCACATCGGTCCCGGCGTGATTCTCGGCGGCCAGGCCGGTGTGCTGAGCGGCAAGACCGTTACGAATGAGGGTATGGGCGTCAAACCGGGAACCGTCCTGTGGGGCACGCCGGCGCGGCCGCTTCATCAGGTTCTGCGCGAGCTGGCGGTTGTGTCACGGCTGGCGAAAAAACAGGGATCAGGGGTCAGAGGTCAGGGGTCAGGGAAATAGGGAACACTTGCGCATACGGACCTGTTTCGGCCGAAAGTTTCGATCACCGGAGAGGTAGAGAGGCTGTTGGTATGATGATCTTCAACACCATGACCGCGTCTTTTCGTCTTCGAAGGACTAACCGATGGGATATTATCGCGGCCGCGATGGGTGTGGCGTTCGCATCTTTCGGATATTTTTTGTTTCTCTGGTTTAGCTTTATGAATTCTCAACCTAGAAATCCAGTACCTGCACAAGGGCTTATTTATCCCATGAATAATCATGGCGGGTATTATTACCTATCAGCAGAGCAGGTAACGCAGCTCTCAATGCCTCATATCATTTTCGCCGCCATACTCGTTTTAGGTTTTACGGGGGCTTTTCTGTTCAAAATCCCCCTTACCCCAGTGAAAGCTCCATGGGAGAAATATACCGTCTATCCGCAGGGCATGGCGATAGGTACGCCAAAAATCTTCTATGTTTCCTTCGTCATATTCTTTACAGCCTGGTGGCTCCTAAGCCCGCATGTTGCATCTTTCTTGGTTTCTAAAGGCATCATTTTAACTATCGCCTGAGTTTTGCTGCGGGTCGGGTCAAAAGATCAGTATTTCCTTTTTGGCCCCGGAGCATGAATCGCCGTAGATGCCAGACTGTAGGTTGCCCTACTTCTCACAGGCCGTCTGGTTGAAAGGCATACCTGCCCCTTGAGCCCTGGCCCCTGATCTTAGAACGGCTTTTCGGTGAGGAACGGCTCCGGCTTGAGCGAGCCATCGCGCTGCTTGACCAGCATCTGGACCTTGCCCTCGGCGGCGTCCAGCTCGGTTTTGCAGGCTGCCGACAGGCCCACGCCCTCTTCGAAGAGCTTGAGCGAGTCTTCCAGGGCGAGGTCACCCTGTTCCAGTTGATCGACGATGGTTTCCAGCTTCTTGAGCGATTCTTCAAACGACGGCATGGCGGTCTCCGTTGCTGCTGTAGCTCTCGAAGACAAGTTTAACCGATGCGCTCGGACCCTTGCCGTTAAAATCGGAAAGAAGGCGAAGCCGGACACGAACGCCATAATTTGCGTAATTTGAAAAGGGAGAATTGAGTGAAGATTGCTCGATATTCGATCGTATTGCTGGCTCTGGTTGGCGTGGTGGTTTCCATCCTGGCTTTGCGTGTGCATTATTCCACCGAAACCCAGCCCTGCGATATTAACTCGAAGTGGGATTGCGGCGTGGTAAACCACAGCCCGTTTGCCGAGATCGCGCACATACCGGTGGCCGCGATCGGCATTGCAGGCTACCTGGCGTTGGCCGGGCTGGCGCTCAAGCGGCAGCGGTTCCTGGTGCTTCTGGCGGCGCTGGTCGGACTCGGCTTTGCGCTTCGCCTCACGTCCATCGAGGAATTCGCCTTGTGTGCGTGGTGCATCTATTGCGTGATCTCGCAGGTAGTGATTGCTCTGATTACGCTGCTGGCTCTGGGCTGGTTTACGGAAGAATATCTGGCATTGAAGCGCGCTTGCCGGACGCTGTGAGCGCAGCGACTCAAAAAATCAGCAAAAAGCGCAGGTAGACGATTTGACTCGCATGTCTGGCGTGTTATTGCAGTGATTCAAAAGCTTGCTTGGGACCATCAGCATAACCGGTCGCCCGGTAAGAGCAAACCTCGTCTTGACGATCTGCCCCGAGCCCGCTCAATGGCGAATAAGCGTCAAAACAGAAAGAAAAAGGATGAAGCACAGCAACAAGCCCCCGACAATACCTGAAACGGTCACTGTCCTGCGCGCATTACGGAAATCAGGATACTGGCTCACGATTTGCCCAAACCTAATTTTCCAGCGTAAAGCCAAAACTGGAACAAATAAGAGCACTCCAGTGAGGGCTGTACCTGGCAGCATGTTATGGAATGGAATAAATAGAAGCGAAAAGAAATCGAGTAGCGAGAACGCTACACTGATCCCCACAAAGCTGGCGATATGGCTGGCGGCGTTGCAGGCTTGGCTAATCTCTGCCAGCAGTTCTGCCGCACTCTGCGCAGCTTTGCGGTCCACAGGATGTCCGCAAAAGCGGCATCTCTCAGCGTTGAAATCGATTGTCTCGTTGCAATGTGGACAATCGACGATCATCTGTCCTTGCAGTACCGCCCCGATGCTAAATCCATCCGACATGCAGATGCTTCGCTTCCTCGGCCAACAGCTTTCAATTCCTGACTTCCAACCTTTACTGGTTCGCTAAGATCATATATTACAGCGTGGTGGAGTTCTCGACACGATTAGACGGCAGCACAGATGCGATAACCTCGGCGGCGGCGGTGTAGCGGCCGAAGGGTGCGCTTACCTGCACGCCTTGAACGAGCGGCCGCACGGCCTCAAGCATCTCCTGCGCAATGAGAATGCCCTCTCGCCGGGCGGCGTCGGGCGAGCTGGTCTGGGCCATGCGCAACATGATCTCCTCGGGCATGGAGACGCGCAGGTCGTTTTTCATGAACTCGGCGTTGCGCAGGCTGGTGAGCGGCCAGATGCCCGCAATGACGGGAATCCTGTGGCCCTCGATGCGTTCGAGAAAGTTCTCCAGCAGGCGCAGGTCAAAGACGGGCTGGGTGATGGCATACTCGGCGCCGGCCTCTACTTTGTAGAAGAAGCGACGCAGCTCCTGATCGATGTCGGGGACGCCGGGGTTTGCGGCCACGCCGATGGTGAAGTTGGTGCTTGCGCCGATGGAGTTGGCTCCGATGTCTAGGCCGTAGTTCAGCCGGCGCACAATGTTGACCAAACCGATGGAATCCACGTCAAAGACGGCCGTGGCATCGGGATAGTTGCCCAGCTTGGGCGGGTCGCCGGTGAGGCAGAGAATGTTGTGCAGGCCGATGGACGAGGCGCCCAGAAGATCGGATTGGATGCTGAGCAGATTGCGGTCGCGGCAGGTGTAATGCAGGATGGTCTCGATGCCGGTGTGCTGTTGAATCTGGATGCAGAGGCTCTGCGCGCTCATGCGCGCCGAGGCGCGCGGCGAGTCGGGCACATTGATGGCGTGAACGCCCAATTGAGCCAGGATGCGCGCGCCCTCGATCTCGTGTACGCAGGAGATGCCGCGCGGGGGCACGATCTCGACCAAGGTCACGAAACTGCCCTGTTCGACAAGTGACCCGATCCGGGAGCGCTCACCCAGCGGAGCGGGAGGCGTCTCGGTATTCAGCGCGGGCTTCTCGCCGGCTACCTCAACGCGGGCCTGAGCATCGAGAGCGCGCATGGCCGAGCGCATGGCGCGAGTGTGGTTGGGCGTGGTGCCGCAGCAGCCTCCCACAATCTGCACTCCGGCGGCGATGGCCTTGCGGGTGAATTCGGCCATATACTCCGGCGAGCAGAGATAGATGTTGCGCCCCTCGACGGCGCGCGGCAGGCCTGCGTTGGGCATGGCCACCAGCGGCAGGGATGTGGCCGGGCGCATGGCCTCGATGGCCGTCAGCGCCGTGGACGGGCCGGTGGAGCAGTTCACGCCCACGGCGCTTGCGCCCCACTCGGTAAGAAGCGCCGCGGCTTGAGCGGGCGAGGAGCCGTCCAGGCAGTTGCTATCGTCGTCCACCGTCACCAGCGCCAGCACGGGCAGGTTGGGGGCGACCTCATGCGCCGCCGCCAGCGCCTCGCGGGCCTCGTTCAGCGCGGGCATGGTTTCCAGGATCAGCAGGTCTACGCCAGCTTCGGCAAGCGCGCCAATCTGTTCGGCAAATGCGGCGCGAGCTTCATCCAGACCGGTCTTGCCCAGCGGCTCCAGGCGCACGCCCAGCGGACCCACCGAGCCGGCTACCCAGGCCTCGCCGGCCTGCTTGTCGCGGAGATGATCCACCGCCTGCCGCGCCAGCCGGACCCCCGCCGCGTTGATTGCGGCCACTTTGTCGGCCAAACCGTGGCGGGCCAGCCGGATGCGATTGGCGCCAAAGGTGTTGGTCTCAATAATGTCAGCGCCCGCTTGCAGATATTCCTCGTGAATGGACAGGATCAGACCGGGGTCAGAGAGGTTCAGCTCGTCGTAACATCGGTTGATGAAGACGCCGCGGGCATAGATAACGGTTCCCATCGCTCCATCGACGAGCAGCGGGCGGCTGGCAAAGATGTCGGCAAATTGCGGCATTCTTGTGCCATGTTAAGCTACCCGGGCCTCCAGCGCCAGCAGGCAGGCTGCTTTGTTATACTTCGAGAGTCGTCAACTGTGGTTGCGCCGGTACCGGGCCGGTTTTTAGGGGTGCCGGAATCGTCGGCGACCGCCGTCAATTTGTTCACGCCGCGGCCATGGCCGCAGTCATCCTGCGCGGCACTTTCCGCGTTTTCGGTCGAGGTAAGGGATTTTGAAGAATAAGAGTCTATGGATGAGCGCCGCCGCGGCCCTCGTGGCTGCAGCTGCGCTGGCAGGTTGCGGCACCACTACCTATTTTGCGGGCCGGACGCTGCCGCCCAGCGGGCTGGCAAATCGCGTCGTGATTGCGATCCAGAATCCCAGCGCTTTGGCGACCGGCACTCTTGAGATTGTGGACGCCTATTACGACATCCGCTGCAAGTACAACGCCGAAAGCTGCTCTGGCGCGGCCTTTTCCATCTCCGGGTATTCGGGAAATCTACCCATCAGCATCCAGAGCATGCCCGAGGAGCTGATAGGCGCGGTTTACAGTTCCGGCGACGGCAGCTTCACGCAGATCAACTATTCTGGCGAGAAAACGATTGGCGCGGTGAGCGGCCTGAATGGCGCCTCATCCAGCGTCTTTATCACGCGCAACCAAACTTACATCTTCGCAGCCAGCCAGAAGTCTTCTGCGCTGACGGTCGTGGATAAGTCAGGGACGAACGCGGGATCCTACCCGCTGAGCCTTCCCGGCATCTACCGGGTGAGCGTGAACCCCGGCGGCTCCGTGGCCCTGGCCTTCGCACAGGACTCGAACTACGTCTACTATCCGGTCAAGCTGACTTCTGCCCAGACCCTGGCTTACTCTGGCGGGCCAAGCACCTGGCCCAAGGGCACGCAGGACTGCGAGCCGCAGAATGCGCCGGCCTGGTGCCTTCTTCAGGCGCTCGATTCCGGCGGGAATCCGCTGGTCTTCGACCGGCCAACCAAGGCCGTCTTCTCGGCCGATGGCGGTACAGCCTATGTGCTGAACAGCGGTCCGGAGTACGGCGGAACGAAGGCTTCCATCACACCGATACCGGTGGCGCCGATGATCTATCTCGTTGGCCAGGCGTCGGGCACGCTGCCTGCCACGGGTACTCCCAGCGCGCAATGCGGAACGGTGAACCTCGCGGCAGGGTGCATTCCCATCCCTGGCGGGGCCAGCAACGCGCTGGTCGACAGCTCTACCATGTACGTCGTGGGTCAATGCGCCGCGGCCACGACGCTTTCGCTCACCACAGGTTTGCCGCAGTGTGCGAGCGGCACTCTTCCGTCAAGCGGCCTCTTTACCGGGATGTTGACGGTGGTCAATCTGCAGAACACCGGTACTGTTCCGAGTTCGATTTCGATCAGCGATGGGGCGACCGGCGCCGTCAGCCGCATGATCCTGGCCGACGACAATACGCTGTGGATCGGAATGCAATATTGCAACAATGGCGAGCGCGCCAACCATAGCCTGTCCGATGGCTGCCTAACCATGGTCAACACCACAACTAACGCCGTCACGCTGATGCCTTACAACGGCAATGCTACTGGCATTGCCGCCATTACCGGACTGCACAAGATTTACGCAGTCGAGGGCGGGCAGGTGTACATCTACTCGACCGCGGATGGCTCGGCAATCAACAACCAGTACGTGACGGTGACCGGCACGGCCTATGACGTGGCCTACATGGACGCCCTTACCGACACCAACAACACCGTTTACTAGAGCGCAAAGGATTCCGGCTCCCATCCTTTTCCGAGCTTGACCGCGAAAAGGGTGGGAGACCACTAACCTGGCAGCATCCCGCCTTTCGGGAGCCATTCACAATGCCCCCTCCAACCGCAGATTCCGTACCTGACCGCCTGGCAGCTGATCGCCTGACAGCAATGGATGTGCTGGCCATTGCGGCGCATCGCGACGACGTGGAGCAGACCTGCGGCGGGACCCTGTTGCGCATGGCCTCGCGCGGCTTGCGCACCGCGATTCTGGACCTGACGCAAGGCGAAGCCGGCACCCGGGGCAGCGCCGAAGATCGCGCCAGCGAAGCAGCAGAAGCCGCGCGCATCCTCGGTGCCGGCTGGCGGCAGGCGCTCGATCTGCCGGACGGCGCGGTCGAAAACACACTGGAAAATCGCCTGAAAATTGTTCGCGTTCTGCGGCTACTGCGTCCGCGTGTGGTGATTCTGCCTTACTGGCAGGCGCGGCACCCGGATCACGCGATTGCCGCCGAGCTGGGTTACAAGGCTTGTTTTCTCTCCGGCCTGGCGAAGGTCGAGGCCGGTACCGCTCCGCATCGCCCCTTCAAGATTGTTTACGCCAGCCTCTACGCGGATGTGCGCCCCGGCTTTATTGTGGACATTACGCCTTTCATCGAGCAGCGCCACGCCGCGCTGATGGCCTACCGTTCGCAGTACGCCAATCAGCCAGCCGGAGGCGGCCTGTTTGTTCCGGAGGAGGAGATTCGCGAGCGCACATTTGCCGAGGCGCGCCACTACGGACTGCTGGCCGGCGTGCGTTACGGCGAGCCATTTGTGCAGAAGGAAGTGGGACTGGTGGACGATCTGACGCTCGTGCCGGTGCAGTCGATCTGAGCCGCATTGCGTCTCAGTGGCCGAAGAGCATCTGTCCACCCACGGCGATCAGCGTCAGCGCAAAGATGCGCCGCAGCATGAGCACCGGAATATGAACCGCGCCGACGGCCCCGAAGTATCCGCCCACAAAAAAGCCCACCGCCAGCAGCAGCGCCACGTGCAGATCGGCGTGGCCTCTGCGGTAGTACTCCAGGAAGGCGAGCAGCCCCACAGGCGCCAGCAGCGCGCCCAGCGAAGTGCCTTGCGCCTTGTATTGGTCCATGCCCAGCAGATAGACCAGCGCGGGAACGAACAAAATGCCGCCGCCAATGCCCACCACGCCGGAGGTCACTCCCACTCCCAGCCCGATCAATATAATCATCCAGGTCATGCGAGGCTCCTTTAGAGCGGTTCCACAATTAACGTGCCCTTTCTAGCATCGCGCGGGGTGGCATTTTCTTAAGGAAAATGCCACTTGATGGCGGTGGTCCTGGGGTACAGCAATTGTGGAACCGCTATAGGGCGCGCCGCCGTGTGATGGCCGTGCCCGTTCATCCAGCGTAAATCATGCGTGAGTGGGGTGTGGCAGGAGCGGGCGCGTAAGACAGCGTTGCGTTCTAGGTGGAACCAGCCGCCGGGCTTCACGGTTAAATTCACACAACGTTTGCATTCCTTTTGCCCTATTGCAGTAGTCTGTTAATGATTCCGTGCGGCCTCCTCATCTGATGTTCAACGGCCGCCGGGCGAGGGCAGACCGGTTGAGCCAAACCATTTTTGTGCTGGAAGATGACACTGATATTGCAAGGCTGGTGCAGCATCACCTGGAAGCCGCGGGGTTTTCAGCGCGGCTGTTTCACACTCCCGCCAACCTGATTCCGGACGCGGAGCGTCAGCCGCCCGCATTGTTTCTATTGGACATCATGGTGCCGGGCGGCGACGGCCTTGATGTTTGCCGCCGCCTGCGCAGCCACCCTGGGCTCTCCAGCGTTCCCATCATCTTCCTCACCGCGCGCGCCGGCGAAAACGACCGCGTGCTGGGGCTGGAGATGGGCGCCGACGACTACATTACCAAGCCTTTCGCCACGCGGGAACTTGTGGCTCGCGTCAAAGCCGTGCTGCGACGTTTCGAGCGGCCCACCACGCCCTCGGTTATCCGCTTTGAAGATGTTGTCATCGACGCCAACGCCATGCAGTTGACGGTGCGCGGCCAGGTGACCACCACCACGGCTACCGAATTCCGGCTGCTGGACTACCTGGCGCGCCACCCAGGCCGGGTCTTCAGCCGCGACCACTTGCTCGACGCTGTCTGGGGCGATGCCCGCTTCGTCACTCCCCGTTCGGTAGACGTTTATGTGCGGCGCATTCGCGAGAAGATCGAGATCGATCCGGAGAATCCCCACTACCTGATGACGAGGCGCGGCGCCGGCTACCGCTTCGAGCTTCCCAAGAGCGAGTAGGCTCGAGTTGGCAGACCCCGAATGAATCGAAAAATCTTCTTCAAACTGCTCGGCCTGTTTCTCCTGATCCTGCTCTTCCAGGCGGCGGGGATGGAGTTTGTCGTCCTTCCTTTCATCGTTCGCAAAGTACTGGAGGTCCATCCCGGCAGCCCCGACATATTTCTCGGCAATGAAACTCTCTGGTCCGGCCTGATCGCGCTGGCCGTGGCGTTTGTCCTGGCTGTATGGGTTGCCGGCCGCATCACCGGAAGGCTTGAGCAGCTTGTCGTCTTCGCGCGCCGCATCGCGGAGGGCGACCTGACCGCCCGCCTTGTCCGCGAGAACGACGATGAGTTCTCGCGTGTGGATGCCGCGTTGAACCAAGCCGCTGAGCGGTTGAGCGCGAGTTTCTCCGAGATCGAGAGCCGCCGCCAGGAGCTGGCCGACCTTCTCAATTCCCTGCAGGAGGCGGTGGTCGCCATTACCCCGCAAGGGCTGGTGCGCTGGTCCAACGCCGTAATGCAGCGCATCGCGGGCACGGAGATTCGCGTGGGCCGTCCGCTGGTCCATGCGGTGCGCGATCCCGAATTGCTGGCCTGTGTAAAAATGGCGCTGGAGCAGCACGTGGCGACCTCCGGGCGCGCCAGCACTCTGGCGCCGGGCCTGATCTTCGAGATCCAGGCTGTGCCCATGACCTCGGGCGGGGCGCTCATCGTGCTCCATGACGTCACGCGCATCGAGGTAGCGGAAAAATCCCGCCGCGACTTCATCGCCAACGTAAGCCACGAGCTGCGCACGCCGCTTACTTCCATCCAGGGTTATGTGGAAACGCTGGTCGAGGAGCGTCCCAAGCCCGAAACCACGCGCGAGTTTCTCGGCATCATTCTCAAAAACGCCACGCGCATGAATCGCATTACCGAGGATCTGCTCGCTCTGGCCGGTGTCGAAAGCCCCGACTACAAGCTGGCGCTTCAGCCCACGCGAGCCAGCGTGCTGTTGCAAGACGCCATCGATTCGTTGGGCGGCATCGTGGTGGACTCAGGGGTGACGCTGGAGTCGGGCGGCGCGCCTGACGCGCTGGTCCTCGCCGATGCCGACGCCATGAATCAGGTCTTCGGCAATCTTGTGGAAAACGCCCTGCGCTACGGCAAGTCCGGCAAGAGAATCCTGGTTGGCGCGCGGTCTTTGGAATCCCACGCCGACTCAGGCGGAGTCTCCGAGATCGAATTCACCGTGCGCGACTTCGGTCCCGGCATCGCCTCCGAGCATCTCACGCGCATCTTCGAGCGCTTTTACCGCGTTGACAAGGCTCGCTCCCGCGAGTCGGGCGGCACGGGACTCGGCCTGGCCATCGTCAAGCACATCGTGCTCGCCCACCGCGGCCGCATCTGGGCAGAAAGCGAACTGGGCCGCGGCGCAACTTTCCACTTCACGTTGCCCTTGTTCAAACCAGCCGAAGCGCCCAAAGCCCAACTCGCCGCCGCCGACAACAGCCTGTAGGGTCTTGGAATCAAAGCAAATATAAGAGAAAATCGCGGCTTGGAGGGATGGTGAGCTCGGTGGGAGTCGAACCCATGAGCGACGCCTTGAAAAGGCGTTATTGACGGTTGTGCACCGAGTCGCACGGTGCTGCATGTGGGTTTTTCATGATGAAAACCCCTCTCAAAGGTTGTGCTTTCGGTCTGCATCATTTCAAGATGCGTTAGTGCTACAGTTGTAGATTACTCAAATATCGTGAAATCCTCGAAGATCCAGGCCTGCAGGCCCTTCAAATTCCTCCTCATTCAGAGGGCTGAAGCCCTCTGCTCCCTCCGAAATCTTCGATCTACAACTGTAGTATCAGCGCAGAACCGTTGCAGCGGGCTGCACGAAATTCGGCTTTCACGTGTTCTGGATCAGTGCCCGACGATCTCGATCACGCTGTTGTCCAGGCTGCTCCAGGCCTCCGCTCCTGTGTGCGTGAGCTTTTGCGCTGCATCGTCCCAGTGAAGGTGAGTGGTGCGGCCGCCGCCCTTTTCGTAGTCGTACGTCCGGCCATCGTCCCCAAAGAGCGTGAAGGAGGCATCAGCACCGGGATAGACGCGAATATGTTCGATAGGCTGTGGCTGCTCGGCGCTGTCCACCTTCGCGCCAAGCGGAAGAATCGAGCCGGCGCGCACAAACAGCGGTATGGTATCTATCGGTGCGGAAACAATGATGCTCTGCCCGCCGCGCACGCGCTCGCTGGTCCAGTAGTTGTACCAGTTCGCGCCCGCGGGCAGATAGACGCTGCGGCTCGTCGCTCCCTGTTCGGTCACCGGAGCCACAAGCAGCGCGGGGCCGAACATATATTCGTCGCGCAGATCCACGGTCTTCGGATCGGCTGGAAAAT
>Ga0255353_1000961_pt1 | contig 17149 bp, 14 predicted proteins | sample HBST25metaG_FD_189941 | JGI IMG/M metagenome (GOLD analysis project Ga0255353, IMG submission 189941) | Peat soil microbial communities from Stordalen Mire, Sweden - H.B.S.T25 | ecosystem: Environmental > Terrestrial > Soil > Wetlands > Peat | place: Sweden: Norrbotten County, Stordalen Mire...
CGGGATGGCGCAGGAATATTTTCCCGCCCAGACCGCGGCCTTTCGAACCGACCCGCGCGTGCATCTGCATTTTCTCGATGGCCGGCGATTCCTCTCCGAAACCAAAGAAAAATTCGATGTGATCGTGGTCGACGTGCCCGATCCGCAGACAGCGCAGTTGAACCGCTTCTACACGGTGGAGTTCTTCCGCCAGGCGCGCGCGCACCTCGCGCCCGATGGGCTGTTTGCCACGCAGTTGCGCTCGTCCGAAGAAACTATCAGTCCGGATCTGGCCGAGTTTTTGCGCTCCATCCGCCGCACGCTCGGCGAAGTATTTCCGTATCAGGCCGCGATGCCCGGCGAGACTATTCACTTCTTCGGCGCCGCTGAGGCCGGCGTGCTTACGCGTGATCCGCAGTTGCTGGTTGCACGCCTGCGCCAACGCCATTTGGCTACGCAGTACGTGCGCGAGTACTTCATTCCCTATCGCATGATGCCCGACCGCATGGAACAGGTGGAAACCGACCTCGCGCCGCTCAAGTCAACGCCCGTGAACCGCGACTTTGCGCCCATCGCTTACGCCTTCGATGTTGTTCTTTGGAGCGCGCAGTTCCGGTCGGGCTATACCGTGTGGTTCCGCGCTGCCGAGCACTTGGATTTCGCCAAAGTTGCCGGCGCGTTGGCGCTTGCGCTGCTTGCCGTTGTTCTGCTCATCGCGCTTCTTCCCGGCCGCGAGCGCCGTGAGCGCGCAACCGCCGGCGCTTCGGTGGCAGCCACGGGATTCACGCTGATGGCGTTGCAGATCTTTCTGCTCCTCGGTTTCCAGGCCGTCTACGGTTATGTGTACACCGAGCTGGCAATTCTCATCGGGCTTTTTATGGCGGGCATCGCGGTGGGCAGTTGGCTCGGCATGCGGCGCGAAAGCGCGAACCGGAGCTGGACTCTCGCCGCGGCGCAACTTCTGCTGGCGCTCGCCGGCCCGGCGCTGCTTCTTGCACTGGGCGCCGTGGGAGACGTTTCGTCGCGCACCACGACGTGGCTTGCGGCGCAGATGGTCTTTCCTGCGCTCGCGGCCATCGCGGGCATGCTCGGAGGTTTTCAGTTCGTCACCGCGGCGGGCATCTTTCTCGGCGGCAGCGGCGAAGGCGCGGGCTTCGGTCTGCTCTACGCCATCGATTTGCTCGGCGGATGCGTGGGCGCGCTCGCGCTGAGCACATTCTTGATTCCGGTGTTTGGCTTTTGGCGCACGGCGTGGCTCGTCGTCGCGATCAACGCGGCGGCCCTGCTGCTGGCGGCGAGAGATTCTCGATCTCCCCGCGCTTCCGTCTCTCTAACCGCTAATCGCTAATCACTATTCCCTGTTCTTCTCGTTGAACACCACCGCCGTAAAGCTGAAGATGTCGGTGTTCTCGTCCCTCCAGCAACTCTGATCCATGCCGGCTTTGGCGCAGGTCTGGTTTAGAAATGTCTCCCGGTCCCAGTTCTGCTCCACGGGAACCTGCGGCAGCAGTAAGCCCTCGTAGCCGGCGTTCTTCATGATGAGCCCGTCGCGGCCAACTTTGATCTGCTCCACGTCGGTCACGCGGCGCAGCGGCGAAAGCACGGAAATTTCATAGGCAAGTTTGGGCAGCTCTGCGGCCGTCACCGGCGCGAAACGTGGATCGCGCAACGCCGCCAGCGTGGCCGTGTCGCGCACCGTCATATAAAGCGGCTTGATGGGCGCGGTGTAGCCGATGCAGCCGCGTAGCGCTCCACCCTCAGTGAGCGTGGTGAAGGCGCCGTACTCGCGATTGAGCGTCTCGCTCGCCGGCACTGTGGGCGCGTAGGGTTCGCTCTTCGTGATCATGTACTCGACCGATTTGCGCGCCAGGGCCAGCAGCTCGGACTTTTCCTGATCGGTCAGCGAAAAGGGAGACGTCGCATCCGCCGCTTGCGCGGACTTCACAAACAGGTCGGCGCTGTAGCCGACCACGCGCGACTTGTCGGCGGTAATGTCGCCGGAGTTTGCGTACTTGAGCACCTCGGCCTTGTTCGCGCCCAGGCGCTCGGCGTAGATCATGGCGGCCACGATGGGCGCACCGCCGCACGCCTCCCAGATGCCCGGCTGGCCCTGGCCGCGATATTGAAAGTTGCGCGACATGCTCAAGTAGTCGTATGCCTCGAGCGCATGCAGCGTCTTGTGGTCGATGCTCTCAGCATCGGCGTAGGGGTGGTAGTGCGAGAGATCGGAGCTGGCCAGCACCAGCGTGTCGTGATCGTCGCGCAGCATCCTGGCCAGCGCCACGCCCAACGCGCGGCTGCTCTCGTAGCTCTGGTCACCCATCACAATGGGCACCAGCTCAAAGTTGCCCAGGACCTTTTGCAGCCACGGCAACTGGACCTCGACAGAATGCTCCGGCGCATTGGCAGTGGCCTGATGGCCTTTGTCCGAAAGCTGGATGGTCGAGTTCATCTTCGCTAACCGCCGCGCGAATTCCTTATCGACAGGAACCTGCCCGAGCGGCGTGGTGTAGGCGTCGCCGTCGTACACCGAGGTGAAGTCGAAGCCCACGTAGTGCGAGGGCGCGATCACCACTACGCGCGAATACTTGTGGCCCGCTTTTACCTGAGCTCCTATCGCCGCGTAGGTCCATGCGGCGACCGGGCCTGAGTATGGATAGCCCGCATGCGGGGAAACCGCGGCGATGATCGTACCATCCACCGGCGGCGGCGCGGTCTTGGCCAGCAAGTTGTCGATCATCTTCGAAAGCTCCTGCGGATCGGCGGGATAGAAACTGCCGGCGACGGCGGCCGGCCGAACTTTCGGCTCGCTTGCGCCCTCCGCCGCACGCACGTGCAGGATGGGCACGGTGACCACGAGTGCGATGAATTGCGATATCAACCAGGCCATGGTGGAACTCCTTGCGATCTTCATGAGTCAGGACCTCTTGGGCAGGTTCAAGCGTGCCAGATTCCGGGGATGTTGTGGTGGCAGTACGGGCAGGTCGAATCCTTGCGGATCAGCATTTGGCTGGCCGTAAATCCCACGCGCTCCACCAGCATTTTGCGGCACTGCGGGCAGTAGGTGTTCTGCGCGGGATGGCCGGGCACGTTGCCGATGTAGACGTAGTGCAGGCCTTCGGCGTCGGCAATCGCCTTCGCCCGCTCCAGCGTGGCCACCGGCGTGATGGGCAGGTTCTTGAGCAGATACTCGGGATGAAATTGCGTGAAATGGAGCGGAACGTCGGGCCCGAGATTCGCCTTGATCCATGCGGCGAGGCCGCGGAATTCTGCGTCATCGTCGTTGAGCGTGGGCAGAACAAGGTAGACGATCTCCGTCCACTTGCCCATCTTGCGCAGGGTCACGAGCGAATCGAGCACCGGCTTCAACTGCCCGGTCACGACCTTGGCGTAATAGGACTCGGTGAAGGCTTTGAGGTCGATCTTCACCGCATCCATCTTGCCGTAGGCCTGCTCCAGCGAGTCGTGCTGCATGTAGCCGTTCGAGACTACGATGCTGCGCACGCCTGCTTCGTGCGCGGCATCGGCGGTGTCCATCAGGTATTCGGCAAAAACCACCGGCTCGCTGTAGGTGAAGGCAATGGTCGGGCAGTCGTATTTGCGGGCGATGCCGGCGGCCTGGTGCGGCGAAATATATTGCGCGGGAACCTCCTCGGGGCGTGACTGCGAGATGTCCCAGTTCTGGCAGAACTTGCAGTTCACGTTGCATCCCGCCGTCGCAATCGAGAAGGCGTTCGTGCCGGGCAGGTAGTGGAAGAGCGGCTTCTTTTCGACGGGATCGATGTGGGCTGCGCACACCCGCGAGTGCACCAGCGTGTAGTAGATACCGCCGCGATTCTCGCGCACGCCGCAGTAGCCGCGCTCCTTGTCGCCCACTACGCACTCGCGCGGGCACAGCTTGCACTTGATCTTGCGGTTGGCCAGCTTCTCGTAGAACTTCGCTTCGAAGGTGAATTGCGCGTCGTTCTGCGCTTGCGCGCCCGCGGCCAAGGGAGCGGCCCCGGCAGGCCCGGCAAATTCGCCGGCGCCCAAAGCAGCTCCTGAGGCCAGCGCGCACATGAGAAACGAGCGTCGGTCGAGGGGAATTCCCGCCATGCCTTCGTTGGAAATCAATTCGCAGTTCATGATGTACCTCCTTGAATTTCGACCACCGCGATACGCGCGGGATCGCAATGGCCGAGGCTGTGTTCGCTGTCAGCCGCGGTGGCGATGTAGCGCGGCGCGCGCTGCTCGGCTTCGAGCGTCTTCAGTCCCATCTCCGCGCGCTTGCGCTCGATCAGTTGCCAGCCCGTGAAGTCTAGCGCGACCGCATCCTGGGCGACCAGCAGGCCATTCAATTTCCAACTGTGTTCCGGCTTGAATCCCGGGCCGCCTTCGTACATCGCGGTGGTCGCGTCGCAGATCGTGAGCTTCATGCGCGAACGAATCTCAGGCAGCATATTCAGGTCGGCCACGTAAGGGTCACAGCCATTGGGGTGGTACTTGTTGGGATTGTGGATCGCACCGTACATGTTTTTGAGCGCGATGGTGACGCCGGCGCCGTCGTGGTCCTTGAGCACCGGCAGATTAATGAGCACAGTCGATGAGCGAGTAAGGATCTTTGAAAATCGGCTGCCCACGCTGCCCCACGCGGAGAGATCGTCTTCGTAGCCCACGCGGTCTGTACCGAAGCATTGCACGCGATCGCCGCCGATGGCGATGCGAAAACCGGCGCGTTCCATTTCTTCGGTGTCGCGATCCCAAACGATGATGTTGCGTGCGGGCACGCCTGCCTGCTGCAAGCGCTCGCACACCGCGGCGACAAGATCGACATTCGTTGAAATGCCGCGGCCGCCCAGCGTGTTCACCTTCAGGCTCACGGTATCGTTCGCGCTCGCGATGCGGCGCCATGCGGCCGTGCTGTTTTCGCGCGTGACCGCGAGGTTGAAGAGAGACTGCATGGCACGGTCGAGAAGCGCCTCGAGCCGGCGCGCATTAATTGTCGTGCTGGAACCGCGCAGCAACGGATCGCGCGCCACCACCACGCGGGACTTCGCGGTCGCCGTTTGCGCCCCGCCCCCCTCGCGCAAACCGGCAGCTCCCAGCGCCGCGGCGCCGGTCAGGCACCGCGTGAGAAAGTTCCGCCGGCTGCGGTTGCGCAGGTCAGTCATCGGCAAGCTCCGGCGTGGGGTTTTCGGCCGCGGGAATTGATCGAGTTTCCCGCCGGGGGAGGAAAGACAATTGGGCGGCTTGCGGTGAAGCCGCTCAAACGATTGCAGTTAGCTCCGAGGCGGCTTCGCAGCGGCCGTGGACACACCACCATGTCTCATGGCTAACGCAATCAGGCGGCACTTGCAGTGATGCAAAACACCTGAGCCGGCAGCGCCGGACAGCGGATAAGGAAATTCTGATGAAGGGCGGAAAAGCTAGAGCGAGCGATCAGCGAGCCGCTGCTGCATGCAATGCTGGTGGACGCGGTAGGAATCGAACCTACAACCTGTCGGTTAAGAGCTAGGAATTTGCTCTTTTCAGCATTGCTCATAGCTGCACTATATTGCTTAGATTCATAGGTTTGATAGGACTTTCTGCTCCGAAGAAATTGTGGGGACTACCCACAATTGCCCACGTTTTTGAAGCAGTCTACCCACAAAAGTCCCCACAGTCTTTTCTGTGCTTCGCTCGACCTCAAATGCATTCAATCCTCTAGCAAGCAATTTCCACATTCCCACTGCCACGACCACTATGACGAGCATGAATAATCCTCTCAAACCGGCCCGCTAAGCACCTTGCCCCGCCTCAGCTTTCGTCGCAGCAACGGCCTGCCTGACTTGTCCGCTCCGTGTACCTGGAAAACCTGCTTCGCGATGTCTAGCCCAATCGTTGAAACCGTCTTCATGGCCTCTCATCCTCATGGAGAGCTTATCAACTCACCTGTACGAGGCGGGTCCATCCCATTAGGTCACTGCGGATGGAGTTTTGGGGAACTTCAGGTGAAGTCTTTCAGTGCGAGGCATCCAACGGCCGCTGACGGTTAGACTCAGGCGCAATTTGGACTTGGATGGAGTTTTGGCGATGCACGACAGCTCATGCGGAGATCACTACCAGTGTTCGTGAGTACCCATCCACAGCTGGATGCTTGAACTCCAAATAGAACGATTTGCTTGTTGCCAGAGGAATGCCAAGTACGGACCTAACGGACGCACCTCGCCACTCAGAGTCGGAAGGAGAGACCCAAGGCTCACAACCAGAATTGAATAGGCACAAGGCCGGGGGAGACTGATCTAACTGTAATTCCAGTTCCTCAGCCGACGTGAAATTCAGACCAAGAGGCTTTTCTTGACCCCTCAAGGAGAATGCGAGCGCCACAGTCACCGTGTATGCATTGGACTTGCAAATACGCTTCGCAATCTGGAGTGCTTTCATGCCCCCTTGGAGCCAGAGACGTGGCTCTCGCCAATTGCGATCAATGCGGTTGATATGGAGCTCCTCAAATCCTGTAGCATTCCGCTGGTTGTGAGCTCTTTCCATCCATGCCAGTATGATCTCTTCGTGTTGATTCATATTATTTGGGAAGCGTCCAGCCATTCTTGGTAACCCAGCCGGCCTCCTCATTCGTGAGGGGGCGTCCCCCGTGCTTCCATGTGCCATCGTTGTTCAATGCGTTACCGTCATTGAACTCGATGTGAGGCTTTTCATTAGGATACCGCGGAGTATCGACTCGGTCCACAGACTTTGGAGCCTTACCTGCTTCGACTTGCTTCTGCATTTGATTCGTCGATGTCGGTTTCTTAGGTTTGCTCTCTTCGGGCTTTTTCTGGTTGGGATCGGCTGGTGTTGACTGCGCAGGTGCGGCTACGAAAGGAACGGTTGGGGTCTTCTTACCAAAATACTGGTTATAAAGAAGAGGAAACCCCCTTTTAACCCTGTCGATGTAATCTTCAATTTCCCATTCTAAATGGCTGTAGTCGGGTGGCGGAGGGCACCCGCAATTTGGAACCCTCATGAAATGACCATCAGGGTCCATCTTCGTCAAAGGATTGTTAAGTACATAGTTATACAAATTGAGGCTTTGAGGATTCTCTAGATCGGCAAAGGGAACAGCATCTGGATCATCATCGGTGTCGTTGAAATCTGGGGACATGAAACGTCCCATGGTAGACGCGTAGTACCTGGCTCCGAAGTTGTCGTTCCCTGATTCGGTGTCGCGTTCTTTGCCGGTAGAAATTGGCCAGTGGCCGGACGCTTCGCTAAAGAGACAAGCGAGGAGCGGCGTCATAGAACTATCCGGAATTCGAATTGAAGCCATCGCTTGCATCGTATCAATATCCCCGGTCCCCAAAAGCGAGGGACCGGGGGCACCCTCATCGGGTTGGAGACCGGGGCCACCCGCCGTGGGGAGGAATCACCGAGACCGGGGCCACCCGCCAAATGACACATGCTTGGGAGGTTTGCGGCGCAGTGCGTCATAGGTGTGGGGCGTGCGTCGCAGGCGCTAACCCATCGGGACTTGTGCTGTTTTCCATTCTTCCAGGGACCGGGTAGGGGCCAGAAAAATCAATCCGTGCTTTACCGCCATGAGTTTTCTGATAGTCCTCTAATACCTTATTCCAGTCGCCTAGTGCGACCTTTGCTCGCAACTCGGGCGGGCCGACGAATATAAACCAAGAGTAGCCCGGACCCTTCCCTCCCGTATCCATGACACCAAATCCACCGTGGTCGATGCCCGCTAGGACGTAGCCGACTGGAACAGGGCGATTCTGCGCTGTTCCGCCGTGGATGGGGTCTCTATAGTAAAACTCGTCAGGCGAGAGAGACGCATGGATCCGGAGGTTCGATGTCCTGACAATCCCTGATTCCGGAACTTCCACTCTAATCTTCCCATCCTCTATCGAAAAAGGCGGAGATTGAGGGTCGTTGAAGATAATCTGAATCCATCCGACATAGCCGTTTTGTAAGTAGAACCTATAGTTGGGATTGCCTTTTGCTGCCAAGGCAACGTAACATGCAACCGATAATAAGAACAGCGCGCCCACACCCGTCCAAAGTCTCGAATTCATAAGCACCGCCCCCATCGCCCATTGATCTGGTCTAGCTGTAAAAGACGCAGATCTGCTCATCTGCAGCACGTCTCACGGATAACATGGGTCTTGTCCCTTGCACCGCGGCAGCGGTGTGTGCGCATCGTCGTTCTGCTGCTGATTCTGTGAATCTTGTTCAGCTTGTCTAATGAACATTTCCCACTGCATCCGAGTCAGCCAGTCATTGTGCAGCGCACCATGAGCCTGAAGAAAATTCTTTCCAGTGTTTACCTGAATATTCACTGCATTAGAATTTGTCCGTCCTCCGAAGAACGGGATTCTCCCTCCGAGCTTTTGCGCCAGGTCATTACCTGCGTATACATTCCACCAAGCATCAACACCTCCACTGTATGGATAATCGCCCCGCATAGGCTGTCCGAGAGAGACTAAATTGTTGACGAAATATCCGTCGGCCAAGAGAGTAGGAAGGGCTCCCATCACCCCGTTACAGCCATGACTATGGCAAACGATATTGTTTTGTTCTCCAGGTTTCCATGCATGGCTTGCCATCGCTGCCGTGATCTTCGCGGCGAGTTCGGCTCTTGCGGCAGCTGAATTGCCACCGCTCCATTCAATTTGTTCAACATCATCATCACTGGGATCGAAGAACCCGGCCATTTCCTGACCGAGCGGGGATGACGCGGTCCAATCACTCGCCTTATGCCAAGTTCCGCCAATCAGCCACGTTACCCGGCCATTGGTATCGATACTGCTGAGAGGATTGTTGCGAACATAACCGTACAGGTTCCAGCTCTGCGGATTTTCGGGATTTTGATCAGCGAACGGAAGATCAGGACTCAACCAGCGTCCCATCGTAGATGCATAGTACCTTGCGCCGAAGTAGTCGTTGCCTGATTCGGCGTCGCGTTCTTTGCCGGTGAAGTGGTGTTCGGTAGGATCGGGGCCGCTGCAGCTTAGGCCGTCGCCGAAGGGAAGGCTGGTGCAGGTTTCCGTGATGTTGCCCTGATAGTCGGTAGATACACGTCGCGTTCCCAACCAATCTGAAAGATTGAAGTGGAGAGGGCTGTTCGTTCCCGCGTCATAAGTCGCGATTAGGGAGCCGGCGGCATAAATGTTGGTATGCGCCCACCGCATGGTTCCGGAGGTGGTGTTCACCTCGGTCAACTGCTCGCCGGATGGCCCAAGCACGTAGGAGTTGGTGACAGTGAAGCTCCAGTTATTCTGGCCCGTTTGTCCGGAGCAGGCAGTACTCCAATTGGCCGTGCCGGAGCCAGTCCAAGTCAGCGAGCCCTTGGCCACGCGCGTACCCTCGGCGTCGTACACGTACCCTGTTATGGCTCCCGTATACAAGTTCTCCGCGGCGCAGACGCGCCCCTCGGCATCGTAGAGGTACGCGTTCTGGTTGTCTTGGGTAACGTCGCCGGCCGCGTCGTACGGCAGCGGCGCACCCAGCATCAGGCTCGCGGAGGAAACCTGATTATTGGCGCTATACGCGGCCGTCGTGCTGGTGGGCATAGGCGCCGTCACGCTGCCGCTGAAGCTCTGCGCCGTCCGGTTGCCGAAGCTGTCGTAGCTCCAGCCGGTCTGCAACCCCGCATACGGACCCGCCGACGCGCTGGCCGTCGTCAGCCGATTCAAACTGTCGTAGCCGCCAGCCATGCTCCACGTCCCCATCACCGAATCAGTGTAGCTCAGCACGTTGCCCACGCCATCGTAGCCGGAAGCCCCACTCGGGGGGCTAATGGTGAAACTGTATATTGACGCCACCGAACCGGAGTTCACTTGGATTGTCGTACTGCCGGAGGCGGTGGTGTAATCGGTCGAGTCGGTCGGGAAGAAGTTGGCAAGCAGAACCTGCGATCCGGACTCCAACACTTCGCCGGCCGCAGGCCAATACACGAACGTCCCCGCAACATTCGCTGTCGCGTTAAGTTGCGTTCCGCTCAATGGTGTGCCGTAGGAGATGGCCGCTGGAGTCGGCCAGGTGATCACTGGCGTTGCTTGAGTCGCAGGAACGACAATCGTCTCCGTGATCGCGTTTGATGTTGCGTAACTGTAGCTGCTGTTGCCAGGCCAACTGGCAGTTAGTGTGTGGGTGCCCGTCGTCAAAGTATTTATGCCGATTGCAGCACTGGCGCCATTGATAGTTCCGGAACCGATCAGTGTGCTTCCATCGTAGAAGCTTATCGTGCCCGTTGTGGGGCCACCGCTGGGGAAGGTCGCGGTGAAATCCACATATTGACCGTAGATGGATGGTGTGCCCGATGTCGACAGACTCAATGTTGGCGTCGGCAACGGCGGAGTGACCTGCACTTCCAAGACAGAGCCTCCTTGGCTTTGCCACCCGCAACTTTCGCCCATACCCGATGGGTCATAACACTCTGATGCATTTGCATCGAGATCATACACCAGGTTGAGAACAGGGACTGTGGATCCAGAAGCATATACGCTTGCGGTGCCAGACTGAAAGCCAGAATCGTATACCAGAGTGCCCGCCCCGAGACCGTTGGAAGGATATTGATAAATCACTGCTTCTGCGCCCACATTTGGAACATACATTGGTCCCCATTCAGCATCCATGTTGTAGTCTTCATTGACCACTTCGACATAGCCGCTGAGCCCGGAGGAATTTCCATAGAAACAAGCGGTCTCTTCAATATCGTTGCTCCAATCGATGACCTGGCTGCTGCACACGTTGACGCTCGGGCCACTGGATTGGCCTTGTGCAAGGGACGGCCCTATCGTGTAAATAACGAAGAGCGCACCCGCGATGCCCGCGATATGGCGAAGCAGTTTTCTTGTGTTTGTCATGGTTGCACCGCCGCAGGTGCCGTTTGCCCAGTTGATGGAGACTGACGGCGCACAGCATTGTTTGGAGAGAAGAATTGCACCAAGAACGCTTCCAGCCTTGCTTTGTTTTGTGTGGACAAGGCAATGGCCAGGTATGCGATCTCAGCATTGATAGCGGCTTCCCGTTGACCCGTTAGAGCCTTCAATTGATTTCTGCTGTTTGAAGTTACGCCTGCCAAGTGAATCGCAGCCGCCTGCGCATCCAGCACCTTCACATTCGCGGACAACCGTCGAGACGAGGTGCGGATAGGCGCGAAGTCCGCGTCAGAGAATTGCATCTTTGCCTGCAGGTCGTTGCGGAGCCAGCTTTGCGCCGGTTGATTGGCCGCGACGGTATCCAAATAATTCTGATAAATCAGAAAATGCCAATAGAGGTGCGCCAAGGATACCTGCATTGGCTGGGACGGCGCGCCCGATGGCTGCTGCGCGGTCTGAGTATGACCGGCAGCCTGATGGAGCGAGACGCATGTGAGCAGCAGCATCACCATCCGCAGTCTCGATAGTGCAATATAAAGCGATTCCTTGGCCATCATTGTCGTTTCCTCTTCGTCCGGTTCGCTCCGTGTTGACCATATTGCTCAATCCGCTATGTACCTTCCACTCGGCGTAAGGATTGCTTTCCCCTCCGATTTATGGATACGTCGCTGTTTCCCCGGTTATTCGCAACCGGCTGTCATAGGTTTTTGTGACTGACATGTAGTCGCCTAGAAGCATGTTCTGGGTCGCTCCGGCCGGGGTATAGCCCGCATTGGGATCCGCGGTAAACAACGCCGCCGGATGGTGATTGTCGAGCCAAGAACTCGTTAAGGTCGACAGTCGATTCGCACCATCGAATGTGTTCGTGAGCGTAAAGGGATTTACGCCTAAGCCGGCATTGACTCCGGTTCCATATGTGACGAGATTCCCAGCCAGGTCGTAGCTATAAGCCAATTGATAGGTATTGGTGTTCGAGTTTGCGCAACTTCCAGATGTCCCCGGCGTGCATTGGAGCTCGATTGTCACACGACCCATGGTGTCGTAGCCGCTGATGACTCGTTCCGTCATGTAACTGGAGGTTGGGACGCTGGGAGGGGATGGGCACGATCCAAACTGCGTCCATTCTGCCGCGAGTCTCCCCTTCCCATTACCGGCTATGTCGTACGCATAGCATGACGTGAAAGATCCACTCGGGGCGTTGGTGTAGCTCTTAGAAAGCAGCCGGTTGAGATTATCGTAGAAGTAATTTGTCGTAACCGCCTGCGCACTGCCTGTAGGGGCGTTGGGCTGAGGGGCAGTCCTGTAGCTGACATTACCGTTAGCGTCGTATGCGTAGCCGGTTGTCCCGTTTACGTAACTTCCGGTGGCGGTTGAGGAACACGTCCCAAATGAGTTTTCTGGATTTGAAGCGCAAAGCAGCTGCGACAACGAGTCATAGTTAAAGCTTCGCGCTGCACGCGGCGTATCTGTGCTTCCATTTCCCCTCTGATTGACGCTGAGAAGATTGCCAAGCGCATCGTAAGAATAAAGCGTGTTGAGCCCGCCCGGTTCGGTGACCTGTGTCAGCCTGCCAAGAGCGTCGGACAAATTTGTCCACGAATTGGACACTTCGTTGGTCAAAGTTGTCGAATTGCCGCTATACAACCAGGACTCGCTGGTCGTGTCCGGGTTTGTCTGCACCTTTTTTCGTCCAAGAGCATCATAGACCAGCGTTGTAGTGCCATCAGGGATTGCCGGTGCAGATCGATGCGGATTGGAAACTGTCCATATGCGGCTTTCGCCATCGTATGTTGTGTCCACAAAATCGGCACCGTCAGGATCAGAGTTAAGTTGGGTTTGGATGGCGCGGCCCATCGCATCAAATATCGTCGTGTTGACTTCTGTCGCTGCGCCGTTGATGATTTTGGAAATCGTTGTCGAGGGATTGGATCCGGTATCGACATACGATGCGGTCGCCTTACCGCCATCCGGATAACTTACCTGTGTGAGACGCATCCAGGGGTCGGGTTCGAAACCATTACACCCGCCAATGTAGTAACAGAACTGAGTCGTTTGCTGATTCGCGTCCTTTACACTTCGTAACTTGCCGTCGCTGTAGCCATACTGAAAGGTGGTCGTAAAGCTGCCCGCGCTCACCGCAGGCTGCGTGATGGAAGTAACATAAGCGTCCGTCGCCCCGCTCGGCAGAACCGCTCCAGGCACAAAGGCGTCGGCATATGAGTAGTAAGTGGTATGCGCCGAGCCTGTCATGTCGCTGCAGATGCCGTTTCCGCACGGATCTGTCATGGACGCTAATTGCCCTGCCTGATCGTACACATATGTCGTGACTGCGTTCGTACAGCCCTGCGCTTGCAGACATTTCTTCGTTACCGTTGTTGCGTTTGCCCGCGGAGCGGTCGATCCGGCGCCATAATTCGTGTTGTCGTGCTGCACGGCGGAAGCAGGCGATATCCCCCCTTGATCATACAAGTAGTCTGTTTCGGCTAATGTGCCGCTGCCATTGGAAACAATCACACTGGAAGGGAAGGCATTCAGTGTTGGTCCATAGGGGTAGAGCGGCGTAATGCCACCGTTACCAAGCGCGGCAGGAAAGCTGCTCACGGTCTTTTGGAGTAAGGCGCCTTTTGCGCCCACGCCGTAATCGTAGATATCTTTCTCCTGTAGCATTCCCGCGGGCGTATAGGTATAGTCGGTTTCCGTAGTGGGGGCGCCAGACTGGGTAGCGCCAAGGACCGTCTGTTGTGTCTGTAAATGCGCTAAATCTAGCCAGGTTTTGTTGACGGTTTGCAGAGTATTCCCGCTTGTGTCGAAGTACTGGACGGATTGCTCTACTGCCGGCCAGTCACTCATGTTTGCGGTTTGCTGCCCGCCGATCATATTCCAGCCCGGTATAAACGGAGTTCCTGGAATATTCCCACCCGGAACGTACGTATACTGAGTTGTATAGCTCGTACCGCGCAGTAAGTCGTGCGTGACCACGGTAGCTATTTTCTGTGACCAGCCCGGAGAGGCAATGTTACCGGATGTCGCGGAAAATGTCGTCGCATATGTGAAGTCTTGTTCGAGAGCGGGATGCACTCCATCATAACTAACTATGCGGCTGGACACTTGGGGACGACCGTATTGAAAATAACAGGAACTGACGGTTGAATTGACGATTCCGGTTCCCTGAAGAACTGACGTGCTCACCCACGTGTAAAATGCGTCATCGTTCAACCCAGGGATGCTCCAAGTATAAGAAGTGTAGGCTCCATTGGGGTATGTAATCTTATTCAGCAAACCATACACCGGATCATAGGTAAATTGGTAAGCCGTTCCATCCGGCAATTCCAGAGCGCCAACAGCGGTGACGGTTTGTGATGAGGAGTAGGGATATACCCTGCCTGCATCCATCGCGCACTGTCCGCCGTTAGATGAAACTAAGGTATAAGGGTACGAGGCTCCGGAAATCTGAGTATACGACCAGGTGGCAACATAAGGGCTTGGTGTACCAGACACATAGTAAGTACTCGTGCTAGGAGGGGTCACAGAGTAAGATAGTAGAGTCCTGCCTAATGTGTCTTCGATATGGGTTCCGACGAGAGAAAATGTTTCAAGGTTTCCGTTTCGATCCTCAATGCTGTAGGGTGGTGAAGAAAAGGTTCCAGAGCAAGGAGGAAACTCGGTTGCGCAGCCGCCGTCGGCAAGTGGTGAATAGGGGAATGTGTACACAGTTCCATCTTGAGAGGCAACCACAACTGTTCCGGGGCCAACGGTTGCTTGGTATTTGCGGTCCGGGGTCGTCATAGATGAAGTGCCGGAGGTAGGAATGCAATACTGACCGGCGGATCCAGATGGGTCAGAACCATCGGTAACTACGAATCCAAGCCAATGCCTGTCGCCCGTCTCGTCAGTGAATGCAAGATTTGCCGTATAATGGCAGTTCACGCCAAGATTCGGATCGGTATAAGAAGTTTTCTGAAGAGATATCTGCGGCAACGAATCGGACCAGCCACCGGAACTGATGTCTCCTGTGGACATACCTGACCAACTCTGCGGATACATATCAACTTCCCCGACCACAAGGTTCAGCGTAGGGGGATCAGCCTGCGTAAGTTGAATTGCCCCGGCTGAATCGTAATTTAGGCCGAATGGGAAATTAAGTCCTCGACCTGGCGGTGTCGGGATCTTAATCCGAACGCTGAGTTGCCCGCTTCCAGGGTCTACAGTTTCACCAAGCATTTGAATGTAGTCGTGCCCTGCTCCAAATGTCGGTGTCGTAGTCGCATAGGAAATTGTGTTGGTCGGCGGGGGCGGTGTCTGTGCTTGGATCTGCAGGGCCATTGTGGCGAGAATGAGTGCGGCAGATGACTGAGCTACTATTCGAATGGTGCTAATTGACATGGTGCTCTCCATACGCGGGTGTAGCAACGAATGACGATGAGATTCTCAAGGCATGTGCTGCGTGCGGGAATGCCAATATCATGGCCTCACCGTCCTGTAACATGGCAAGGCTTGATTCGGCTCATGTGTTCTCGCGAGTTGCGGTTGATAGCTGAGCCTTTCGTGAAGAATCGCCTGCGGATCCCCAGGCTCCGTACGCAGAACCATCTCCCGATAGGGGCGATCGCAATCCGTGCTGCGGCGCAACCAGAATGTCGTCCCCGAGGTCGAGGTCAGTGCTGCCCCTGATATCGGTGGCGCTTCATTCGGGTACGAGTCCACTAGACGTACCAAGAGCGGGTCGCTCTCAGAAGTGAAAGTCACTTCCGCGAGACAGGTATCCTCGCTCCTGCCCCACGTGCCGCGCACTAATGTGCTCGTCGCCAGGAATCGCACTCGCGCTTTTTGTCCATTCCTATGCGGCCATGACGCTCCCGAAGTAGTCGAGATTGCGATGGCCGCGACTAAGGAAACAATTCGGGCAAGAGGGCTAAAGATCACACAACTCTCCTGTGACCTCCGCTGGGTGCCAAACGCATAAAACGCGAGACAATTCACCGCAGCGTTGTCTTTGACGACTAAATCAAGGAACTCACTAAGAAATGGAAGTGACGAATGGTTGGTAGCGCTCGATGCAGTTTCAGCGATGGAAAATGGCGCGAATGAATTCGACAACTTCCTCCGGAGTCAACTCAAGAAGTAGACGAATGGTTGAGTGAGCTCAGGATTCTTGGGTAAGAACGTAGAGAGTTGCCAGCGCCATGTCAAGCTAAATCTGCGTTTGTCACATTACTAAGCGCAGGTAACCTATATCAGTTATTGTTCAGTTAACAGGACAAATTAAGTTCTTGGAAGCATATGTTATGCGAGTGCGAGGACGTGCACTCACCTAACTCCATGGTGGCTCAATCATGTGTCGCGTTCCGCGTTCGCCGTCTGGGTCGTAGCCCCTGACACACAGCAATCCCTACCGCAACGAGGCCGATTTGTTGCCAGAGGGACATACTCGACCATTCGTTCACAAGGATGCCGGGAATGAGCATCAAAGCGATAACGATGCCGACGATGCCTCCGAGGTGCTTCATTGCGCTCGCAGTCTTCACAATACCCAGCAAGACCCCAAAGCAACCAGAATGATTACGATGGTTACGAGCAATCCTAAGAGGCTCACCCAACCGTGCATGAAGTCCGGCCCGTTCATGGTGTTACGCACCTTCTCCTGAATGTGTGTTATCGCTTCTCGTCAGAGCAACCGCGATCTGCGTCGGCCCGAAACACCGTGCCATCGAATCGGATTTCGGACGGCTCCCCTCCAGCGGAAAAGTAATCCGTCCAGAACGCCTGGACAGCCTCCTTATGTACAGCCGAGAGCGGAACGAAGTCGCTGCTTTCAAGGCGGCCGAGGCAAAGCGGTACTCTCTGGAGCGTGAAGATGTGCCGCTCGCGTAGCCGGGTTGCAAGCACCCGAGCGGCGCTCCGAATTGGCCAACGAGCCGGCCGAGACGAATCGACAGGTGACATCGTCTTCGAGGAACGTCCTGCATTCTCGTCATCGCACGGCAGCGCCCAACAGCGACCAGAATCGCGAGCATTCGCGCATGGAAACAGTTGGGTCGGTTTGTGAGGAAGGGCGAGAAGGGCATCCACGAAGCTTTGCTTTTGCAACGTTTTCCCAGGAGCCTACGGGAGATACCAGCCGGAAACAAGACCATCGCTGGCAGGATGCACAATGCACAGCTTATGCTTTCCATCTTGGCTCCGCTGCACGGTCCAACCATCACGGTCACACCGAATCAAAGACCTCAAATCCCCGTCCTGATCCAGCTTGTAAGCAGCCTGCCCTTCACTTGACGCCGCCCAGGCAGACACCGCTTTCACATCGAGCGAACGGGCATATCCATTTG
>Ga0255353_1000964_pt1 | contig 17122 bp, 12 predicted proteins | sample HBST25metaG_FD_189941 | JGI IMG/M metagenome (GOLD analysis project Ga0255353, IMG submission 189941) | Peat soil microbial communities from Stordalen Mire, Sweden - H.B.S.T25 | ecosystem: Environmental > Terrestrial > Soil > Wetlands > Peat | place: Sweden: Norrbotten County, Stordalen Mire...
CCAGAATGGACAGTGGATTCTGGTTGGAGCAGACCTTGTTTCAGACACTGGAGACCTGGCGATCCCTCGATCCCCGGCAACGCAAACTGCACTTTTGGCGCAACCGTCTGGGTCACGAAGTGGATTTCATCCTGGAAGAAGCTGGCAAGTTTGTAGCGCTAGAAATCAAGGCGAGCAGTCAGGTAACGGCCAGCGACGCAACCGGGCTTCGCGCCTTCCGTGAAGATTTGAAGCGCAAATCTTCTCTGGTCAGGGGAGTGGTGCTTCACAGCGGCAAAGCGCGCCCGCTTGAAGATGGCGTGCTCGCACTGCCCTGGGGATGGATGGTCCCTGCGTCATAGAGACTGAATGGTGGTGATACTCCCGGAGCCACTTGTATTGGGCAACACGAAGGCTTTTTCAGCATTGGGCGGCACAATGCGGCAGGCACCGCACCTGCTTACGGATCTTCGGTCTGCAATTCGACTCCATGCACATCCAATGCCTGCCGCGCACAAACGGTATCGGACCGGCGACATTCAGCTTGGGAAGATGGCTGAAAATTGAAAACAAAGAACATAGCGAATTCCGGCACCTCTTTCAGGCGATTGAATTTACGGGAAATTCGCAAGTTTCAGCAACGCGGCTCTTAATGGAGTTCACTCATAACTGAACTGCATCCCGCCAGAGCGAACCAGTTTCCGAAGCCCGTGGCAGAACGGTGTCGCCGAGCGCTGGGTCGGGAACTGCCGTCGCGATCTGATTGATCATGTGATCGTTGCGAACGAACAGCATCTGAAACGCCTGATGAGCGAGTACGTCCGGTATCATCACGAGTATAGAACTCATCTTGCGTTGGTGAAGGAAACGCCCGCGAATCGTGAGGCAGTGAGTAACTCCGGCGTTGTGAGTAACAGGGTAATAGCGATTCCAAGGCTCGGCGGTCTGCATCATCGCTACGATTTGGCTGCCTGAGTCTCTGTTGCGAACATTTCGCCTCGGAGTCGACGAAACTCTGCGGGAGCAGTCTGTCCCATGAGCTTTCGCCGCCGACTTGAAAGTGTCTTCATGGTTGTATGCGGTCACGGAACCCTCCTCCCCTCAGCCCAATATCGCTTCCTATATAACCGTTCAGGTCAGAATCTATTCCTCGTTCCGACCGGATGATAAACTGACGAGACACAGCACAGAGGGAAACCGGCATTTCGTGTCTGCTATTGCTGAGTGCAGTTGGCGTTTTCGGCGGTAGGTAACGTGAGTATGGTGATGGTTGCGGGAGCGAAACTCACGACACCTCGCTCAAACTCATCGCCTTTGTATTCCGGGACCGTGCTATCTGCTGCAACTCTAAGCTCCTGCCCATTAAGGAACACCGTCTTACCCAGCAAGTCCTGGGCGGACAGCGTGTAACGCTGTCCGCCAATGGGCAGCGTAAGCGAGTGCGGGTTCGACTTATCGACATTGAGAATGAGCAGCGCTACGCCACCCGGTGCATTCTTCATGCACTGAGCGTAGATTCGCATCCCGGAGGATGAGCTGTTGCGGGGGTCCAAAGAGCGCGTTCCCATTGTACGGTTCCAAAGCAGAGCCGCCCAGTAGTTCGGACGCGGATCATATGTTTCCTCATCGATCATGCCGTAGTCGCTACTTGCAAGCGTGTTGTACATAATGGATTTCACGCTTTTCTGCGCAAGACTGCCGAACTGATCAAGTAAACGGAATGCATCAACGAAGGTGGATGCCCAGGAGTCCCCACCACAGGAGGCCTCTCCGGTTTCCGTCAACCAGATATCTTTTCCCGGCAGGTACTTATCTCTGAGCTTCGAGTAGAACTCCTGGACCGTGCCTCCGCGATCGAACCAGTCGGACGTCATGAGTTGATCCACGTTCGTTTCCCTAGGGCCGGAGCACCGATGCGAACGTGTGTAATAGACGTGGTAAGAAAAGGCGTCGAAGAGTGGTCCCGTCGCCTGCATCAGCTGCTCTGTGGGTACGAGGTGGGGAAAAGGCGCTCCCGGGAGACCTTCAGCTACACTGCTGGGCCCTAGGTACAGCGTTCCCGGCGATTCCTTTCGGAGGAAATCCTTAAAGACTCTGCTATCACGACCATATTCATTCGCGCCGTAGTTATTCGATACACCTCCGAGACTCATAAGAGTGGGCTCGTTCATGAATTCGATCGCCGCGATGTGGCCACCTATGGCGTTCGTATAGTCGAGCCAAGCCTTGGCTTGCGTACTCGTCCACACCCCACCAGAATCACGGACGCCTGCACTCGTAGTTACGGAGGCGACAATCTCGGCGTTTACAGCGTGTGCGAAGTCGACGACCCCCTTCCACTCAGATCGAGTGAGAACATTCTGAAATCCAACCGGGGGTGTTTTCAGCGCCGGTTTATCATTGTCTTGGAAGTAGGTTGAGTTGCGCCATGTCCCGCTGACTCGCACATACGCCGGACCTAGTGCGGCGGCTAACTTCCGAAGCTTTGAATTAGTGAGGTCAATCGGGGGCCGATATTGGAAGCGCGAATCCAATGTGCCTGAATTCGGGTTTGCGGTTGCAGGGAGGGAAGCCGCAGCATCCTGGGAAAGAGATTTGTAGGAGCCCAGAAACGGCCACCAGTCACCTCAACAGCTTCGACGTTATACGAACCGTACCTCGGACCCACCTCCCCAAGCATTTTCATGTTTCGAGGAGAAACTGCAGTCTGCCCAGATGCTGTTTTCAGTGCGCCGCAGACTGCTGCTGCCAATATCAATACGAGAACGATTTGTTGCTTCAATCGGATCAATTTCACTGGTGTCTCCCTTTCCAAGGGTCTAACGCGATTGGTGCTACTTCGCTTGCGCCGCGCGTCCCCACTTTACAGATCTGTTCTAGAACCGCTCTCATAAACCAACTGCATCAACCCTCCTTGAGCATCGGCCCCGCCTTGTTTGCGGGTCTCATAGTCGGAGGAACTAGCGTTGCGGCATTTATGAGACCGGTTCTAGAAGTTGAGTTGTTAAGCTTCGGAGCTTTCCCGCGTGGCGTACCTCCCTGAACGGTGATTTATCAACAGAGTCCTTCATGACCAGTTCCTCTTCGCTTGTGGCTCAGAGCCGCGCTTCCTTTTCGAATCAAAGCTCTAACCCGCGATTAGCACATTGGAACCGGTCACTCCATGCGGAATGAAATCCGTGCCCCCCGCTCTTTTAGAGATTAGGCAGGGCCGATCCGCGCAGCCTTCGCAGCCAAAAGTCTGCCGCTGCCGTGTGGCCAGCAAGGCCGCCCAGAAAAGAAGGAACTCTTTCACAACGCTTCAGAGTCCCTTTTAGGAGAACGTATGCCAACTGACCACCCCGCACAGTCACATACTTGCAACGTGAAACACAAGGCTCCCACTAAGCGCCATGATGATAGACATTCCAACCAAGGTAGTTGCCCATGGCCTCGGCCACACTGCCGGCGCAGGATGAACGACTCATGGCTGCATGGTGCTCAAAACCGTTCTTGCAGATGTGCTGCATCAGGCCGCGCAGGTTGGGAATCTGAACCACGGCCTTAGCGCCGATGGTCTTCAACGGATCGTCGGTGAAAACGCCCTCACCGACGAAGGCGCGAATGGTTCCGGTCAGATCGTCCGTACTGACGCGGGCGTAGGTGAGCGGTCCGCCGGGCGTACGCCCGGCCAATGCGCCAACTGTGTTTTCCGGGCCAAGCGTCGTGCCCAAGATTTCCGCGGAGCCCATGCGGGGATTGGGCAAAAATTCCTTGGCCCAGTTTCCACAGTGGAAGAGTACACACTTGTCCGGGTCGCTGCCGTAGTTGTTGTTCCAGTCCACCAGTGCACTGGGCCGCCCTGAGGCCAACTGAAGCGCGTACATCGACACCACGCCGGCAATGTCCACCTCGCAGGCGCTGGGCAGCATTCTCTCGCTCATCATGCTCATGATGGTGCAGACGTTCACGCCGAAATTTTTCTGCAGCGAATTCCAGCATTGAATAGCCGTGGCCTCGATCCCCAGTTCGTCCATCCACTCATCCAGCACGATGGCCAGGCGCGCCATTTTGACGAGAGCTTCAGCAGGTGCGGCCGAACTGTCGGCATAGCTCTTGATCTTGTCCACATGCCGTAGAACGCGGCTGTCGTTGCCGGCCAAGCCATTGGCGCGGCCCAGGATTTCCGATAGGTCCACTGTGTTTACGCTGATGCCGGATTTCTCCAGCAGCTTCTCGCTGTAGCGCGTGGTATTGAAAGCGTTGGGGCGGGCGCCCACAGCGCCGACCCGCATCCGCCGCAGTCCGCTGCTCACGCGGCAAACCTCAAGGAAGCGCAGCAGATCCTGACGGAAGCTGTCTGATAGAACAGCAACCGTGTGATCGTGCGTGAGCGTGTAAGGAATGCCGTATTGACGCAGATTGTTGCAGACCGAAATCTTGCCGCAGAAGGCATCGCGGCGGCGATCGAGGCCGAACTGATCAAGATCGTCGGGAGAAGCCTGCACCAGGACCGGAACCTTCAGGCCGGAGAGACGGATTGCATCCGCGACGGCCTTTTCATCGCCAAAATTCGGCAGACAGACAAAGATGCCGCTGATGCGATCCGCGTGTTTCTTGAATAACTCGCCGCAACGCTTGGCGTCCTGCCAGGTCTCCACCGCTCCCAGCTTGCTCTCTTCCGGCGTCAGCATCACGGTTTCATTGCCGAGTTCGGCAAACAGTTTGACGACGTCCTTGCGCGCTTCCGCAACCAGAACGTCAGGAAAGAAATCACGATTTCCGATAATGACTGCTACGACTTCATTCGCCATTGTTGCTCCATTGCTGTTCCGGGATTGAATTACCGGAATGCTCCTACATCGTTCTCGTTATGCGTGGCCGGCTCAGTTGTCTGCGCCTTCCATGCCCAATCAAATGCGCGAATAGGTGATCAGCACCAGGCCGATCAGAAAGCAGACGAACATTGCGCCTAAAAGCCGCCCGGTCCCGCGCGGAGCCCGCGCAAACTCTTTCCATACCAGCACGCCCCAGAGGATGGCAACGACCGGAGCCGCGTTCGACAGTGCGTAGGAAACCGCCGGCCCGGCTGCGCCCACAGCTACAAAGCTGCAAGTGATGCCAACGCTCCAGATCACGCCGCCAAGTACGCCCGTCAGGTGCGTTCCCCAGCTTCCTTTCCAGTAGTCCGCCATCAGGACGGGACTACCCTCGACAGGTTTCTTCATAAAGATCGGATTCAGCAGGATGGTGGTCACGAATGCGCCCACGGTAAAGAAGAATGCGGCGGTAAGCGGCATCAGGGTGCCGGACCCTCCTGAGACATATACCGGGTCAATAGACTTCACGACGAGGCTATAAAAGAAGGCGATGAAAAGGCCGGCCGCGATGGACAGGATAATACCCTTGGCGCTGGCTCTTTTGGCCACGCTGGCCAACTGGCTGTACGCTTTCATGCTCAGGTAAATGGCCAAAACAATGACTGCCACGCCGGCGAATAACAGATAGGAATTTCCGGGATTGGTTTTGTCTTGCAGAATGACCAGCAGAAAGCTCAGTACGATGCCCAGCACCCAGGCAATGCCGCCGCCAATGGGGAATCCGATGGCCATGCCGGCCACCGCAATGGCCGCAACCAGAAGTAGATTGCCCAGGTTCCAAACCGCGCCGCCCAGCAGCGCCCAGCCGATGCTGGTCAGATCGCTTTGGGCCAGATCCTCAAGAAAAGGACGGCCTGTTGGGCCAAACGTTCCCAGCGTAAATGCCGCCAGCAGCGAGGTCAGCACCAGACCTACAATGAAATCCCAGTAGAAGAGTTCGAACCGCCAAGTGCGCGTGGCTAGCTTTTGCGTGTTGGCCCATGAGCCCCAGCAGATCATGGTCATGGTGCAAAGTAAGACCGCGATTGGATAACTATGAATCGTTACCATGATAGCTTCCCTTGCTTGGCCAATCGCATCGCACGACTCTTTGACAAAAGCATCATTTTCAAGGATGCCCTGTCCCCGAGTAGCGAACTGGCCCGGATAAAGTTGCGGTTACCGGCAATGGAATCACTTACTGCCGACATCTTCACGCAGTTACTGCGCTCACTGCGATCCCCGCTTACTCCGTTCCGGACGCCTGTCCCGAAGGTCTCATTTGCGGGATACTTTTTTCACTCCTGATCGGCTCTTGCTGGAGCCGGCTTCCTTCAAAAGATTCTCTGCCGACGCTTTGTCTGTGATCAGCACATTGACCCACCTGCCGCGAAGCGCCGCGCGAATGGCTTCTTCTTTTCTCGGTCCGCCCGCAACGCCCACTACTCGCTTGGCGGACTTGAGAGCTTCCAGTTCGATGCCAATCACGCGGTCATGCAGCTGAGTCGAGACCTGTTTCCCCTCCGCATCGAAGAAGCGCAGGCAGATATCGCCTACCGCGCCTTTGGCATGTAATTGCGCTATTTCGTTTGCTGAAAACCTGTTACCGCTGCTGACCAGTAACTTGGACGGCTGCAGCGATCCGATGCCCACCAACGCCGTGTCGATCTTGGGAAACAGGCTCAGTACCTGTTGCACGTAGCTATCCTTTTCCAGCACTTTCTTCGCTTCTGGCGAGCCCACAACGCCCGGCGCCTGCAACAGAACAGGTTCCGCTCCGATTAGATAAGCCAGGCGCTGCGTGAGGCTGGTGGCATGGGTCTGGGCCTCGGGACTTCCCATTCCGCCAAGAATCTGAACCACCTTGCCCCCGGTGCCGCGCTGGGTCGGATGCAATGAATCCACCATGGCCAGCAGATTGCGGCTCCATGAAGAAATGCCGACAATCTCGCCTTCCTTCATGGTCGATTCCAGATAGAATGCCGCGGCATTGCCCAGATCCCTGACCATCTGCTGCTCATCGGGCAGGCAGTCGACAACAATGGCTTCCGAGAGCCCGTACTTCTCTTCGAGGCCCTCCTCCAACTCTGGAAAAATACCAGAGGGCATACTTACACTGATGCGAACAATATTCGCTTCCCGTGCTCGTTTAAGCAGCCGGGAAATCGTCGACTGATGAATATTCAGTCTCTTGGTAATCTCCTGCTGCCGGATTCCAAGTCCGTAGTACATGCGAGCAACCTTCGCCATCAGGCGCACTTCATCTTGACGTGACATACGATCTATTCTGTCACGATCTTGCGGGTATTGCCGTGTTCTGTGGGAGCGCCGTGAGCCTTGTTCGAGCCACCGCCAAATGCCAGCCATCTCGCAGCGCGGTTCTCGTCCCGCCAGCGAGCAGCGGCTCAAACAAATCGTGATCCGGCGTCATAGCCGCCAGTTCCGCAAACGAACTCCACATGCCTACGCCAAGACCGGCGAGCCACGCCGCCCCCAGCGCGGATAGCTCCGCGCAGCGTGAGCGCAGCACGGACCGGCCCAGAAGATCAGCCTGCAACTGCATGAGTTCGCTGTTCTCGCTGGCGCCTCCATCCGCATACAGTGCGGACTCCATGCCCGGCTGCCGCCGCTGCATCTCTTCAAAAACGTCGGCGGCCTGATGCGCGATTGCTTCAATCGCGGCACGCGCCAGGTGGGCTGTAGTCGAGGTTCGCGTCAGGCCATAAACTGCTCCGCGCGCCTCGCTGTCCCAATAGGGCGCGCCTAACCCGTTCATGGCTGGAACAAGATACACCCCGCCGGACTCCTTGACGGAGTTAGCCAGCGCAAGGGCGGTCTGCACCGGCTTTTCGGACTGCAAAAAGTCGCCCACCCATTGCACCGACGCGCCGCTCATGGTGATATTGCCTTCCAGCGCATACTGCACACGGCCTTGCGCGCCCCAGCCTACGGTTCGCGCCAGCGCACCGTCCGCCTGGCCTGCATCCGTGCACAATGTCATCAGCGAGGAACCCGTCCCATAGGTTGCCTTCACTGGGCCGGGCGAAAAAACACCGTGCCCAACCAGCGCCGCGTGCGAGTCCCCGATCGCACTGGCAATCGGAATCCCCGCAGGCACGCCGTCAACGACGGCTGTCTCTGCCAGCAAGCCGCTCGATTCCACAATCGACGGCAGCATCACAGACGGAATGCGGAAGAGCCGCAGCATCTCCTCGTCCCATTGCCCCTTGGCAAGATGAAGAAGTTGCGTCCGCGAAGCGTTGCTGGTGTCGGTGACGTGCACCCTGCCCGCCGTCAGTTTGAAGATAATCCAGCTATCCACGGTGCCCATGCACACTTCGCCGGCTTCGGCGCGCGCGCGCAACCCTTCCGTATGGTCCAGCAGCCACTCAACTTTGCTGGCCGAAGCCAGTGGATCCACGCGCAGCCCGGTATGGCTTTGGATGAGAGGCTCCAACCCGTCCCGCACCAATTGCGCACAGCGCGCTACTGAACGGCGGCACTGCCACACCACGGCCGCTGAGAGCGGCTGGCCGCTCTGCCGATCCCACAGAATCACGGTCTCGCGCTGATTGGTAATGCCGATGGCCGCGATTGCGCCCGCGCCCACCTTCTCGCAGCAAGCCCGGATGACCTCACAACTGGCGCTCCATATCTCGTAGGCATCCTGCTCCACATAGCCTGCACTGGTGGTCGCGACGCGCATGGCAACAGAGGCGCGAAACACGACCTTCCCCGCCTTGTCTACCAGCACGGCTTTGGTATTGGTCGTCCCTTGGTCCAACGCGAGAATGAATTCGCCTGTCATGAGTTGTTACCTCGATCTCAGCAGTTCAATCGCAGCCGACCGGATGCCTTCGGCAGTGAGACCAAAATGCTCCAGCAGAAATTCTGCCGAACCTGTGGGGGCAAACACTCCAGGAACACCGAGAATCCGCATCTTAGTCGGATAAGTCTGGGTCACGATCTCGGCTACCGCGCCGCCCAAACCGCAATAAACGGAATGCTCTTCCGCGGTCACAATGCCGCCGGTATTCCGCGCTGCATCAATGATTGCCTCGCGGTCGATGGGTTTTACCGAAGACATGTTCAGGACACGCGCGGAGATGCCCGCTTTCTGCAGTTCATCGGCCGCCTGCACAGCGCGGCACACCATCACGCCATTCGCCATTAGCGTGATGTCATTGCCTTCGCGCAAGCTGATCGCTTTTCCGAGTTCGAACTTCATTCCGGCTTCGAAAAGGTCTGGAACCGGGATGCGGCTCATGCGCAGAAACATGGGTCCCTGGTGGACCCCGCTATACTCCATCACCGCTTCGGTTTCAATCGCGTCCGCCGGCACGATGACCGTCATGTTGGGAATAATGCGCATCCAACCTACATCTTCAATGGATTGGTGTGTGGGCCCCAACTCTCCGTAGGCCATACCGGAAGAGATGCCAACAAGTCGCACGTTATGGTTCGAGTATCCCAAATCGATTTTGACCTGTTCCATAGCCCGCGCGGTCAGAAAACACGCCGCTCCGCACACATAGGGAATCTTGCCGCCATTGGCCAATCCCGCGCTTACGCCCACCATGTTCTGCTCGGCAATGCCTACGTTAATGAAACGCAGCGGAAACTTTGCCTTGAATCCGCCCAGCTTTGCGGAGCCCACTGAATCATTCACTATAGCGACAATGCGCTCATCCGCCAACGCCATCTCTTCAAGCTTTTTGGAATATGCGTTACGACAATCTACCATCCGGCTCACAGTTGGCCCCCTTCCAGTTCGGCAATCGCCTTCTGCAACTCTTCGTCGGACGGCACATGATGATGCCATGATGGACGGTTTTCCATAAAAGACACACCCTTGCCCTTGATCGTATGAGCCAAAATGCAACTGGGAACGTTGGGCGTAAAGGGAGCCGAGCGGAGACATTCGACCACCGCCTCCATGTTGTTGCCATCCACTTCGTGCACATCCCAGCCAAAGGACCGCCAACGAGCAGCCATGGGCTCCATATTGATTGTGTTTTCCGTGAAGTCGCCCTGCTGAATGCGGTTACGATCAATGATCAGAACCAGATTATCCAGTTTGTATTGCGCTGCACACATACCCGCTTCCCAGTTACTTCCTTCCTGCAACTCCCCATCGCCCACGAGTACAAAGGTGCGCCACGAGACCCCGCTTATCTTTGCCGCCAGCGCACAACCCACGCTGATCGGCAAACCGTGGCCGAGAGGACCAGTGTTCGCCTCTACTCCTGGAACCTTGTTTCGGTCAGGATGCCCGTTGAGTTTCGACAGGGGCTTCATGTAGGTGTCAAGATCTGCGTCGGTCAAAAACCCAGCGCTGGCCAGCGTCGCGTAGAGCGCGCCTGAGCAGTGTCCCTTGCTCATGATGAAGCGGTCGCGCTCCGGATCGCGCGGCATGGACGGATCCACATGGAGAACCGCCCCATACAGAGCGGTCAGAATGTCCGCCGAGGAAAAGTCTCCTCCAAGATGGCCGAGTTTTGCCCGGTGCACCATCTGCAGGCAGCGGATCCGCAACCGCATCGCCTGCTTTTCGAGCTTCATAAAATCAATTTCTGCCGAATCTGTCATATCTCTATCTCGCCGATTTTCTTCAGTTTTCGTTCATGATGAATCCATTGTACACATTCTCTTGCATGTGTGCATAAATATGTTGTTACCTTTTGGGCATTGATGCGAGGGTCACGGCTTAGGCTGCACCTCAACAACGACCCTGCGGTAACGGGTCAGCGGAGGTGTTCCCTTGTCGGTAACTTTCAATACGAAATGCAGCGTTTCCGGCTTGTCCACATGGGGAGCAGTGACCTTAAGTCGCTTTAGATTTGGAGCGAACCCCAAACTTGCCGTGCCTCTGTATGTCCCCGCCTCCGGGTACTGAACCCACAGGTAGCTGAGCGAATCTCCATCCGGATCGGAACTTCCGCTCGCATCCAAATAGAATGACTCGCCTTCATGCACGCTCAGCTTTTCCGGAGTTTTCAGCACGGCAATTGGAGGATGGTTGCATTCCTTGTAGCTTTTTGTCATCCAACACATACGTGCGGCGAAATCGTTCTGGAAATCCTCTCTCCATCTCCACACAGTCGCTTGTGCGCTCTTGTACTCTTTGCCATCGACACCGGTCACTGTATCGTCTGCGTTGGTCCATATGGGTCGAGTCTCGGCGCCGGGATCAATACCGTTATCCCCAACGCGAGCGGTCGTCCTTGGCGGTTGCGGCTTGGGCACATAAAGCTCATACCGGCCGCCCCAGTTGCCTTGATCTGGATGTTCCGGATCGCTTAGACCGTTCGGAATCAGGGAGAGGAAGGTCGGTGTATCGCCTTCCATGCCGTAGGCAATGTCTGGATAGAGAGCGCCCATCGGCCCATGGCCCTGCTGAATGTTCTTGGCCAGCCATGCCCGGCTTACCACCTCTGCATTCGATCCCGGAGCAGGAAATGTAATCCCGATCCACGTGGACGTCATGTAGTTCCCGCCGGGGCTGACAATATAGAACAGCTGCGGAAATGTCTTCCGCAACCACGGTCCCGAATCGTCTTGGTCGGAAATGGTATAGACGCGCAGTTTGCGCACCAATCGCGAAGTCTCTTCTGCGCTCTTGGTATGCTGGATCTTCCAGAGTGCCTGCGCCAGAGTACTAGGGCCTCCCCAGACGCTGACCCACAGAGGCCGGTCGTCGGCCTTTTCCAGAACCCTCACAATCAAGTCCGATCCGGGCGAGTCCTTGCCCTCGCCAACCCCTTCCATGCCATACACCGACAGGCCAGCTTTAACTTTGGCGGAAAGATCGGCATAAGCCGGATAGCCTGACTCGTGGAGCAACAGGTTGGGCCGCACTTTCTTGTAGGCCTCTAGAACATCGGCGATCATCTCTGGAGAAACTCTGTCCTTCTGATGTACAGAGGTCGTTGCAATGAGTCCCTCAACATCCAATTTGTTTGAGTAGCTCAGAAAACGGATCAGAGACATGGTGTCATCGGGATCGGCGCCAATGTCCGTAGTTACCAGGACGCGCCGCTCGGCTCTTGGTGTAACAGTGGAGCGAGTGCTATCCACCGCCGAGACGGTTTGACCACACAATCCACTCGCAGAACCAACAAACAAAAGAATACCAATTGCAAGTATCCGCATCGCTGTTCCCTCCCATGACGAGATTCTGGTTGACCTATTGCCGAACAAGTATGGCGTTACAAGCACTCTCAATTCCCGGTCAGCCCATTGGACTCCATCCACCAATAGAACTCCTGAATCCAGTGATCGCTGGTGGTGCCCAGATGCGCCATTCCAAAGCCATGCTGCCCTCCGGAATAGACGTGGAGCTCGGGGTTATATTTCGCCTGTCTGAGTGCGGTAAAGAAAGCCTGCGCTGCATTGCCGGCGATTGGGTCGTCTGCGGCGTAAGCCATAAAGACCGGCGGCAGGTTGGTTGGAATCTCAGGTATCTTGCCAAAAGGTCCCCCATAAATGGGGGCAGCATAATTGGGCCGGTCGGTAATATCCGGCTGCAGAATAGTTCCAGTCGTTACCATTGCACCCGCTGAAAAACCCAGAAACACAACCTTGTCCGGAGCAATGCCAAACTCGGCTGCGTGCTGCCGTACGAACTTGACTGCCTGGGCTCCATCAGCGATTCCCTGGCTGCTTTCCTTGTCTGCATCGAGCCTGGGCAAGCGCCTCATCGCGCCCCCCCATCGGACAAGTGCTTCCGTCGGCGTTTCTTTGGCGGGGTCCGGGCTACTCGGAATAAAGTCCTCGTCTTTAGCTGCCGTCTTGCTCACTCTATATTTCAGGACAAAGGAAGTAATGCCGTGGTCGGCGAGCCAGTTCGCAACCAGGTACCCCTCATCGTCGATCGATAGAAACCGGAATGCGCCTCCGGGAGCAACAATAACTACAGTGGATGCTGCTGCTCCCTTTGCAGGCCGAACCAGTGTCAACGTTGGGACCGTCACATTGCGGACAAGATGCTCTCCGGGCTTTAGAGGAAACGCAACCGTACTCTCCACCTGCGTTGCATCCTCAGAACCTGGAGCCGCTCCCGGCCAGATGTTGTATGTGTGTTCTTTCACAAGATGTTGTCTAAGATCGCTTGTCTGCTGGGCTAAACCAGAAACAGTCAGCAGTCCTCCTGTTATGGCGACGATTGCGGCAACACGCAGTTTGGCCTCAAACCCATGACAAACTTTCTTATCTGTCCTTCTCATCAAGCTCCACTCTCCTTCCATACTGGATACCGATCGATACTTGGGATCGTAAAACCTTGCGGCGAGTCCAATCTAACTCGCCGCAAAAGTTTATGACAATGCATGTTTCAGCGAATGCCACACGGAACATTCATGGTCACGGTGAAGCCTCTACTCAGAAGTGAAGCTTCAGAGCGAATTGCATTTGGCGGGGATTCATATTTCCAGCTGTAGCCGAAACGAATCCGAATTGTCCTGTAGTCAAGCCGTTCCCAGGTTGGCCGAAGTTTGGCGTGTTGGTAAGGTTGAAAAACTCCGCGCGGAACTGCATCCGTAGCCTGTCTACTATGGAGAAGTCCTTCAACAACGAAGCGTTTAACACGCGCGCCCTTGGCCCATACACCGAGTCGCTACTTTCGTTCCCGGCCACCCCCTCCGTCTGCGTCGAAAATACCGAGGTATTGAAAAATGTGCCGGATGGGCCGAATGTTGGATGAGACAATGCGGCAGAACCACTCTGATTTGGACGATCACTGGAAACGCCAGGAAGGTTGATTGCAGCAGTCGCGTCAACAACCGTAAACGGAATTCCTGTTTGCCAGAAACCAACCAGAGTTGCTTGCCATCCGGCAACGGCGGCGGCCTCCATGCCATGAGCGGTCTTTCCGAAAGGCAATTCGTACGACAACATTCCGGCAACCTTATGCCTCACATCAAGAGGAGAGTTCCCATAGTCGTACATTGGATTGTTGGTGACGAGAGCGGGCGCTGGGTTGGTATACGTACTTGCCGCTTGTACGCTGTTAGACAGGCCGTGCCCCCACGTGTAGTTCCCGCTGAATGACAGGCCCTTCGTGCTGGAACGACGGTACTCAGCCTGAAATCCGTAATAGTTTGAGACACCGCTGTTGTCGATGAGCTGGATGTTCGTGACATTCGGCAACTGCGATGCATAGATGTAAGCTGGTTTTGGATTTCCGGCGCCTGGAGGAAGTGGCTGATCGGCATTCCGCAAGAAGAGTGCGCGCCGGCCATTCTCTCCTACTCCGCCGACGCTGATTGAGTTGGGACCAAACTGCTTTTGCACGAAGACATTGAACTGCCGAACATACGCATTCTTGAGATCCGGGGTAATGGAACTGACGGTGCCGGTTGGATTCGATGCATCCGAAGCTGGAACCGGCAGGTTCGGGAATTTTGCGCTGTAGCAGGGGAAGCATATGTAGCTGAAAGGCGCATTCGTGTTCTCGACCTGCGTCTGCATGATGGGTGGATAATAACTGAACCCGAAACCTCCGCGTACCACTAAGTCATGCCCCAGGTTCATCTCTGCGCCCACCCGCGGCGAGAAGTCGGAGTAGTCTGTATTTACCCCCCCGCTGGCGCTTGTTCCCTGCCCAGCAATCAGGATTTTCAACTGCTGCAGGTTGAAGTTGGCAAACTTGTTGTGTGCATCTGTGATTGGCGTGTATGCTTCCCAGCGCACACCTAGGTTGAGAGTCAGCCACGGCTTGACACGCCAGTCGTCCTGTCCATACAGGCTAGGCTCCCATGAACGCAAACCTTGATGGATAAAATCGGCTCCACGCTCTGAAAAGGCCGGAGCTCCTGTGAGCAGACTCGCCAAAGAATTGTAATAGGGTTTGCTAGGTGTGAAGATGAAGCCGCCCTGCGGGCTCCACTGATCCTGCAAGTAATTAAGTTCGCGCCGAATGATCGCTCCACCGGCCTTGAGATTATGACTTCCCCGTGAATAGGTGAGAGCGCCCCGATACTGAAATGTGTTGTTGATATCGTTGATGGGGATGAAGAGGCTATCGCCGAGCGACGTATAGTCTCCTGTAAGCATCCACATATATGGTAAACCCGTTGCGTCTGACGCAGTGTAAGTATCGATCAGGCCAACCTTCGACGCCAATGCAAGGCCGTGATTTTCCGGCTCAGTATCGATGTTGATTCGAGTGTAGCCCGCTTTCAATTCCAACACAAGATTTTGGTTGAAGATGTGAACGTAGTTGGCTTGAATGTTGGTGGATATCGCATGCTGATAGCTCGCCGCGCCTGGATAGACGGTCATGCCTGCAACCGTTGTCTTGGGGAAAGAGCCTGGAAGAAAAGTATAGATTGGGTTGTAGCCGAAGCGTACAAACAACGTATCTTTGGCGCCGAACTGGTGATCCACGCGATCATCCGTGCTGATCCCATTTTGAATCTTGTTGAATTGGCTGACGTAGTTGTTGATGAGCCTGGTGTTGGTCGGCGTCGGGTACATCTTGAAATACGCGAGACCTGTTGAGTTGATCTGGCTCGAAGGGACAACCGATCCACCTCTGTCGGAGAAGTCGCCAGGATTGAGTTCTTCGTACTGTGTCGGAATGGTGCTGGTTGAGACCACCCCTTGAACGGTTCGGTTGGCTTCAACGTCCCCGAAGACAAACGTCTTGTTCTTCTTGATGGGACCGCCTAGACTACCTCCAAACACATTTTGACGGTATTCCGGCGTGCTGCTGGTAAAGAAGTCCTTGGCGTCGAAGATGTCATTACGAAAATACTCGTATACGGAGCCATGAAAGCTATTCGTGCCTCCCTTCGTGATGATGTTGACGACTGCGCCAGCGGTACGACCGACCTCTGCGTCGTAATTATTCGTCATGACTCGGATCTCGGAGATCGCGTCCAACGAAGGCCGAGCACCAGTAAGCCCTTGCTGACGTTCGTTGTTGTCCAGTCCGTCGACGAGTGAGTTGTTTGCCAGATCGGACTGGCCGTTGGCTGCGAAGGCAAAGCCTGGGCGATGATCGTCGGAGCGAGATCCTCCGGCGATGGAGTTCGGCGATGCCTGATTAATACCCGCGGTTATCTGCACCGCACCGGCAACGTTGCGACCGTTCAGAGGCAAATCCTGAACCGTTTGCTGGCTTACCACGTCCTGCACCGTGGAACTGTCGGTTTGCAGTGATGCAGCGTTATCTCCGGTTACAGTCACGGTCTCCGTCGCGGCGCCGATATCCAATTGTGCATCTACGCGCGCGCGGTCACCAGCTCCGATCTTGATGTTGTGCACTTCCTTGGCTTTGAACCCGGTCTGCTCGATGCGAACCGTGTATGCTCCTGGTGGAAGAAGCGTGAAAGAATACTCGCCCGTATTGCCGCTCGTTGTTGTGCGCGTGAACTGTGTGTCCGTATTGACAATCGAAACCTTGGCTTCCGGAACCACTGCTCCGTTGTTGTCGGTGACAGTGCCAACGATATCCGCTGTCACAACCTGCGCTCGGCTCTGGATTCCACCGATAAAAAGTGCGCTCAGAAAAAATACGCTTAGACGGCACAAAAGACGTTGTGCCGTGCCGCTACGATGTTCTGACCTATGCGAACCAACCACGCCAAAAACCAAACTTGTTGGACTTTCAAGCGATCTGCCGCCGGCCTCTACCAATTGAAGGTGTTCCATTATGACTAGTCCTCCTTGATTGCTTCTGTTGACGCAACTCGACCGTGTGCCTGCAGATGCAGGTAGTGACAATGCTCTTGCGCATTGCTTTGAAGAGGCGTTCGCCGTCAACCACAAATAGCCTTTAGTCGAACGCAATTCAGCACGAGAAGAACAGTACGCATACAGTGCATCCGCTGTCAACATAATTTGTGATAGTTGCATAAATATGCTTATCGTGGCGGACTGTGTTCACTAAGATTCCTTCCGGCCGACATGGCCAGCGACCCCATGAAATTGGAAGAATGGCTAACAGGCCTGAAGACCCTGCCCATCGGAACCCGCGAGGTGCATACGGTATCGAAGAAGACCAAGAAGAACTTCCACAACCTGATGTACCTACTATTTCAGAGGGCTGTTGCTTGGAAGCTGCTTGACTACCACGGCAATCCCATGACCTTGGTGAGGGTGCATACAAGACAGTGCGTGAAAAGGCCCCAGGACCATTCTAGATAGCGACCAACTCAAGAAGCTACTGCTGGACGCTAGTGTAGTGCGTCATAAATAGGATCAAATATAATCCGGGCCGCATCTTATGATGAGGAGACTCATCATGCGTGTCGCCGCATCCATCCTGCTGGACGAATCAACCCGGAGAGAACTGCAAAGGC
>Ga0255353_1000966_pt1 | contig 17088 bp, 16 predicted proteins | sample HBST25metaG_FD_189941 | JGI IMG/M metagenome (GOLD analysis project Ga0255353, IMG submission 189941) | Peat soil microbial communities from Stordalen Mire, Sweden - H.B.S.T25 | ecosystem: Environmental > Terrestrial > Soil > Wetlands > Peat | place: Sweden: Norrbotten County, Stordalen Mire...
GTGCACCCCCCCACCCCTATTTTGTAGGGAAATTCCTTATTTTCTTTAGCTTACAGGTATGGTTGCGCTGTAAAATCGTGAAAACAATGAAGTTCCCTGCAAAATCGTCCAGGGAAAGGAGTTAGGTGACGTTTCGGCCTCTGCCAGCAGCTTCCGGCACGACGGGGGCGTTCGATCCGCCCCTCCGGGGCGGATGATCCTTTCTTTGCCTCATCCCCAGGGCTGCGCTTCGCTTGCCCTGGGCTATTCTCGATGGCTCCCTACGGGAGCAGCCCAATGGGGTGTTCCTGGGATGCCCGATGCAAGGGGCTATTGAGAATTGCTGTCATGGATTATTGTGCGACGAAGTGAGGAAATTTTCCGCAAGCATCCGCGATGCGGCGGACGCGTTCTGCGCATGGGGTTTGTGGGCTTGTACCCGTAGAAAAAAACGCAAAAACGGTGTTTTTTGTGCGGGTAGGGCATGGGCAACAGGTGGGGAAAAGCTATAAACCAAGAAACGGCAGTTGAAGCCTCTTTGAATTGGTCATCTAAATTTGAATCGCAAGAGGTATCACGATTGATGATGTCACCATTTGGGGAGGTGCGGGGCAGTTCAAAATATCGTGGTCGAAGGAGATCCGAAGAAGCGTTCTTGCTCAACGCGGACATGGCCGCAAGGGCTAAAAAGGGTGCGGAAAAAGGCACAGAATCAGAGCGTTCGGGAAGGCAGGTTGGGCAGGGGCTAAAGCCCGCATCCTTACTTTGTCGCAGTTACGGCACGACTGAAGTCGTGCCCTGTTACAAAGCATCGACTTTCAGAGATTACGAAACCTATCGCAAGACGCTTGCTCCGGGGCTCAACGGCCGTTTCCAGGATAAAAGACTGTAGATAGGTGGATCTATCCCATTTTAGGCACGATGAAACTGTGACGAAAATGGGACGCCCGCTAATCCCTAACTTCTAACCCCTAACCCCTGTCTCACGGATGCTGCTCGATGGCGATGTTGACGCTGCTGGTGTCGCCGGTGACGGCGATGCCGGTCATGTTGGTGGCGACATCGGCCAGCGACGCCGGGCTGAAGGTGACGCTTCCGTCCAAGGCGGAGGTGGCTGTGGCGCTTTCGGTGGCCAGCAACTCGTTCTGGTCGCAGCGTCCGTGCGTGGAGCAGGCCGAGGCCCAGGCATAGAGCGCCTGATAGAGCGTGACCGTTCCGCCTGCCATGGGGTTGCCGTCCATGTCCAGCACGCGCAGCGTAATCTGGCTGGCCGTGCCGCTGACTGAAAGGCTCTGCGTGGTGCCGGAGACGGCGTGGAGAGTGGCGTATTCCGGGCGTGCGCCGAAGGCGGTGTACGTAACGCACTGGCTGGTGCCGTTCAGGCAGGCTGTCGCGGTGACGGTTTCGCCCTCGGTCAGCGGCCCCACAGTCAGCGCCTTGGCGGCGATGCCGCTGGTGTTGGTGGTGACGGCGCCGCTGGGAATGGTGATGCTGCTCGAAGTCGTCTGCCAAGCGACGGACTGGCCGCTGAGAGGCACACCGCTGTTCAGCGCCAAGGCCTCGACCGTCCAGGTGATCGTAGCTCCGGCGGCCAGCGAGAGCGTGGACGAAAGCGCGGCCAGGACGGGAGGCGTGCCACCACAGAAATGAGCCTGCAGGCTGGAAGCGTTGGTGAGCGAGACGGTCACGACCGAGCAGGTGCTGTCGATGGCCGTCAGATTCATGGTGGCGCGGCCGTCGCCGGTGGCCGTTACCGTGCAGGTCGAGCTGCCGCAGCCCAAGGTTGCGGTTCCGCTTTTCACGGTGTAGATGACGGAGACTCCGCCAGCCGGAATCAGGTTCGCGTCCAGAGCGATGACGGAGAAGGCCTCCGGCACGCCGATGGGGATCGTGCCCGAGGGCTGGTTGGCGTTCATCAGCGTAAGCGCGTCGCCGGAGGCAGCGTCGTAACTGATGCCGCCGGAGATGATGGCCGCGGCGTTGTAGATGGGCAGATCGTCCACCTCCACGTCCACTGATCCGATGACGGTACTGGCGGGCGCGATGGCGGTGATCTCGTTCGGCGAAACGCTGATGACCGAGGCCGCCTGGCCACCGACCAGCACCGAGTCCGTCGAGCGAAAGCCCATGCCGTGAATCACGATGGCGCCGCCCGCGGCCGCGAGATGCTGCGGGTAAACCGTATCGGCGTAGAGCACGCGGCCCTCGTAGGCGTAGTCCGGCCGTCCGTCGCCGCGCTCGTCGGCAATGCCGAGGCGCACAATGTCGTCGCCCGATGTCGTGATCTGTAGCCAGCTTTCGCCCGTGGCCTGGCCGTTGAATGCGGCGTCGAAGCCCACGGCCGCGGAACCCGCCGCATCGAAGGCGTCCCAGACGCCCAGAGCCGGCATGGCTTTTTTGATGCTGGGAGCGCCGCTCTCGTCTAAGGCCTCGGTGAAGACGGTGAAGGTGCGTCCGCCGCGAACGGAGAAGGTGAACCAGTCGCTTTGGCCCACCTGGCTGAGCCGCCCGCTCCAGAGTCCGCTGACCGGGAGCATGCGCGGCGCATTCTCGCTTCCGATGGCGTCGTTCTCGCCGCCCACTGCCGAGTCTTCCACGCTGACCGTCAGCGTCTTTGAAGTGCCCGCCGCGAGGCCCGTGACTGAAATAGCGGAAAGCGTTCCCGAGGGAGTTGGCGAGCCGTCCAGATAAGGGCCGACCGAGTTCGAAAGAATGGATAGCGGATCGATGGCCTCGAAGGTGACCTCGTAGTTGGCTGTAGTCGCGCCCGGCGGCAGCGGCATTCCGCTCAGGTCAAAATAACCTTGCTGGTCGGCTTCGTTTGAGCCCCACATGGTGAGCAGATTGCCATTCGTGTCGTCCCAGCCGGTGACCGGGTTGCCATGATTGCCGTTGAAGGTCGAGCCGGAGACAGCGCTGATCGTGTATTGATACATGGGGTTGCCGCTTGCGTCCAGCGGCCGGGCCACCACGTTGACGCCCTGCATTCCCAGGCCGTTTCCGAAGCTGATGGTCCCCTGGATGGAAACCGTGCTGGCGGCGGTGATCTGCTTGCCGGGAAAGCTGGCCAGATTGGCGGCGGTGATCGGGTAGAGGCGATTGAGGGCGGCGATGTCGTCCCAGCGCAGCACGGCTGGATCAGGGATGCAAGCGCCGCCGGTCGAGCTGCAGAGGCCGCTGACCGGCTGCATGACGGGCCAGCCTTCCTCTTCTTCCAGTACGTTTGCCTCGCCGCTGGTCGTGGCGCCGGGGTTCACCTGAGAGTAGTCCAGGCCGAGTATTCGCCCGAAGGCACGCTCCAGTTCAAAGCTCATCATCTCCAGCTTGTCGGCGCTGGTGGCGCAGAGGCCGTTCAACACAATGACGGCGTGGGCGATGGTGGCGTCCGTGTTGATGTTGTCCAGCCAGAAATAGACGCCGTTGTTCTGGCAACTGTTCTGCGCGGCGACGCCTGTGCCAAAAATGGCGTCAATCACCGAGCCGTCTTCGTCGAAGACGACGCCGACTGGGTAGCCTGTCGCTGAGGGTGTCAGGTCGGCTGGCGCGGTAATGACGCCTTTTTGGTTGGTCTGTTCGTTGGTGACCGTGAAACCAGTGCCGCTTATCGTGATGTTTGCGCCGCTGACGTCCTCATTCAACTGCCCCTTGTCAGTGAGCGTGACGCCAGCCGTCGTGACCGCGCTCCAGAGAGCCGCCGCCGCATCGACCATGGCCGTGGCCTGCTTGTTCGTAACCGAGGCATTCAATGGTCCCTGATCAACGTAGTAATTCAGTTGCCCGTTGGCCCAGTGAACGGGCTGGCCCAGCACGCCAGAGTTGAAGTAGCTGACTCCGGCCACGTACTTCGGCCCACCGGCCACCGCCGCCGACGGCAAGAGAAGCAAGGCCAGAAGCCAGGCGACCGTACGGTGCGAGAGGCGGAAGCGAAAGCCGGACATGAAGAGCGCTCCAGACAGGGAATATCGGCTCGATTCGGGCCTCTCTCCCGAGAGACCCGAATCAGGCTTTGAGGTGAACACGGTCTTTTTATCAGCATGGGAAGCGCCAGGATTGCAATTTTTTTAGTAAGAAAGTTCTAATGACTTTTGTACTTTGGCGTAAAAAGAGGTGGATGCGGCGAGCGCAGACCGGGGGGTGAGTCAAATGCGTTCAGAGTGTCATCTGAACAGAAGACAAGCCCTGAAGAGGGGAATTGCCCTCCGCAGGAGATAGAATCAACACGGGAAAACTCATGACAGACATTCGCTCTACCGTTATTCTTGGCTCCGGCTGCGCCGGACTCACGGCGGCCATCTACGCGGGCCGCGCCGGACTCAACCCGCTGGTTCTGGAGGGCCACGCGCCCGGGGGCCAGCTTTCGATGACCACCCTGGTAGAAAACTTTCCCGGCTGGCCGGAAGGCATACAGGGGCCGGAGCTGATCGACAATATGAGGAAGCAGGCGGAGCGCTTCGGCGCGACATTCATGCCGGTCGATCTGCAATCAGTGCAGTTGGGCGGGAACCCCCTGGGGTTGCAAATACTGCAAACCTCGTCGGGAAAGATCGATACGCGCACGCTGATTGTCGCTTCCGGGGCCACGGCGCGCTGGCTGGGTGTGCCCGGCGAGAAGGAATTGATCGGGCACGGGGTTTCCAGTTGCGCGACGTGCGACGGCTTCTTTTTCCGCGACCAGGAGATTGCCGTGGCGGGCGGCGGCGACTCGGCCATGGAAGAGGCGCTGTTCCTCACGCGTTTTGCCTCCAAGGTTACGCTGATTCATCGCCGCGCGGCCTTCCGCGCCTCAAAGATCATGCTGGAGCGCGTCACTTCTCACCCGAAGATTGTGCTGTGCACGGATACGGTGATTGAGGAAGTGCTGGGCGTGGAAGAGAAGGAAGTGAAGGGGCTGCGCCTGCGGAATGTGAAGACGGGCGAAGTCAGCACCTTGCCCGTTAGCGGCTTGTTTCTCGGCATTGGACACGACCCGAACGCCAAGATGCTTGCAGGCCAGATTGATTTGGATGACGCGGGTTATATTCGGACGACCGGACATGTGCTGGTGACACACGACGGCGCAGTGGTGCCGGGCGTTTTTGCCTGCGGCGATGTGCAGGACCGGCGCTACCGGCAAGCAATTACCGCTGCTGGATCGGGCTGCATGGCCGCGCTGGAAGTGGAGAAGTTCCTGGAAGAGCAGGGACATTGAGGCTTTGAACGCTTGATTTGCGCGTTGGGCTCATGGATCCCAGGTCCGAAAATCCGGACCTGGGGCACCCAGTTGTGTTTGCTACCAGGCGTGGAAGGTAAAGAAGACTGCCGCTACCAGGAACAGCCCCGCGACGGCATGGTTCCAGTGCAGTTGCAGGTGAAAATAGAAGGTGACGAAGACGGCGAAGACCACCAGCGTGATGACTTCCTGGATCACCTTGAGCTGGATGGGACTGAAGCGGTCGGCGCCGAGCCGGTTGGCGGGCACTTGCAGGCAGTATTCAAAGAAGGCAATGCCCCAACTGACAAGGATTACCTTCCATAATGCCTCGTTGCGGAACCTGAGGTGTCCGTACCAGGCAAAGGTCATGAAGATGTTGGAGAATGTGAGAAGAATAACAGTCCACATGTTGAAATTAGACACCAGGGAAGTGGGCTTGGTTGCTGGGATATTTTAGATGGGAGCGGGAGCACGATGACGCCACTTGAAGAGAATCTGGAACGGCTGGAAAAGGAGATTTTGGCAGCGTGCCGGAAAGCGGGCCGGGCACGCGGCGAGGTCGAACTGATGGTCGTCTCGAAGACCTATCCGGCGGTCACGATCGCCGAGGCTGCCGCGCTGGGGCTGGCGCTTTTTGGCGAGAACCGCGTGCAGGAGTTTGCTGGCAAGGCGGCTGAAGTCGATCCGCTGCGCCAGCGCGCAGAGAAGCCGGTTCGCGTGCATCTCATCGGTCATCTGCAATCGAACAAGGCGCAGCGAGCGGCGGAGCTTTTTGATGCGGTGGATTCAGTGGACTCATTGCGGCTGGCCGAGCGGCTGAACGAGGCGGCGGGCAAGTTGGGCAAACGGCTGCCGATTCTGCTGGAGGTCAAGCTGAGTCCAGAGGCGTCGAAGGCGGGTCTCGCGCCCGATTCCGCCGAGTCCGCGCAGTTGCTGGAGCGGCTGCCGGATCTCGAAAATCTGCAAATGCGCGGACTGATGACGATTGCCCCGCTGGGCGTAGCGGAAGAGGAGACGCGCGCCTGTTTTCGGAGCCTTCTGGAGTGGCGGGGACGGTGGGCGGCGGCTTATCCGCGGCTTTCGCTCGACGTGCTCTCGATGGGCATGAGCGGCGACTTCGCGCTGGCCATTGCCGAGGGCGCAACCCGCATCCGCGTGGGCACGGCGCTGTTCGGCGCGCGCAGCTACGCGCAGCCGGCCTGATGCTGCGCGCCCATTCCAACGGCGTTACCCTGGCTGTTCGCGCCCAACCCGGTGCGAAAAAGACGGCCATTACCGGCGTTTATGGCGAGGGCTCGGCGGCGCAACTGAAGATTGCCGTTCAGGCTCCGCCTCTGGAAGGCCGCGCCAATCAGGCCCTGATCGCTTTTCTGGCGGAGACTTTCTCGGTTTCCAAAAGCGCCGTCGAACTGATGACGGGCGAGTTGTCGCGGAGCAAGGTTTTTCTGCTCAAGGGAGTGCCCTTGTCGCAGGCAACAGCCAAGCTGGCCGCGTGGAAAGCCAAGGCTTGAATCGAAAACGGGCCTCCGAGCATCCTTTTGCGCTTTTTGAGCATCTTATCTACTAGGGAATAGATACAGCTGTGTCGCAGCTATTGAGGGCATTTGGTTCGAGATTGGTTTTGCTAGTGCTAGAGCATTTTCACAGTTCCTGTAGGGCTAAATTCGTGGTTTCCCACCCATTTCACAAAGAACGTGAAATGGATGGGGCACGGAGCATCCTTGCATCGTCCGTAAAAATGCTATAAAGGCTCCTGCTCCCTCCGAATCGCGATTCACAACTGTAGTACTAGCGGATTTTCCGGATAAAGACACTCAGGCAGCTCCACTTTTCCCGATGCCGGAAGCCGAGGTATCAAAGACGTTACCCCCCCAGTATGTGTTCTGAAAACACCCTATAATTTAGTAGAAAGGGGTACAGTGTCTGCAGGTGAGATTTTGGTGCGCGAAGAATCGGAAGATCCCAGTTGCATCCGGCATTTTCTGGTGTATCTTGCGAAGCGTGACGTGAAGCGTTGACCGAATTCTGCCGATGAAGAGAGTGGAGGATTGTACTGCACATCAACGGTGCTTTTGGATGGAGGCGCATGAATGACCAATTTGCATAAAGCCGATATCCGCACCCACTTTGGCGACAGTTCGCCGAAGATGGGAAACAGCGTCGAGTCGAAGAACTGTTGCGCCTACAACGAGACCCGGAAGTGCATTCTCGGGGTAGAGATCGCAAGCGGCGATTTTTCCTCTGTCACTCTTGCTGAGCGGTTGCCGATGCTGACGGCCAAGTCTGGCGCGGGGCTGTGGCTGAACCCGTTCAGGGGAATTCCCGAAATCGATGCAAGTGTCCCTCTCGACCTGCTTTATCTCGATACGGATTACCGGGTCATTGAGACCGTCGAGTTTTATCCCACCTTCCGTGTTTCTCCTTCCTGCCCGCCCGCAGCGAGCGTTGTGGCGCTGCCGGCTCACTCGATCTTTGCCTCGCATACACAGCCGGGAGATCAACTGGTGCTGGGACTGGCCGAGGAGATTGGCCATCAATTTCATCTGTTTCCCGGCGCGATGGACTCGGCCGGTGCCCCAAAAGTGCAGGATGCGCCTCCTGTTCTGCCGCTTGCAGAAAACGGCCCCGGGAAGGCTCCCGCTGCACCTTCGCCAACGGTTGAGGCTGATCCGGTTGAACCGTGGAAGAAGAAGGGCGGCAAGCCGAAGAGCTGGTTGCAGCGGTTTCTGAATCCTGACCCTCCGGAGCCGAGAAAAGCGCAACGGACAGCACTGGCCGGACTCACTGCCTACTTCTGGACCGGCGGCGTTTCGGCGGCGCATACCATTCGCGATATAAGCGCCACGGGATTGTACGTGCTGACCGAAGAACGCTGGTACCCAGGCACCCTGATCCAGATGACCTTGAAAAAGACAGACAGCGAAAGACCAGAAGCTCTGTGTGCGATTTCTGTGATGGTCAAAGTCAACCGGTGGGGCAACGATGGCGTTGGTCTCAGCTTTGTCGTGCGAGATAAACGCCATTCGCAGCAAGAGGCCCAGGGTGCGGACAGAGAAGAACTGAACCAATTCCTGATGCTGATCGGGTTGCTCGAGGGGTAATCCTACAGTTGTACTTGCTTCGGATCGCCCCGATCCGGGCCTAAAGGCCCCGATATTTGGCCTGTTTTTCAGGGGGCTGAAGCCCCCTGCTCCCTCCGGATTGAGCTTTTCCGCAGCCTGTTTAGCCGCTGTGCCATTTATCTTCATCCATTTGCAACTCCGCAGCGGCTAAACAGGCTGCGGAAAAAGGCACCTAATCAGCGTGCACAAGAAGGAAGATTGGGCAGGGTCTAAAGGGAGAGGAGATCCCCCGCCTTTGGCGGGGTGGCAGTAGTAGTTTGACATTTACGGGAGTAAGCCTTTAAGTCGGTTCTAGCCGATGTCGTTGCAAGAAGTAAGATGAATGGGCTTTTGCTTTTGTTCTTGCTTTTGCTTCGGACGGTTGCGAAAAGGCCCCTTTGAGGGGCCAGCAACCGTAAAGCCACCGGCTTTGCCGGTGGATACTTACAAAATCATTCTCCAGCGTTAATTGGCCGATCTTCGCATGAAGCGTCTTCAGATCCACCGCCGCCGTTGCGGACCCGGCTTTCGCTTCACCACCAAAAACGCCTGCGGCGCCTTCCAGAAGCTGGCTCTTCCACTGTGTGATCTGGTTGGCATGCACATCAAACTCCTGCGCCAACTCCGTAAGCGTCTTTTCGCCCTTGATCGCGGCCAAGGCCACCTTCGCCTTGAATATCGCTGTGTGGTTCCGACGTGGACGTCTGCTCATCTGCTCTCCTCTACCCTGCCATCTTAGGCTGCGGGTGAACAAAGCCTCCACTTATCCCCCTGTCCAATTTTCCGGGGCCACCTCAGTGAAAACATGGACGAACAACAATCGATTCCGAATGTACGCACAGGCTGCATCTGCCCGAATAGAGGCCGGCCCATTCGTGGCCTGATCTACATCGATCCGGCCTGCCGGGTGCATTACTCCGAGAAGAATATTCCCTATGCGGAGGGCGATGCGGAAATTACAAAAGAGGAACTGCGCGTATGGGCGCAGATGGTTATCCATCTTACGCGAATACGTATATCGCATTCGTTATCAATAATTTAATTGGGAAATAAGTTTTCTTTAGAACAGAAAAATCGAGTGACGGTTAGCGCGCCGCGGTAGAAGCACGGCTGTTTGGTTTCTATTCTCCCCGGGTAATCCAACCGTATTCAGAATGAATCGTCTGCCGAGTGGTCTGCGATGAGCCTTACGCTTTGGTTTGGGCGAGCAGCGTTTCCTGGGTTACGGTGCGGTGACGAACGTAGTTATACGGGGGCACGGCGTAGCCGCGCAGGATGGAGATGCCGAGCTGAATCAGGCGAGGGCCATAGCTCTGCGCTTCATGCGAGATGGAGCCGATAATGGCGCTTTTGCCAGTGCGAATCTCTTCGAGCGCCTCGGGAATGCAATCCTGTCCAACGATGGCGAAGTCCGCCTCGCAGCCAGCCTCTCGGACAGCGTCAAGAACGCCGAGGCTGCTCGAATCGGTGGCAGCGGCAACCAGGACGTGATCCCCCTTGCGATGTCCGCGAAGAAGCTTTCTAGCCGTCTTTTGGCTGGGCAGACGCATACCCCGCCCTTCCAGTTGAAGGAAGCAGTTTGCGGGTAGATCGCTGAGCCGCTCGCCAAGGGCATCGAATGCACCCGTGATGCGGCTATCGACAAAGCTACCGGCCTCGGAAAACCCGAAGCCCACCACCCGATCGACTTTCCCTTTCCATTTTTGCAGGGCGTATTGGGCCAGCAAGACGCCGGCTTCGTATCCCACCTCGAAGTGATCCACTCCGAAATAGGTGGCGTGGGGATGGGGAATATCGATGGCGATGAGCGGAATTTCTGCTTTTTTGAAGATGTGGGCGACACGCGGCGCCACGCGTTCCTCAACTTGGAACTCCAGTACCAAGTCCACATGGTTGGCCACGAACTCTTCGGCGTTCTGAATGGCCACATCGGGATCGTAGCGATTGTCGAGCATCAGCAGTTCCACTCCGGAAGCTGCCGCGGCGGCGGTGACGCTCTGTGCCACAGCCTCCGAGAAGGGCATCTCCGCGCTCTGTGACGCGAAGCCAAAGCGCAATCGCTTGGGGCGGGAGACCATGCGGTAAAGGCCGCTCTGCGTCTGGGCAACGTAGCCCCGGTGGACCAGAGTCTTGAGTATCCGATAGACGCTGGTCTTGGAGATCTCTGTCTTCTGGAAAACTTCTTCAAGGGAGACAGGACCATGATTTTGCTCCAGCAGATCTAGAACGTCAAAAGCTTTGGAAAGAATGGGAATCAGGTACAGTCTCTTGATTTTTTCCTTGGGCAACGTTCGCCTCCTCACTGAAGCCTGCAAACGATGAACACCAATGAGAATAGCAGCATTCAGGCGTTTTCGTTGACCTTTGAGGCGCTTCTGGTTCTTGCGACCGCGCCCCTCGTAAAAAGTCTTGAATTTGCCTTTGACAAGAGCATCCTTGTCCGCTTACATTATTTCCAATATGGAATTAGTTACTGAATGAAACGTCGCACTTAAATTTGTGGCGGTTATTTTCAGAAACGCAAAGGTGCGATCATGAGCGGAAATCCATTATTGGGAGTGCTTTTGAGCTGGTTGGGCGGTTTGTCCTCGGCCAGCTTTTACGTCCCGTTTCGCAAGGTACGCGGCTGGTCGTGGGAGACCTACTGGCTGGTAGCTGGCGTGGTCAGTTGGATTGTGGCGCCCTGGCTGTTGGCCTGGCTGCTGACCAGCGACTTGCTGGGCGTGCTTCACGCCGTGCCGGCATCGACCCTGTTCTGGACCTTCTTCTTCGGCGTTCTGTGGGGGGTGGGGAGCCTGACCTTCGGCCTGACCATGCGCTACCTGGGCATGTCACTGGGCATGGCTGTCGCCATGGGCAATTCCGCCCTCTTCGGAACGCTGGTCCCGCCCATCTTTCACGGCCAGTTCAGCCAGATGCTCACGCAGCGCTCGGGCATCATTACCCTGACCGGCGTAATGGTCTGCGCGCTGGGCATTGTTCTGGCGGGCGCGGCGGGCATCTCAAAGGAGCATGAACTCTCCAGTGAGCAGAAGAAGGCCAGCATTCGCGAGTTCAACCTGAAGCTTGGCTTGGCCGTGGGCCTCTTTGCCGGCGTGATGAGCGCCTGCTTTGCCTTTGGCCTGGATGCGGGCACGCCCATCAAGGCGCTGACGGTGGCCTGCGGAAGCAGCCCTCTCTGGCAAGGGTTGCCGGTGCTGGTCGTCCTGCTGGCCGGAGGCTTTGCCACCAACTTTGTCTGGTGCGCGGTGCTGAACGTGCGCAACCACAGCTATGGCGAGTACCTGCAGGTCCCGGCAGGCAACGGTCCGGCTGCGGATCTTTCTGATGCGCCCAAGGCTCCGTCGCTCTTCGGGAACTACTTCTTTTCCGCTCTGGCGGGCGCCATCTGGTACATGCAGTTCTTCTTCTACACCATGGGCGAGTCGCAACTGGGCAACTACAAGTTTTCCGGCTGGACGCTGCTAAACGCCATCATCATCATCTTCAGTACGCTATGGGGCATCGCGCTGAAGGAGTGGAACGGCGTCAGCGTACGCACCAAGTCGCTGGTTCTGGCCACGCTGCTCACCCTGGTTGCCTCGACGGCGATCGTGGGCTACGGAAATTATCTGGGAATGCAGCAGTAAACACGGCCGGTTCACGACGGAGGCCCCGCACACAAGTGGCAGGCCATGAAAGTGTTCCGGCAATAGAGGAGTTGGACAGAATGAAGGAATGCCCTGCATGTATCGCAGTGGATCTGGGTGCCAGCAGTGGGCGTGTCATTGCCGGAGATCTCGTCGATGAGCGCTTGCGCCTGCGGGAAGTGAGCAGGTTCGCCAACACGTTCGCCAAGGACTCGGCCAGCGGCAATCTCTGCTGGCCGATCGAGACAATCGAGGAAGAGATCCACCGGGGAATCGAACAAGCCGCGGCGCTCACGCCCATTGCCAGCGTCGGCGTGGACAGTTGGGGCGTGGACTATCTTCTCCTCGATGCCGGATTGCGGCGCGTGGGCAATGCGGTCTGCTATCGCGACAACCGCACGCAGGGAAGGATCGAGCGCGTCACGAAGCAGATGCCCGCGGAGGAAATCTACCGGCGCACGGGAATTCAGTTCCAGCCCTTCAATACGATCTATCAACTGGCCGCAATGGCCGCCCAGGCGCCGCAGCAACTCAGCCAAGCGCGTCACCTGCTGATGATTCCCGACTATCTGCATTACCGGCTCAGTGGAATGTTGTCGAATGAATACACCGATGCCACCACGACGCAGCTGCTCAATCTAAAGGGCGAATGGGACGCGGATCTATTTGCCGCCGCGGGGCTGAGCAGAATTTTGATGAAACCGCCGGTCGAGGCCGGCACGGTTCTGGGTCCGCTGCGGATGGAAGGCAGCACGGCAAAGGTCGTGGCGCCAGGCACCCACGATACCGCATCGGCCGTGGCCGGAACTCCCCTGGAGACCGGCACAGAAGCTTTTCTCAGTTCCGGAACATGGTCGCTGATGGGCATGGAAAGCACAGTTCCGTATTTCTCCGAGCAGGCCCGGCAGATGAACTTCTCCAACGAGGGCAGCTTTGGACGGCGCTTCCGCGTGCTGAAGAACATTATGGGATTGTGGCTTCTGCAGCGCTTGAGCCAGGAATTCCAAGCCTCCATCGCGGCCACGCTGAGCGCTGCCTCTGAGGCCGCGCCCTGGCGGTCGGATGTGAATCCGGACGATGGGCGTTTTCTGAATCCCGCGTCGATGAAAGACACCATACGGAGCTACTGCCGCGATACAAGGCAGCCCGAGCCTGAATCCCTGGGCGAATTCGCGCGCTGCGCCTTGGAGAGCCTCGCGCTTTCTTACCGCGCGACGAAAGAGCAGCTCGAAACGCTATGCGGGCAGAGGCTAACGCGGGTTCGCATTGTCGGCGGCGGCTCGCAAAATAGCCTCTTGAATCAATTCTGCGCCAATGCCTGCCAACTGCCGGTCAGCGCGGGTCCGGTCGAGGCATCGGCTCTGGGAAACATTTGCGTGCAGATGATCGCCATGGGTGAAATTGCGGGGCTGAACGAGGCGCGCGCCCTCATCAGGCATTCTTTTGCGATTCAGGAATTCCTCCCCCAGGAGCAAGTTCCTGATCAGGTGTGGAAACAATTTCAGCAGTTTGCTGCAACAGGCAAGCAGGAGGACATTCGATGAAGGAAGCAGCTCAGAAAATCAATATGGCCTATGAACTGGCTCAGGAACGCTATGCGGAAATAGGCGTCGACACCGCGGAAGCACTGCGCAAGCTGAATGAGATTCCACTTTCCATTCAGTGCTGGCAGGGCGATGATGTGCGCGGCTTTGAAAATCCCACGGGGGAGTTGACCGGTGGCATTCAGACCAGCGGAAACTATCCCGGTCGCGCGCGGAACGCCAACGAATTGCGCGCCGATCTCAATGTGGCGTTCGGGTTGATTCCCGGCAAAAAGCGCCTCAACCTCCACGCCATTTATCTCGAATCCGAGACGCCCGTCGAGCGGGACGCCATTGAGCCCAGGCATTTTGAACACTGGGTCAAGTGGGCCAAGACGCAGCATGCCGTCCTGGATTTCAACCCGACTCTCTTCTCGCACCCGCTCAGCGAGAGAGCCACTCTGAGTCATCCCGATGCGAAGATTCGCAAATTCTGGGTCGATCACTGCCTAGCTTCGAGAAGGATCAGCGACTCTTTCGGCAAGGAACTCGGCACGCCGGCGGTGATGAATATCTGGATTCCGGATGGTGACAAGGATCTGCCCGCCGATCGCCTTGCACCGCGGAAGCGGCTGATGGAATCGCTGGATGAAATCATCCAGGCGTCTTGCGGAAAGGATCATAAGGTCTCCGTCGAGGGCAAGCTGTTCGGCATCGGCACGGAAAGCTATACCGCCGGCTCAAATGATTTCTATCTGGCCTATGCCGTGTCACGTAAAGTTTTGTTGTGCCTCGACGCCGGGCACTTCCATCCCACGGAAAACGTCGCTGACAAAATTTCCACTGCACTCTGCTTCCTGGACGAGATTCTGCTCCATGTTTCCCGGCCTGTGCGCTGGGATTCCGATCACGTAGTTCTGCTGGACGATGCGACGATAGCCATAGCGCAGGAGATTGTGCGCTGCGGCGCACTGGAGCGGACGCACATCGGCTTAGACTTTTTCGACGCCAGCATCAATCGCATTGCAGCCATCATCATCGGCGCAAGAAACATGCGCAAGGCCTTGTTGCTGGCGCTTCTGGAACCGGCGGCCAGACAGGTCGAAGCGGAAAAGCAAGGCGACGGAACGGCGCGCATGGCGATCTTTGAGGAGCAGAAATCGATGCCCTGGTCCGCGGTGTGGGCGTACTACTGCGCCAGCCAGAATATGCCCGAAGGCATCCAATGGCTGGATCAGGTGCGCAACTATGAAAAGAACACATTGAGCAAGCGCGAAGGAGTGCAATGAACAGTTCCATTGAAGAATCCTGGTTTATTCGGGCCATGGTGAAGGCCACCACGGACATGTGGCTGAAGGGCTGGGATGAACGCAACGGAGGCAATGTCAGCCTCCGCCTTCTGGACAAAGACATCAAGCCGTTCCAGCAACAGCTCGCCGGGGACCGTGTGCTTCCAATCGGCGAAAAGATTGCCGATCTGGCGGGACAGTATTTCCTGGTCACGGGTTCTGGAAAATATCTCCGCAATGTACAACTGGACCCGGAGGAAAATCTCGGCCTGATCGAAGTCGAGCCGGATGGAGAATCCGTGCGCGTTTTGTGGGGATTCAGAGGAAACGGCGTTCCGACTTCCGAGCTTTCCGCTCACCTTGAATCTCATCAGGTGCGGCAGCGGGTTACACAGGGTTTCAGCCGCGTCATCATGCACTGCCACGCGACCAACCTTCTGGCGCTTTCCTATGTGCTGGATCTCTCCGCCGCAACGCTGACACGCGCCTTGTGGGAGATGAGCACGGAGTGCCTGGTGGTCTTTCCGGAAGGAATCGGCGTTCTGCCGTGGATGGTGCCGGGAACAGAAACGATTGGCCAAGCCACGGCCTTCGCCATGCAGAAGCATCCGCTGGTTCTGTGGCCTTTTCATGGCGTATTCGGATCGGGCGAGACGCTGGACGAGGCTTTCGGCCTGATCGACACGGCAGAGAAGGCAGCCGAGGTGCTGGTGAAGGTCCTGTCAATGGGGGGCAAGAAACATTCCATCACCACCCAGGAACTCAAAGACTTGGCCAAGCGTTTCAATGTGCAACCGATGCCCGAGGCGCTTGCCGTCGAAAAGTGGATCTAGCAGAGCTTTGATTGAAAAGAACGCTTTTTCAATTTTCCACGACTTTGATCACAGCGCGATGCAAGGACTCGATCCTTCCATCGCGATAAGGAGATTGACTTATGTCCTTTATGCTTGCACTACCGCGCATTAGCATGAGCGGCAAGGATGCAATGAATGATGCCGTAGAGTGGCTGGCGCAGAAGAATATGCGCAGCATATTTCTATTGACCGATCCAATTCTCAGAAAACTTGACGGCCTGCAGAGTCTGCTGCGTCAACTGAAAGCCAGGCAGATCACCTATACCATTTTCGACACCATCGGTCCCAATCCCACGGTTGCCATGGTCGACGCTGCCTACGCCGCGTTTCGTGCCGCGAATCCAGATGCGCTCATCGCTTACGGTGGCGGCAGCGTGATTGATACGGCCAAAGCAGTGCGCATCCTTTCGGCAAACCCTGGTCCCATTAATTTGTATGAGGGCGTCCACCAGGAGCTTAAGTACGGCTCTCCGCTGATTGCCATCACTACCACTTCTGGAACCGCTGCCGAAGTCACTAGCAACGCCGTCATCACCGACACGGAACGCCATGTGAAGATGGTCATCATCAGCCACTCGACAATTCCCGATGTGGCGGTCAACGATCCTCTGGCGCTGGTTTCCATGCCGAAGGGAACGACGGCGGCAACCGGCATGGATGCACTGACCCATGCGGTGGAAGCCTATGTTTCCAAGGGCGCTCACGCCTTGACCAATCCGACCGCGCTTGAGGCCATCCGCATCATCAAACACTGGTTGCCGATCGCCTGCGAGAATGGGCAGAACCTGGAAGCGCGCGAACAGATGGCCAACGGGCAGTTCCTGGCCGGCATGGCCTTCAATAGCGCTGGTTTGGGCTGTGTGCATTCTCTTGCGCATCAGCCCGGCGCCACACACAATCTTCCTCATGGCGTCTGCAACGCGATTCTTCTTCCGGTGGTGGAAGAATTCAATCGCGACGCGGTTCCGGAGCGCTTCGCTGAGATTGCCAAGGCTCTTGGCGTTGATACCAGCGCGATGAGCATAGAGGATGCCTCCCGGGCCGCCTTGACGGCAATCCGCGAACTCTCACAGAAGGTAGGAATTCCCAGCGGCTTTGCCAAGTTAGGCATCGTTCCCGGCGACATCGAGTGCTGGATAGAGCCGGCGTTGAAGGATCCTTGCACGCCCTGCAATCCAAAAAACCTCACTCCGGATGACGTGCGCAACTTGTACCTCAAAGCGTTGTAGACAGCAATTGTAAATATCCCCCGGCAGAGCCGGGGGCTTTACGGTGTGAGCCGCTCAAAGCGGCTTAAGCGGGGTCGCTAACGCGGCCCCGACGTTATTGGGACCGCCTTACGGCGGCTATTTCCACATCCGCAGTTGGTCCAGGCGCTTATCCTCAACTTCTTGATTGCGGATGTACTGTAAGCGGGTGGTCTTCCCCTGTTGACGAGAGTTCGGCGTTTACGTGTTGGGATTGGACTTGAATGGTGAAGTGTCCACCTATTTTTAGGTGGACACTTCGCGAAGAGCTTAAG
>Ga0255353_1000974_pt1 | contig 17031 bp, 13 predicted proteins | sample HBST25metaG_FD_189941 | JGI IMG/M metagenome (GOLD analysis project Ga0255353, IMG submission 189941) | Peat soil microbial communities from Stordalen Mire, Sweden - H.B.S.T25 | ecosystem: Environmental > Terrestrial > Soil > Wetlands > Peat | place: Sweden: Norrbotten County, Stordalen Mire...
CGCCTGTTCCAGAGCCCGTTGCGGCGGCTGTACCCGCGCCCAAGCCGGTAGCCGCGCCAGCGCCCGGGCCGATCCCCGAGCCGGAGCCCGAAGAGCCGGCCGAGTCGTTCGCCGATCTGCTCTCCGCTTTCGAGCGCACGCACACGCACAAGTCCGAGCCGGGCGCCAAGCAGTTGCAGGGGACCGTCATCTCGCTTTCCGCCGATCAGGTCTTCCTCGACATCGGCTACAAGACGGAGGGTGTGCTGCCCCGTTCGGCCTTCGACAAGAACGCCGAAGAGGTCAAGCCCGGCGACACGTTCCCGGTCTCGGTCAAAGGGCGCAACGAGGAGCACTACTACGAGCTTTCGCGCTTCAAGGTGGCTCAGCCCCGCGACTGGTCGTCTCTCGAAGCAGCGTTCGCCGATAAGACAGCCGTCGTCGGCACGGTCACAGCGGTCATCAAGGGCGGCCTCTCGGTGGATGTAGGCGTGCGCGCCTTTATGCCCGCCAGCCGCAGCGGCACCCGGGACGCGGCCGAGCTCGAAAAGCTGGTCGGCACGGAGATTACCTGCCGCATCACCAAGCTCGACGTCACCGATGAAGACGTGGTGGTCGATCGCCGCGTCGTTCTCGAGGAGCAGGCCCGCGCCGCTTCGCAAGCCCAGCGCGACTCCATGAAGGAAGGCGACACGGTTACCGGCACGGTCCGCACGCTGGTCCCCTACGGCGCGTTTATCGACATTGGCGGCGTGGACGGTCTGCTGCATATCAGCGACATGGCCCACAGCCGCGTCGCCAAGCCGGAAGACGTGCTCACCGCCGGCCAGGAAATTCAGGTCAAGATCCTCAAGATCGATCCGGAATCCAAGAAGATTTCGCTCGGCCTCAAGCAGCTCCAACCGGAGCCCTGGCTGACCGCCCCCGACCGGCTCACTGCCGGCCAGCGCATCACCGGCACCGTCACCCGCCTGGCCGACTTCGGCGCATTCGTCGAAATCGAGCCCGGCGTCGAAGGCCTGATTCATATTTCCGAGATGTCCTATGGCAAAAAGCTGCGTCACCCCTCCGACATGCTCAAAGAGGGCGACCGCGTGGACGCCATCATCCTGGGCATCAAGCCCGAGGAGCGCCGCATCTCGCTCGGCCTGAAGCAGACCCTCACCGACCCCTGGGCCGAAGTCGGCCGCAACTTCCCCGTCGGCTCGCAGATTGAGGGCCCGGTTACCAAGCTGATGAACTTCGGCGCATTTGTGCAGCTTGCCGAGGGCATTGAAGGCCTGGTCCACATCAGCGAGATCACCGCCGAGAAGCGCCTCGACCATCCCTCGGAGATGCTGCGCGCCGGGCAGATTGTCAAAGCTCAGGTTCTGGCCATCGACACAGAGAAGCGCCAGATCAAGCTCAGCATGAAACAGCTCATCCCCACTGATATCGACGAGTACATCGCCGAGCACAAGGTGGGCGACGAAGTCTCCGGCCGCGTGGTTGAAGCGACAGACACTTTTGTCCAGGTAGAGTTGGGCGAAGGCATCCGCGCCATCTGCAATGCTTCCGCCGCGCCGGTCGCCAAGGCCGCCGCAGCCGCGCCAAACGCCAAGCCCGCTGTTGATCTGTCCAGTCTCTCGTCCATGCTGAAGGATCGCTGGAAAGGCAATTCGCCAGCCGCTTCCGCGAAGCCTGAGGCATTAGCCGAAGGCCAGATTCGCAGCTTCAAGATCGTGAAGCTGGATGCGGAAGCGAAGAAGATTGAGGTGGAGTTGGCGTAGGAGTCCACGGGCGCTAGGCTTCGCCGGCTGGCGCCACACCACCTTTTTGCTTCATTGCGACTAACGTCGCGTGTCTCCGCGCACCCAATAAAGCAAATCTCAGCAGCGTCTCCAAAGATTCCCTCTCAGATATTCTTGGCACCCGAAATCTTGAGTTCTGGGCGACCGCTTGCCGAGAGGAAAGAGGCTAGGTGCACTGGCAGGGACGGAATGAAGGCGGATAAGATCGCGGCCCTCGTTCGTCATGTTTTTGATTCGATTACATTTATTCGGAATTAACTGTCTCTTAGACTAGACAGAGCCTCGGTCACGTTTCCCTTCTTGTATTGACACAAGAAAAGTCTTATGCAAGACTTTTGATAGGTCATGCGTGGAGGCCAAATGACATCAGTCAAGGCAGCTCTGACGGTCATCCTCAAGGCAAACGAAGTTGTGGTGGCGGAGATTGAGGATGCAATTCTCTGGCAGAAGGTACTCACTGCAATAAACAGCGGGATGCCGAACTTCGGAATCGACCCGCCCCCAAACATCTCTGGCGAGACCATGCCGCCAACGAATCCGGATCAGAGTAAGGCTGTTGTCGAGGCAGCGCCCGTGAGTACACCTCTCGATCAGCTCGCGCGACAACTAGGGATTGACCGCGCTCTTGTCGAAGGTGGTTGCTCGCCCACCATTGAGGCACCGCATATACTCTTGAATCCCCACTGCTGGGAGGAAATGAAGAAGCAACTTCCTCAGCGTGGACCGGGCGCCGTTGCGCCGATTGTTGCTGCAGCGACTACGCTTGCGCTCTGGTTTCAAGTTGCGGGGCTCGGAAATCCTACTCAAGCTCAGGCACAAGCGGTGCTAAACACCATCAACCTCTTTGACCCCAATGCAAGCCGTTCAATTCGGAACGCTACTTGGCTACAGATACGATCGGGTGGCCAATTTGTTCTTAACCCGGCCGAGATATCCAAGGCCGGTGGGCTCATGAAGTGCTTTTGCATAAAGGAATGGAAAACTTGGAAGGAGGCGGCCAGTTCCTAGTGGCCGTAAGTCTGCCAGATGACTTCCACTGAGTTCCTAGAGCGCATCGAAGACGAAGACCTCAAGATGATTGAGCGCGCAGTCGCATTGCTCTGGTGGGAAGGCCGCGAGGACCCTACTAAAGGGCTGGACGCAGCGGCGATCTGCGCCAGTTTGGAGTTCGCCGGACAGGCCAAGCAGAATGTCTCGCGGTTGGCTGTGTCGCTTAAGGAGCATCGCGGTACGGTTAGAGCAGGGAAGGAAGAGTGGCGCCTGCATCCGCGAACGCGACGCGAACTCGATTCAAGATACGCATTCGCCCTGGTACCGAGGGTGCCCGCTGCATCTGATTCTGTCCTGCCCTCGGGTCTATTTTCTGGTAGTCGGACGTATATAGAACGGGTAGTCGATCAGATTAACAGGGGCTACGACGCGGAGTTGTGGGATTGCAGCGCTGTCATGTGTCGGCGTCTCCTCGAAACGCTGATAATCGAAACATACGAGAGGCTGGGGAGGGCAAAGGAGATCAAGGGCTCCGATGACCACTTCCTGATGCTCAACGGGCTCATCACTTTCTTGGAAAGAGACTCCAGCATCAGCCTGGGCCGCAATGCAGCAAAAGGGCTAAAAGACTTTAAGCAACTCGGAGACCTCTCGGCCCACAACCGGCGATTCAATGCGTGCCGAAATGACATCGACCGGATCCGTGACGGACTTCGGATTGCGGCGGAAGAACTGCTCCACCTTTCAGGGCTGCGCAAATAGCTCGCTATTACGATGCTCCCAACAAACATTCGATTAGACCGAGAGGGCAGGTCAAGCCCGACCTACAGATACACCTCATCCACATAGCACCAGCGCCAGTCTTCACCGCGCTCGGCGGATTGGATCAGCGGGTGCTTCGTCGCATGAAAGTGCGCCTTCGCATGTTGGTTCTTTGATGAGTCGCAGCAGCCCACGTGGCCGCACTCCAGGCACATGCGCAGGTGGACCCACTTGTCGCCGCTCTTGAGGCACTCCTCACAACCCTTGCTCTGCGGCTTCACCTTCTTCAGGTGCTCCGCAACATGACTGCACGCCGCTGCCGCCATCCCAACCTCCGTCGCTTCCTGCCGCTCGAGAACTTGTTTCAAAAAGCCGCTCTGTGTCAGGGCGCGACTTCAGTCGTGCCGAAAACGCTGCGAGAAAAAAGGGCTTTAGCCCCTGAGGAATCGGCAACCATGTCCGCTGATGCATTTTTGAAACACGCTCTGGTCCTTTCTTTTTACACCACGCGGTACTGCTGCGCCAGAGCGCGAAACTCACCCACCTGCGCCGCAACCCACGCTTCGTCCCGGCCTAACTCGGCCGCCAGCAGCCAGGCCACCCGCTCAGCCATGGCGATCGCTGCTTCGGCATTCAGAAACAGCGCGCGTGTGTGCCGGGTCAGCACGTCTTCCACAGTCCGCGCCATCTCCGCTCGTGCCGCCCAGATTACTTCCGCTGCGATATACGGCAGCGCCGGATCAAGCTGCACAGCCAGCGCCGGGTCCTCCGCCAGCGTGCGGATGGCGGAGGCGTCAGAGCCATACACTTCCAGGCTGCCCAGCGCTGCGGAGTCCTCAACGTAGCCGTGAATGTGCAGGTTCTTTGTCGTGCATTCGGCATCTGTCAGTTTGCCCAGCGTAATGGCGTGGTCCACAGTGTCCTCTGCCATGTGCCGGTAGGTGGTCCACTTGCCACCAGTGATAGTCAGCAGGCCCGACGTGTCCACATGGATGACGTGATCCCTGGAGAGCGCTGAGGTCTTGCCCTCGCCCTTGACCAGCGGGCGCAGCCCCACAAAAACAGCCAGCACATCCTTGCGCGTGGGCGGACGAACCAGGAAACGCGACGCCGTCTCCAGCACAAATTCGATCTCCTCTTCGAGCGGCCGGGGTTCCAGGCTCGGCGCATCCACCGGCGTGTCGGTGGTTCCGGCCACGGCGTGCCCGTGCCACGGAATGATGAACAGCACGCGGCCATCGCTGGTCTTGGGAACCATCAGCGCCGTGTCGCCCTTCAAAAACGATCGGTCGAAGACCAGGTGAATTCCCTGGCTCGTGACGACGAACTGCTCGGCTGCCGGGTCGGCCATCCGGCGAATGGAATCCGTGAAAACTCCCGTCGCATTCACCACCATCCGCGCCGCAATCTCAAACGTCTCGCCGGTCTCATCGTCGCGCGCCGTCACGCCGTTGACATAGCCGTCCGCGTCGCGCTGGAGGCCGGTCACCGGGCAGTAATTCACCAGCGTCGCCCCATGGTCGGCGGCTGTCATGGCCAGGTGGATGAGCAACCGCGCGTCGTCAAACTGTCCGTCGAAATAGACCACCCCGCCGCGCAACTCCTCCGGTTCGAGAGCCGGAAGCCGCTCCAGCGTCTCTTCCTTCGAAAGCAGCTTCGACGCGCCAAAGCCGTATTTGCCGGCCAGCAGGTCATAAAGCTTGAGGCCGATGCCGTAGAACGGCGCCTCCCACCACGAATAATTGGGCACGATAAAAGCCAGATCATGCACCAGGTGGGGCGCATTCTGCCGCATCAGGCCGCGCTCTTTCAGGGCCGACATCACCAGCGGAATATTGCCCTGTTCGAGATATCTCACCCCGCCGTGCACCAGCTTGGTGGAGCGGCTGCTGGTGCCCTTACCGAAGTCGTGCGCCTCCAGCAGCGCCACGCTCAGGCCCCGCGCCGCCGCATCCACGGCCACGCCCACGCCGGTGGCCCCACCGCCCACCACCACGATGTCCCACGGGATGTTCTGCTGGGCCCTCTCCCGAAGAGCACGCACCATCGTTTCCCTGCGCATCGTTCGCTTCCTTTCTTACGGATCCGGCCCCAACTAGAAGCACCGTGCCCCGTCCATTTCGCAGGCCTTATCGCGAAATGGGTGGGAAGGTACAACACTTTTCAAGGGCCGGATCAATGTTCGTTCCAGCTCTTGGCCCTTTCCACCGCGCGCTGCCACTGTCCGCGCCGCTTGGCACGTTCCGAGGCCGCCATCTTCGGCTCAAAGCGCACATCGCCCTGCAGCCTGGCCCGCAAATCTTCAGGATTGGCCCAGAAACCAGTTGCCAGGCCGGCCAGGTAAGCCGCGCCCATGGCCGTCGTCTCCGTCACCTGCGGACGCACCACCGGCACGCCCAGCACATCGGCCTGGAACTGCATCAGCAGATTGTTCACCGCCGCGCCGCCATCCACGCGCAAGGCAGCCAGCGGCGTGGTCTCGCTCTCCACAGCCTCCAGCACATCGGCCACCTGGAAGGCGATGCTCTCCAGCGCCGCCCGCGCGATGTGTCCCGGCGTCGTGCCGCGGCCCAGGCCGATCAGCAGGCCGCTTGCATGAGGGTCCCAGTGCGGCGCGCCCAGGCCCACAAACGCCGGCACCAGCACCACTCCGCCCGAGTCGGGCACGCCGGCCGCCAGTTGCTCCACCTCGGCCGACGAGCCAATCAGTTTCAGGTTGTCGCGCAGCCATTGGACCACCGCCCCGCCGATAAAGATGCTGCCCTCAAACGCATATTCCAGGCGTTTATTGGCGCTAGCCGCGAGGGTAGTAATCAGCCTGTGCTTCGAGCGCACAAATTTTGTCCCGATATTTTGCAGCAGGAAACAGCCCGTCCCGTACGTGTTTTTGGCCTCGCCCGCGCTCCAGCACAACTGCCCGAAGAGCGCAGCCTGCTGGTCGCCGGCGATGCCCGCAATCTCGATGCCGCCCAGGCCCAGCGTGGTCGTCACTTCGCCCACTCTTTCGCTGGACCAGACCACCTCCGGTAGCAGACTGGCCGGGATATTGAAGATGCGCAGCAGCTCCGCATCCCACTCGCCCTTCACAATGTTGAAGAGCAGCGTCCGGGAAGCGTTGGTCATGTCGGTCACATGCCGCGTGCCGCTGGTCAGGTGCCAGATGAGCCAACTGTCGACCGTGCCGAAGGCCAGTTCGCCGCGCTCCGCCCGCGCCCGCGCGCCTTCCACGTGGTCCAGAATCCAGCCCAGCTTGGTGGCTGAAAAATAGGGGTCCAGCACCAGGCCGGTACGGTCGGAAACATCGTCCCCAACCCCGCTCTCCTCCAAGCGGGTGCACTCCGCAGCCGTCCGGCGATCCTGCCACACGATGGCCGGATGAATTGGCCTGCCCGTCTCCCGCTCCCACACAATCACCGTCTCGCGCTGGTTGGTAATGCCGATTGCGGCCACGTCCCTGGGCCGCGCGCCCACCTTGCCCAGCGCCTCCACCGCGCAGGAGAGCTGGCTGGTCAGGATCTGCATCGGGTCGTGCTCCACCCAGCCCGGCTGCGGGTAAAACTGCTCAAACTCATGCTGCGCCACGGCAGCAATGGCGCCCGCCTGGTCAAACAGAATTGCGCGAGAACTGGTCGTTCCCTGGTCCAGTGCAAGAATGTAACTCATTCTGTCGGCCTGCCTTCGGCCACCAGTCAAACACGGCTGGCTGCCAGTGGGCAAGTCAGGCATTTGATGGGTAGAGCGGCAGTTCGGCGCGCCTCAGTCCGAGCCCAGACACGCCCCCAGTTGAAAATGGATTAGTCTGACAGATATCCGCTGCACACATCAGCGCTCTGAATTGCAGCGGGGTAAATCAAAGGCAGATCACGCATCGTGGTGTGTCAAGAAAGACTGGGATGAAAACGAGACGGGATTTTTGCCGACTGATGGCCGGAACCGCAACTTTGGCGATGATGCCAACAACCAAACTGCATGCCGCACCCAATGATATTGCGGCGTCCATTCGGCGCGAGAAACCACTGCTCGAACTGCAACAGAAGTTCCTCGACCTGCGCTTCGGCATGTTTGTCCATTTCAATATGGCAACATTCCAGGATCTCGAATGGGGTGATCCCACATCGCCAGCAAGCCTGTTCAACCCGACCGCCCTTGACACCGATCAGTGGGCTGCGGCGGCCAAGTCCGCCAACATGACGTGGGGCTGCCTGACCACCAAGCACCATGACGGATTTTGCATCTGGCCGACGGCCACCAAAGCGACAAGCGTTCGCCAGTCCGGTCACAACATCGACGTCGTCCGCTCCTATGTCGACTCGTTTCGCAAGGCCGGTCTCCGCGTTGCCCTCTATTACTCCATCCTGGACAAGCGCGACGACATTCGCCACTTCAACATCACGCGCGAGAAGATTCAGCTCATCAAGGATCAACTAACCGAGTTGTTCACGCACTACGGAGAAATCGACGCGCTCATCATCGACGGCTGGGATGCCCCGTGGAGCCGCATCACGTACGACGAGGTGCCATTCTCTGAGATCTACGAACACATCAAATCCATGCAGCCCAACTGCCTGGTTTCGGACTTGAACGCCAGCCAGTTTCCCTCCGGAGGCCTCTACTACTCCGACTTGAAAGCCTTCGAACAGAACGCGGGACAAAAGGTTCCTCATGAGAGCGATGTGCCCGCCTTCTCATGCGTCACGTTGACCGACGGCTGGTTCTGGAAGCAGCAGGACGAGAACGGCAACCTCAAGCCTGCCGCGACGGTGATCGATGAGTGGCTCGTCCCCCTCAATCGCAGGCACTGCAGCCTGATTCTCAACGCGCCGCCCAATCGCCAGGGGCGCATGTCCGCAAATGTGGTCGCGCGCCTCGCGGAGATTGGCAAACGCTGGCAGCATCCCGGCCCCGCGGAAAAGATCGGCGAACACGTCGTCATCACCACTCCGAATCTTGCCACCGGCAAGCCGATCAAGGCGAACTCTTATCCTGACACGGTGGGACCGGACCTGGCGAATGACGGAGATTTTCGGTCGACCTGGTACCCGGACTCTGGGCTGACATCAGGCTGGCTGGAAGTGAATCTCGGCAAACAACAGTCCTTCAACGTAGTCTCCCTGGTGGAGCCGGTTGGCCGCATGGAAGACTACAAGGAGAGCCGCATCAAGAGCTACAAATTTCAACGGTGGGATGGCGCCGGCTGGTCGACCATTGCCGAGGGCGGCACGCCCGAGCCGGTGACGATCCGCAAGGTCACGCGCGCTTCGGCCGAGCGGGTTCGCCTGATCTTCGAAGCGAGCCAGGACACTCCCCACATCGCCGAAATCGGCGTGTACAACGAGCCGTCTTAGCAGTGGTGCGTGTACGACGGGCCGTCTCAACACTGATGAAAGTCGAGTTTTGAAAGGGCACGACTTGAGAGGCTGCGGAAAAACTCTTTGAAGGCAGATGTGGATCACAGCATCTTGGGTAACTATGTATTAAACAAGAAGCATGCGTGGAGAAGATCAGTTGCAGACGGCGATGTACAGTTACGTAACCCTTGCTCAGCGGATACCGGTCGATCATCCGGTGCGCCGGATTCGGGCGCTGGCGGATGGGGCCTTGGCGCGGATGGACGCCGATTTCGCCGCTCTGTACGCGGCAACCGGCCGCCCGTCGATCGCGCCCGAACGTCTGCTCCGGGCCACGCTGCTGATGGTTCTCTACTCGATTCGCTCCGAGCGTCAGCTGATGGAGCAGATGAACTACAACCTTCTGTTCCGTTGGTTCGTAGGGCTGGAGATGGACGATGCGGTGTGGGACGTAACCGTGTTCACGAAGAACCGGGAGCGATTGATCCAGGGCGCCATCAGCCAGCGTTTGCTTGAAGAGGTGCTTGCCGAAGCGCGCGCAAACGATCTGTTGAGCGAGGAGCATTTCACCGTGGACGGCACATTGATTCAGGCTTGGGCCTCAGCGTCCAGCTTCAAGGAAAAGAAAGATCCGCCCAAGCCGGGCAACGGTTCCGGCAGCAAGGGCTCGTTGCTGTTGCGCGACAAGGTGGAGTCGAAGACCGATCCGGAGGCGCGTTTGTACAAGAAGGCGGCGGCGGATAAGGCGGTTCCGGCCTACATGGGCCATGCGTTGATCGAGAATCGCAATGGCCTGGCGGTGGCCGTGGAAGCGACCGAGGCTGGTAACGCGGCCGAGCGCGAGGCGGGGGTGCGCATGATCGACCGCGCGGTGAAGCCGAAAGCCGAACGTGCGGCCACCGAAGCGATGACGCTGGGCGCCGACACGCTCTATCAAGAGGAAAAGTTCATCGAAGATTTGCGCCAGCGCGCGATCGCGCCGCATGTCAGCCAGTACACGCAGCCCGGCAACAATCTGGCCAAGAATAGTCTGACGGAGGCCGAACGGGCCGACCCGCGGCGCACCATCAGCCAGAAGAAACGTAAGCTTGTGGAGAAGGTCTTTGGCTGGGCCAAGCTGGATAGTGTGCTCAAGCAGGTCAAGGTTAGGGGCTTGAAGCGGGTTGACTGGTTCTATCGCTTGGCGATGGCGGCCTACAACCTGATGCGCCTGAGGAGGCTGATTCCGATTCAGCCGACGGCCTGATGGGGCCGTAGTGTCTCTCGATGCCGCCAAAAACGGCATCGAGAGGCAAAACAACCACCATCAACCCGGCTGCGCCCCGGAAAAATGGCGCAAAACAGCTCTCTGCAGAGCTGGAACAACGAATCAAAGGGTTTTTCCGCAGCCTCTGAAGTCGTGCCGATAGGGCCAATCAAATCAATATCGGGCTTTAGCCCCTGCAAATCTTGCCGCCGAGTTTCGGTCTCAACAGCCCTTTTCCGCAGCCTCTCAAGGCAAAGCCACCCCGGTTTCGGAGGAACACCAAGCTCACTTGGAATCACGGTGCGCGATCACGTAATCGTCGATTCGGTAGTACACCTGGCTGGTAACGATCCCGCGCTCCACCAGATCCAACTTGGTTCGGTAGGGCCGGAAGCGGACAATGCGTCCAGCCCAACTGCGCGTCATGCCGGGGATTTTCAACAGCGCTTCCACACTGGCATGATTGATGTCCACGCGCGACTCCGGCGGCGGGGCCTCCGCCGATGTCTTGAACGGCTTGAACGGATCTCGATCCTGGTTCTGCGCCGCCCCCGACAGGCATACGCACAAAATCACCGCCGCCCCAGCCGTCCATCGCATTCGTGCTCGCACGCACCCATTCTCCGCCCGGCATGTGTCGGGCGCAAGTCCTCGCCGAGCTTATACGTTTCCCGGAGCCTGAATCGTCTACATCTTGACAGCGAAGATTCGATCGACCTGCAACAATTGGCTCATGGCAATTCTCCCCGTTGCTCCCGTTCCCGGCCACGCCGTCCGTAAGCGCGTCTTTGGCCGTGTCCATCTGATGTTTCTGTTCTTGATGGCCGCATTGCTGGTTCTGTGCCTTGTCTTTTCCTGGACCACGCGCGATTCCATGGCGCATCTTTCCTTCCTGTCGGGGCGCGGTAACATTCGCAGCCTGGCCGGCAACCACAAGACGCTCGTCGATCTGCGTCCCTGGCAAACTGCGGAGGCTCTGGCGCCGCTGGCTGTGACCGCGGAAGAAACCGAGTACGCGCACGAAGCAGAACGGCTCGCCGATCACGAAGTGGACCAGGCCTTTGCTGCGGCGTTGCGTCAGGCCAGCGCGCAGGCGCAGCATCGCAACCTCACGGGCGAAGCTCTTGCGCTGTCGCAGAAGGTCGAACAGTTTCAGCAGGTCATCAAGGACGACCAAGCACTGGTCAATCGCTTGACCGCCGCTTCCGGCGCAGCGGCCAATCCGGCGAAAGTCCCGGCGCAGCCCTCGCAGAACAACGACGATCTCGATGTCGCCAAAGCCCAACTTGGGCTCGATACCGACCAACTGACCGATGCACAGCAGGAACTTGATCGCGCATCGGGCGACGACCGTGCACAAATCCAAAGCGAGCTTGCCGCGCATCAAGCGCTGATGAGCAAGTACGACAGCGATTACCACAACTCTGGCGAGGTAGCAGTTCTATCCGCCAAGCGGCACGGCACACTGGCAAGCCGATTGGTTGCGTGGAAGAGTCAGCTCGACCGCTACGCGCTGATTCAGCAGGCAATGCAGCAGGCCCAGGCCGATATCGCCACTCTGACTGCCGCACACACCGCTTTCGAGGCCAACGCCAATGCCGCTGCTGCTGCGCCGGGCGCCAACGCCCCGGACCGCGCATCGAAGCTTGCCAACCTGATCGAACGGGCGGAGGAACGGCAACTGCTCTCCATCTGTAACGACCGCATTCAGACCCAACAGCGGCTTGCCACAGTTTATGAAAAGTGGTCCGCCCAGGTGCTGCTGCAACACCGCACCCTGCTGCACCTGATTCTGCAATCGCTGGCCCTGATTGCGTTCATCTTCATCTGCATCATCCTCAGCGATGCTCTTGTGCGGTGGCTCATGGCCAACCCCGCCCTCGACCGCAGGCAGATGCAGACCCTGCGCTCCGTTTTGCAGTTGGGCATACAAGCCATTGGCGGCCTGCTGATCCTGCTCGTCGTCTTCGGCTGGCCACAGCAGATCACAACGATTGTGGGACTGGCCACCGCCGGCCTCACCATCGCCATGCAAGACTTCATCCTCGCGTTTTTCGGCTGGTTCGTCCTGATGGGAAAGCATGGCATTCGCGTAGGCGACTGGGTAGAGATCGACGGCGTGGGCGGCGAGGTAACCGAGATCGGCCTGATGAGCACCACGCTGCTCGAAACGGGAGATCTGGCGGAGCGAGGTCATCCCACCGGCCGCCGCATCACCTTCCTCAATAGCTTCGCCATCCGCGGAAAATATTTCAACTTTTCCACAACAGGCCAATGGATGTGGGACGAGATTGCCGTCAGCATCCCGTCAACCGGCGACGCGCATGAGATGGTTGAGCGGATTCGCACGGCAGTGCAGGAAGAGACAAAAGAGAGCGCCGCCGTGGCGGAGCAAGAATGGAAACGCGGTTCACGCGGCGATGGCCTGAGCCGCTTCAGCGCAGCCCCTGTGGTCAATCCGCGACCGTCGGGCTCGACCATCGATATCAAGGTGCGCTATGTTACCCGCGCTTCCGAGCGGTTCGGGGTGCGCAATCGCCTGTACCAGCGCGTGATCGATCTGTTGCACAAGCCCGACGAGCCGACGCAGGAAAAGCCAACTCCCGGAGTCGCGAAAGCGTAGAGAAGCGGCGCGGCCTTCTGCGCCGACCGCGGCAGAGCAGTTGACACCGCGCCGTATCTTCCCGTAGGGTTTTAGTCAGATGATTAGCCACCGCCATTTCGGTCACCACCATCATCACGGGACCCACATGCCGGCGGACTGTCGTGGCCTGATCTAATCGGCCAGAGAGATCGAGGAATCACCCCAAGCCCGCCGGCGACCACGCCGGCGGGCTTTTTCGCGTTTGCACACAAATCCAAACCAGAACCAGAACCAGAAGAAATCCAGGAAAACATGACCAACCCGAATCCGACAATCGATTTTGAAAAAATGGACGGCCTCGTCCCCGGCATTGTGCAGGATGCCGCCACCGGCGAAGTGCTGATGCTGGGCTTCCTCAACCCCGTAAGCTATGCAAAAACCCTGGAGTCCGGCTTCGTCACCTTCTGGAGCCGCACCCGCCAGAAGCTGTGGATGAAGGGCGAAACCAGCGGCAACCGCCTGCGCGTCGTCTCCACCGCAACCGATTGCGACAACGACACGCTGCTGTTTCGCGTCGTCGTCGAGGGCGACGGCCTGGTCTGCCACGAAGGCACGGTTAGTTGCTTCACCAAACCCGTGACTACCACCGGCCAATCATCCGACACAAAGAAAGAGGAATCGCGTGGCTAACAAGCTCAGACTCGGCATCCCCAAAGGCAGTCTTCAGGATGCCACCATCGCTCTCTTTAAACGCGCCGGTTGGAGCATCTACGCCGACGGCCGCTCCTACTTTCCTTCCATCGACGATCCCGACATTGAATGCATGTTGATTCGCGCCCAGGAAATGGCCCGCTACGTCGATCACGGCGTTCTCGACGCCGGCCTTACCGGCATTGATTGGGTCGTTGAAAGCGGCCTCGACGTGACCAGCATTACGTCCCTCACCTACGCCAAGCAGAGCCGACGCAAGGTGCGCTGGGTACTCGCCGTTCCTGAAGGCAGCGGTTTCGAGAAGGCTGAAGACCTCGAAGGCAAAATCATCGCCACTGAACTGGTCGAAGTCAGCAAGCGCTATTTCGCCGCAAAGGGCGTCAACGTCAAGGTCGAATTCAGTTGGGGCGCCACCGAAGTCAAGCCGCCCATGCTGGCCGACGCCATTGTTGAAGTCACGGAAACGGGCAGCTCGCTCAAGGCCAACCACCTCAAGATCATCGACACCGTGATGGAAAGCGAGACCCACCTGATCGCTGGCAAAGCCACACTCGCCGACCCGTGGAAGCGCGAAAAGCTTGATCAGCTCGCACTGATGCTGCGCGGCGCCATCGACGCGCAGTCGCAGGTCGGCCTCATGCTCAACGTTCAGCGCCAGGATCTCGAAGCCGTACTCGCCGTGCTACCCGCGCTCAACTCGCCCACCGTTTCGCAACTCAGCAACTCCGACTGGGTCGCGGTCAACACCATCGTCGAAGAGCGTGTGGCCCGCGACGTGATTCCCCGGCTCAAGGCGGCCAAAGCGACCGGCATCGTCGAATACCCGCTCAACAAGGTCGTGCTCTAGCTGCAGTTCAACAAGGCCGTGCTCTACCAACAGTTGTCGGTCGCGGATTTCGGAGGGAGCAGGGGGCTTCAGCCCCCTGAAACGAGGGCTAATGTGCGGGACCTTCAGGCCCGTGCCTTTCTCTCCCTCCATGAATAAATGCAAAGGCAGTACCATGTCGGAGGAAGAATGAAGACCGTCCGAACCAAAGGCCGAGGCGCACCGCAAGCTGCGGAACTTCTCGCCACCCTCGAACAGCGCGGCGGCGCAGCGCTTGATGCCGTGCTTCCCGCCGTAAAGCGCATCGTCGCCGATGTGCGCAACCGCGGCGACCGCGCCCTGCTTCGCTACGCCACTCAATTCGACGGCCTCAGCGACCCATCGGCTGTCCGCGTCACTACGGACGAAATGGCCGCCGCATGGGAAGCCGCCGATCCTGCCTTGCGCCATGCGTTGTCCACCGCCGCCGATCAGATTCGCGCCTTTGCCGTGTGCCAACTGCCTGCCTCGTGGAGCGAGTCTCCCATCCCCGGCCTCACCACCGGCCAGCTTGTTCGTCCCCTCGGTTCGGTGGGCTGCTATGTTCCCAGCGGCCGCCATCCCCTGCCCTCCACGCTGCTGATGACCGCCATTCCCGCACAGGTCGCAGGCGTCCCGCGCATCGCGGTCGTCTCACCCAAGCCCGCGCCCGAGACTCTCGCCGCCGCGCACCTGCTCGGCATCACAGAGTTTTATCGCCTCGGCGGTGCGCATGCCGTGGCCGCGCTGGCGTATGGAACCGGAACACTTCCGCACGTTGACAAAATCGTCGGTCCCGGCAATCTCTACGTCACCGCAGCCAAGCGTCTGGTCGCTTTTGATTGCGCTATCGACATGCTCGCCGGCCCTACTGAAATTGTCTTCACCAGTGAAAATGGCCGCCCCAGCGATATCGCCTCCGACCTCGTTGCCCAAGCCGAGCACGATCCCGAAGCCCTCGCGATCTTCATCACCACGCGCGCCGACCTTGCCAAAGAAGTCATCGCCGAGACAAAACTCCGCAGCCGTTTGAATCCTGTCGCGCGAGAGGCTCTCGAGCGCAATGGCCGGGTCATCCTCGCGTCCAGCCTCGAAGAAGCCCACGCAATCACCAATCGCCTCGCGCCCGAACATCTTACCGTCGACGCCCCCAGCGATCTCAATTGGGTCTGGAACGCCGGCTCGGTCTTCGTTGGCCGCTGGTCCGCGCAACCCATGGGCGACTACATCTCCGGCCCCAATCACACCTTGCCCACCGGCGGCATGGCGCGCGTCCGCGGCGGCCTGAGCGTGAACGACTTCGTCAAGCTCATCACCGTGCAGCAATATACGTCGCAAGCACTGCGCGAACTCGGCCCGTCGGCAGTTCTATTGGCCACTGCCGAAGGCCTCACCGGCCACGCCGAAGCGATCCGCACGCGCTTGGCGCCTGCAGCGCGGCAGAAGCGATTAGGCGAACAGAAAGCAAGGAGAACGCGTGAATAGGGAATCTGGTGACGAGCGTCAGGGCACGACTTCAGTCGTGCCGAAGACGCAGCAAAATAATGGCGGGGCTTTAGCCCCTGAGGCTTTTTCTTCGCAAAGCCCCACTCCCCGCGCCCGCGTACAGGCGATGAAGGAGTATCACCCGCCGCTCGGCTGCCGCGACACCCTCCGCCTCGACTTCAACGAGAACACGCTGGCCTGTTCGCCCAAGGTGCGCGAAGTGCTCGGCGGCATCTCCGCCGGCAGCCTCACGCGCTATCCCGAACGCGAGCCCGTCGAAGCCATTGTCGCCGCGCATCTCGGCCTCGCCGCGCCACAGGTCGCGCTCACCAACGGCGTGGACGAAGCCATACACGTCCTCTTCGAAACATTCCTCGAGGACGGCGATGAGCTACTGCTCCCCGTGCCGACCTACACCATGTACGAGGTCTACTCCTCAATGACGGCCGCACACGTGATCGCTGTCGAGGCCGCCGACGACCTGCAATTTCCCTATGAGCGCCTGCTCGCCGCCATCACGCCGAAAACCCGCATCATCGCCATCGCCAATCCCAACAGCCCTTCCGGCACTGTGGCTGCGCGTGCGCAACTTGTTGAGATAGCCAACCGCGCACCCCAGGCCGTTGTGCTGGTGGACGAGGCCTACTTCCATTTCTTCGGCGAAACGGTCATTGATCTCGTCGGCGTCATCCCCAACCTCATTGTGGCGCGCACCTTCTCCAAGGCCTATGGGCTTGCCGGATTGCGCATCGGCCTTCTTGCCGGCCCGGTCGAACTCATGCGCTGGATCAAGCGCGTGCTCTCCCCCTACAGTGTGAATTCACTGGCGCTGGCCTGCCTCCAACCCGCGCTCGAAGACACAGCCTATCTCGATTGGTACGTCAACGAAGTAATTGCTGCGCGCGCCGAGTTCGAGGCAGCTCTCGATGCCGAAAAAGTTCGCCGCTGGCCCAGCCGCGCCAACTTCATCCTCACCGAAATCGGCTCTCGTCATGCGGAGTTTGTGCGTTTGATGAGCGATGCGGGAGTGCTGGTCCGCGACCGGTCAAGCGATCCCGGCTGCGACGGCCGCGTCCGCATCACCATTGGCACGCGCGAGCAAATGCGCCAGGCTGCCACAGCCCTGAAAGAAGTTCTGGCCAAGCTCAACCTCAAAGGAGAAGCACAATGACTCCGAAGAAAATCGCGGCTACCCCAGAACCTGCGGGTGCTCCAGAGCCCGATTCTGGGTCCTGGGATGCTACTGTGGGTGCCCCAGGTCCCTCGCATTTGGGGACCTGGGATTCCACGTC